>Ga0209550_10001434_pt1 | contig 22814 bp, 15 predicted proteins | sample LauGreSuBDMM15SN_2_FD_187567 | JGI IMG/M metagenome (GOLD analysis project Ga0209550, IMG submission 187567) | Freshwater lake microbial communities from Lake Michigan, USA - Su13.BD.MM15.SN (SPAdes) (version 5) | ecosystem: Environmental > Aquatic > Freshwater > Lake | place: Lake Michigan... | reverse complement strand
GCCATGTCCAGATGGTGGGCGTGCTGCTGCATGCACGCGGGGTGAGGCGCACCGGTGGCGGTCGCGGTGTCCTCTTGGACGAGCTCGATAAGAGGGGGCGCGCGCCCTCCGCGGTGGCGCGCGAGGAGGGCTTTGACGACGTCGCCGCCACCCTCGAGGCGGCCTCGGCTGCCGCGGCTGAGCGCGAGAAAGCCGCCGAGGCTGACAAGGAGCGCACGCTTCGCCAGGCCTTTGCTGCCACGCGTCTCGACGACAACCCGACGAGGCGTGCGAAGGACGGCCGCGCCACGGGGGTTCATGCCAGCGGCGCGCTCGGCGGCCGCAGCATGACCTTGATCGGCGAGGAGGACCCGGACGCGATGGAGGCCATCATGGAGGCCTGTGGCGGAGGCGAGGAGGGCATGGACGATGACACCGAGAGAGATGAGCCCGAGTAGGTCGGCTCGTCGAGATCTACCGTGGTCTGCTGAGATGGCGTGCATGATTTGATGGTCTCGTTCTCGGGTTGCGAAAACGGCGTCAGTTGGTAGAACTGATTCTCGCGATGTAGAGCAGCGAGAGGTCAGCGCGGGTTCCGTCAGGAGCGCAGCGCGCAGGCCGTGCACCGACCGCAAAACCGCGACCTCAAGAATCTCGAAATTTCCATACAATTTCCAATGCTTGTTCGAGTTGTCTTGATCGGGGCTGTGGCGTCGGCGAGCGCGCTCCGCGTCGCGCCGTTTGCTGCCACCGGTAATGTCCGAGCATTCGTCTCGGCTAATGCCAAGTCGCTGTATTCATTGACCGCCAAGAAATCGGATGGGACCACGCTCGACCTGAAGAGCCTTTCTGGGAAGCCCTGCTTGATGGTTAATGTCGCCTCCAGGTGAGGTGCGACGGGCCGCGTCTACACGCAGCTGGCACAGTGGCACAAGGACCTTGGCGATAAAGTCAACTTCCTTCTATACCCATCCGATGAGTTCGGTGGGCAGGAACTCGCCGACATTAAAGCAGTGCGAGAGTTTGTTACGGGAAAGAGCCTCCCCGTCGATGGTGGCGGCGTCGTCCTGATGTCCAAGGTGAATGTCAATGGCGCAAAGGCGGATCCCGCATGGGTTCTCGCCAAGGACGCCTTCCCTGGGGACGTAACCTGGAATTTCGCCGGCGTGTTCACCTTTGACAAGGAGGGTCTCCCTACTGGAAGATTTGACTCGAAGAAGTTGGCTGAGGCCGGCGCTGCGCTGACGGGGGCGCTCTGAGCTTGAGTGTCGGGGTGCTCGCGAGATATGGCAAGCAAGATTCTCTCACTCGATATGCGCTCTATGGCAGTCGTATGGAAAGGGCAGTGCAGCTTTTGTGTAGCCGCGACAAAATGACGAGGGGCATCTCCGAAGGCGACTCAATTGCCTGGGTGCTCCTCCGAGGAACCGCACGGCGGATGTCCCGATGATCTTCGCGTGCCAGCTGCGATCATCGGGGCTCGTCGGCCGTCGCTCGCTGTATAGGCTGCCTGATATTCCATGCTGCTGCCAGGGGCATTCATACCGGCTGTGGGGTGTGGGCGTGGGAGAGGCTGTGGCCTGTGGGAGGTCGGGGAGCAGCCTGGGTCGTGGGTGCTCAGAGGGGCAAGACGACAGTGTTGTCGAGGGTAGAAGTAAGGGTTCCTCGGAGTCCCGTTTGTCTCGCGAGAGTTTGCGGGGTCCTGATTTTGACGACTCGCGGATATGCACCGCAATGACGAACGGGCGGCGGGCGTTACCGGAACCAAACGATTTGGTATACGAATCATAATTCATATTCCTAACCGCCACCCTCCGCGCGCCAGGACAAACCTCCGTTGTGCGTACAAACATACTCCCGCCTTGTTCGCGCTTCTCGTCACGTCTGGAGAGATTCACACACTATCCACACCAGCCGACCCGTCTCCGTGCGTAATTAAAGTACAGAGTCGACGCGCTCAGCCGAACGGCTCCCTCGCCGGACGCCGCGCTTGGCTCCCACTTGCCTTCCGACTTTCCCACATCCCTCCGATACATTCCCGATGTTGCTATTACCCCGTTCAGGTTCACCGGGACGACACTGCCCGGCGTCACTGCACGGGCGTCACGGAGTGTGTCACTCCAGCAGTGAACTCTCGGAGGCGTCAACCCGGCGCTCACCACGGCGCTCCGCGGGAGCCGAACCCCCAACGCGTGCGCTGTATAGTGAGCCCATCGCATGATCCAGCGATCACCGGTGCGTGGGCGCGCTGAACTGGAGCCATCATCAGCCACATCATCAGCCATCATCAGCCAAAGCGTGGCACCAACGCTCCGGAACGCTCGACGTACTTTTTGTACGAGTCAAGCTCGCCATCCTTGCCCAGCACGGGCCAGACTGTCGCCGCATTCGTCGCCTGCTTCCCCTCGAGACGCTTAGTGGCGGACGTCATGATGAAGACAATCCCAATCAGTCCGAGGGCCATAGAAAAGGCACGAGCAATCCGAGCATACCAGCGCACTCCCGGCGCGAGCAGGGCTGGCAGCCCCACCACCGTCACGCCCACCCAGAAGACGATCTCGCCGAGGTAATTGGCGTGCCTCGAAAACGCGTACACGCCTCCCGTGAAAGGGCGATCGGCGGCTCCCGCAGTCCTCAATGCAATCTTGAAGAGCGACTTTTGCTGATCCGCAACCGCCTCGAGCACAAGGCCGACGGCCGCGACGACGCAGCCAGCCGATGCTATTGCGGACGACGGTGCCGACCGGAAGCCGCCGGACTGCACGTGGAAGAGCAGCGGCGACGCCAGAAGCGCGTAGAAGAGTGACGTGGACAGGATGACCGGCACGCGCTCGAGGCGCGGTGTCTTGTCGAGCGCAGCGACGCGCCGACCCCATCCCGAGTCCTGGCCGAACTGCCTCCAGAACAGGAAGGCGAAGAGTCGAAGGCCGTACAGGCATACTAGCGCGGCATGTGCAGACAGCAGCATGCTGCTGCTAGGAATCGCCAAAGCAATACCACCAATGGCTGCCATCGCGAGCCCATACGAAAGGCTGAATACGTAGGCTTGACGCACGAATGCGAGCGCACACGATGCTGCGGCCACCGCCCAGCATGCCAAGAAGCCCGTTGGTCCAGTGAGGATCATTTGCGGCCCAGACACTAAGGAAGGTTGTGCAACTTTGGCCATGCGGGGAACCAGCGCAACCTTCCCGTCTTGGGCAAAATGTACTGGCATCTTTGTGATCATGGTCGGTTTTATGACGGCGTGGAATGCAGCGACGAGTGCTGGGGTGAGGACTAGTGCGAGTCTCAGCGTGAGCGGCGCCATTCAAAACGAATGAAACCGGTGCAAAGGCGCCACTGCAGGCGTCGCGAAGGTGCAAGGTCGATGACGACACAGGACTGTGAACTAAGGAGCGGGCTGTGAACTACCAGAATTGTGATTCCGCGGCTTGATGTCTCCCCGCTGTCCTGGCTGGGTGGTTCGTCGACGAAACCGCTCTTGTACTCGCATTCCACACAGCGATTAGAACAGCATACCATCACAGCTTAATCACAGCTCTCTGAACTCGTCTAGGGATTTCACCCGCACGAGCACAGCTCTGCAGTTCCACACGGGCTCTCACACATCGGCTCTCAGCTCTCACGCGGTTGGCACGAGGTTGGCCGTCCAGTTCGGCTCGCCTTTGATAGGGCCCGGATTGTTGTACGAGGAGAAGTCGAAGACCATCGCCCCGGGCCCCTCGTTGATTCTCCAGTAGCCGACTATGCCTCGCTCGGTGCCGTTGAGGATCTTGCGGTTCTCGGCCGCGATCTCGTCCTCGGTGCGCGCATAGTTGAACAGGCGCACCTCGCCGATGTTGCCCTCGAAATAGCCCATCCCATCGCCCGTGGCACTCCCGATGAACCACCTGTCGAGCTTCTGGCGCAGACCGCCGATGTCTTGAGGCGTTCCCTCCTCCTGCCCATCGACGAAGAGCTTGAGCTCACCGTCGCTAGAGGCCGAACCTGCGACGTGGTACCACTTGCCCGCCTCGACGGACAGCGTGTGCGACACGCAGAACTTTTCGTCCGCCTCGACGTAATGCTCGAACTTGCCCTCATTGTTGATCCGCAGCTGGTGCGACCAGGCTTTGCCAGGGTAGCCCTCATCAGAGCGGCAAAAAATGTTCATCGGGCCGACCTTGGCAGGGCGCACCCACGCCTCGATCGTGTACTTTTCTGCGCAGATGGTCGGGAGCATCGGGATCATGATTTCATCGTCGACGCCATCGAAGGACATCATGTACCCGCCCATGTTGAACAGCGAGAGATTGTTCTTCTTCTCCTTGGATTCCTCGCCTCCGCACGCGAGCAGCTTGCCATCGAGCAGCCCGAAAGCTCCGCCGCGCCTCGCGATGTTTCCATCCCACGATTCCCAGTAGAGCGTGTCCATATTCAGCAGGTTCATCTGGTTGGACTCATTCTCCTTTTCGTTGCCGAGAGCGACCACCACGTTGCGTCCCCACAGGAAGGACGAATGGAAGGCACGCTCGCGGCAAATGTCGCCGCGCGTCGCGGGAGTGGACCAGATGTTGGTGGCCGTGTCATAGATGGCCAGCGTGCTGTACCCCATCAGCATGTCGCGCCCTCCGTACATGACCAAATTAGCTTCGACGGTGAGCAGGGAGTGACCGAAGCGCGGCGATGGGCGCGGACCGCCAGGGTTGTCGTCGAGGGGCTCCCATATTTGGGTGACGATGTTGAATGCATGGAAACGGTTGGTGGGCAGCTTGCCGTCGGAGCCGCCGAAGAAGTAGGCCTTGTTGCCTACGCATGCCGCCGCGCCGAAGGCGACTGGACCGGGTGCCACGCCTTTGATGTTCATCGGGATCCACGAGGCTCTCTCGAGATCGAGTGCCCAGAATTCGTCAGTCAGCACGCCCTTGTCGACCTCGCCTCCGTAGATGAGCAGCCGGTGGCCCGCGAGGCACGAGCTGCACGCGCCGCGCGGCGAGGGCGGCTTGCCAATCACCTTGGGCTGCTCCCAGCGCATCTTTTCGATGTGTATCGAGTGCACCCCGTTCAGGGCGTGTTGTTTGGACGTGGAGCCTGCCAGGCCGCCAAAGATGACGAGCGAGCGGCCGTAGGTGACGACCGCGGCGTGCGAGAAGGGCTCGGGTTCGGCACCACCGTTGACGCGTGGCACGAGCCACTTGATCATCGGCGGCACAAACGTTTTGACCGCGACCGTCGCAAAGGGCGATCCGGCGATGGGCTCACCATCGAGATCCACATTGATCTCGTACCGCCCCTTGCGAGTGTGCAAGAGGCGCACGAGGTACGAGCCGTCGCCGCGGTCGATGACCTCCGGCGGTGCATCCGGCTGCGTCTCCCCCAGCTGCTTCTTCGTCAGCGAGTCGGGCCGCGACACGCGTACGTCGAACTTTGCGCCGCCGTTGCCCGACATGTTGCCATACGTGTCGCGCGCCTGGAGCATGAAGAAGTTCGACTGCCCCTCAAGCGCGTAGGTGACGCACGGACCCGTCATGATAACCTTGCTTGGCGCCGCGCCCTGCATCATCAGCCACTTGGACGTGCCCTTGGCGCTTGGTATCGTCGTTTGCTCCACCTCGTCCGACTGCAGCAGCGCAAAGACCTCCTGGCCGTCGGTTAGAGCGACGCGCACCGACTTGTTGGGTGAAAGCTCGTTGCCCTCCGCATCCATGATACCGATGGCCACTTCAGCGTGCGAGATCATCATGCCGATTCCAAGTGCAGGGTCGGTAGTGACAGTCGCCGCGAAGTACCGCTGTAGCGCCACCATCGCGAGCCACTTGAGGCGCTGGTTGCCGGTCCCGACGTCGATTTTGATGGGCACATCACGCACACGCACGATGACATGCATGCTGCCAGAGCAGAAACTGTCGGCGGCTGCAAGCTGCAGCAAGCGAGCAAGCGACAGCGAGTGAGCGAGAACGAGCGACTTTGGAAACAGCTCGGCGTAACGAAATTTGCCTGTGAAGTCCAGAGCAGTTTCCGTGTGGCGATCGCTATTGTGCCTTATTCGAGATCAGAGCTGTGGCGGTTCACGCTTGACTCCAGTTTTCTTGATTTGACTTGTTTCGCATTGTGAACACGAGCAACAATGTCGTCGTCGTCCTCAATGCCACCGCCAAGCGCACTGCTGGGTCGACTGGCAGCCTTCCTGCCCGCCATGAAGGCTGCGAACGCGGAGCTCGAGGCACAGCATGCCAATGATCCCGCCAGCGTCTCCATCGAGCATCTTGAGGACCCACATGCACAGCACATCGAGATGGACCTCATGTGCGGCCTCTTTGAAATGCAGCAGCAGGATCAGCAACTGCCGGATGGCCTGAGCACCTTGAAGGTGCCGAGCGCTGGGACAGCCACCGTGGCCATGGCCGCCGCGCGCAAAGCGGGCAAGACACTCGTGAGTGAGATTGACTCTAGTAGTTGTTCCGCTGCTGCGACGGATGGAGCGGTGGACTCGGCACACAAGTCGAAAAGCGCCACGCGGAGGCTTCTTGCGGCCGGTACTGAAACCGAGCAGGACGAGAGGGTGTCACATCGGGCTCAGAAGCCAAGGACGGCAAGGTGACCCAGTAGAGAGGGAGGCGCAGCCGCGTACCCATCATTTCGAGCGCGGAGTCACTCGGGGAGTCCCGGGACGCGATCCGGAGATAAACGCCGGTTTGTGGGTTGTGACACGCGAGTGCCACAAACTAATACACACATTAACACTTATGCACACTCCAAATACACAAACCAAACCGTGCGACAGTGCTCAGTGGCTGCGCTGACGTAGACGCGCGCGGCATCGACACACGGCCTAGGCAACTCCGCGAGTTACTCCGTTGCGGCGGCGCGGCCATCACAGCCAGGAGGAGCGCCTGCTAAGTAGGCGACCTACCAGCACCATACGGACTTCACGCGCGGCGTGTCTCCCGCGCGCACACCGCGCCCACTCGATCATCCCGTGGCCCTTCCCACCCGTCCTCCTGTTGGATACGGGACGCACGCGCTTGCGCTTAGTACAGCTCGAGGCGGCGGTTCTTGATCGGCGACCACTTCATGCGCTTGTAGTACCAGGTGAATCCGAACATGATGGTGAGCGCGACCATCGCCTTGAATCCCGCGAGCTTGCGCTCGTCATGCTCCGGCTCGGACGTCCAGGCGAGGAAGATGGACACATCCTTCGCCATCTGCGAGGCCGTCGCGGCCGTGCCGTCGTCATAGTCGACTGCGCCATCGTTGAGCGGCGGCGGCATGCCGATCCAGCCACCCGCAAAGTACGGGTTGTAGTACTGCGTCTCGCGCGGCGCGATGCCCGCGGGCACATCCTTGTAGCCCGTCAGCAGCGCGAAAATGTAGTCAGCGCCGCCGTGGCGAGCCTTGACGATCAGCGACAGGTCAGGCGGATACGCGCCGTTGTTGGCAAAGCGCGCGGCCTCCTCGTTGGGGTAGGGCGAGGGCATGTAGTCGGAGGGTTTGCCCGGGCGCTCGAAGTACTCACCCTCGTCGTTCGGGCCGTCCTTGACGTCAATGCCCTCGGCCATCGTCTTGACCTCCGCCTCAGAGTAGCACACGCCCACCAGGTTGCGGTAGGCGATGAGCGAGAGGCCGTGGCACGAGGCGCACACCTGCGTGTACACCTGGTGGCCGCGGCGGATGCTGCGAGCACGGCGGGCGCAGAGCAAGTCTCAGGCGCTTGCCACGTGCAGAGCCACGCGGCGGGCTGAGGAGGGAACACGCTGTGAGCAGGGGGGCGAGTCTGCACCTAGCGGCGTCATAGGCGTCGAGGAAGCCTGTGTGCGACCACGGCTGCGGGATCGGGTGGATCACATCGTCGGACGCGGCAACATAGCCAAACGTGGCCGCCGCGACCGTAACACCGGCGGCGAGCGAAGGCAGCAGAGAGCTCTCCAAGCTCGGATGTGAGAGGCGCCGGAGCGCCGCACGGGAGGCGATACGAGCCTGTTTGCGGGAGCGACGGTGGAGTGAGAGCCGGATGGCGCATCAGCACGCGGAAGGAGCGGGCCGGAGGGCTACAGATGCGCGGGCGCGGCGGCGGCTGGGTGATGTGGTCGCCGCAAGAGCTCACCAGCATGTCGAAGGACAAGTTCTCGCAAGCGTCCTATTGGGCGTTGCGTCTCCTTCACGCGGTTTCTACAATAGTAGCACGCTCGGAAAGTTCAGTTCAGTTTTCAGTTCAGTTCAGTTCAGTTTTCAGTTCATGGTCACAGCGCGGGTCACTAGCCGAATCAGCATGTGAAATTGTGAATGACGTCGAATCTGCATGACACAGTGGGAATGACCCAGTAGAAGCCGAACCAAAACACTCTTATCTTTATCTAGCATTGCGAGTCGATGATATGCTTATATTTTAGTAGAATCTAGAATGTCATTCCACGATCTCGTCGTCTTTATCGAAATCGATGGACCATGCTGGCGCGGCTGCGCCGGACGGCAGGCGCAGGCGCTGGACAGCAGAGGGTCTGGCACCTGCGACCTGCGCCACCTCCTCCTGCGCCGCCGCCTTCGCACCTGCTGTCGCCTCCTCCTCTGTTGCCGCCTCGTCGCCGGCTGCGAGCGCTTCGGCGACCATCTTCTCCAACGCTGCCTCATCTAACTCGACGTCGAGCTGCGTACTCGCTGCGAAGACGTCATCAATCTCGGCATCCGTGAGCCGCCGCGCGCCGCTCCGGCTGCTCTTTCGAAGGTTGCTGCCGCTCCAGGCAGCAGACACGATATCAGAAGATCTCGTCTGCAAAGTTGCGAGCTCTTGCGTGAGTGCTGAGACGGTCTGTCCAACTTCGGTCAAAGCTTGGATCTTCGAAGCTTCGTATTGCCGTCGCGAGTAGAGGTTCACGCTCACGCCCAAGCCAACCGCGCAAAGCACGCACGAGAGGATCGCGCCCAAGATGATGCCCGTCAGCGCACCAGGCGTGAGCGCAACCTTGACCAAGGCCAGAGGCGGTGGCATGGGCGGCATTGATGGTTGCGGAGGTAGAAATGGTGGAGTCGGGAGGATCAAATCGATGCAGCAGTGATCACGGGGACAGCCCCGGCCCGCACACACAAAGGCAGGCGTGGAATTGAACCCTTGGCGACAGCATGCGCCGCCGCTACCGCAATAGCCACTGGTACAATAGCCACTGGTATGGTTGCACGCCTCAAAGCACTCTCCAAGATGGTGGAGAACCGACATTCGCGCCTGTCGTGGGGTCAGGTCGGAGTGCTACCAGCGCTAATTTGGTGCCTGCGGACCCGCACGCGTGGGATCAAGCTGCAACGCGCGAAGGATCGAACAAGGGCTGCCGGCCCAGCTCGCCAGGCTGTGAAACTCGTGTTCAGTCAAGTCAAGTCAAGTCAAGTCAAGTCAAGTCAAGTCAAGTCAAGTCAAGTCAAGTCAAGTCAAGTCAAGTCAAGTCAAGTGATCAACAAATCACAACGCTCTGCGGGACACCTGAACTCTCTGCAAACATGTATGTGTGTTCCCCCCGATGCTCCAGTGACCCTAGCCACCAGAACCTGCTCCGAACATTGCCATTGCCCCGCATTGCCACGCAAGCACGTGTCGTGTGGCTCACAACGGTGTCCTCACTTCATCCAGCGCGGCCTCCTCCCCTCGCCACCTTCACCCGGCCGCCCGTACGCCGACGGCTTGGTGCGGCGCGCGCCGTCGCGCGCCTCCTGCCACGCTCGCGCCTCCTCCACCGTGAGCCCCTGTGGGATTTCGATCTGCTCCTGACCGAGCACCTGGGCCTGCTGCATGAGCTGCGCGTGCACGTACGGCGGCTGGAGCATCTCCTCGCTTGGCGAGCGGAAGTTGAGCAGGGCGGCCGGGCAGAGCTGCGCCGTCTCGAGCGTCTCGCTGAGCTCCTTGAGCGGCTGCCCACGCGCGATCGCGAGCTCAAAGGCATGGCCGGGCTCACGCATCGAGCTTTCGACCCAGGCAAGCACGGCGCCCACGGTGGCGCTCGAGCTGAAGGTGCCTTGAAGTACCACCCCATCCGGGAAGCGCACGCGGATCATGGCTTTCCGATACACGCGCTTGCGACGCGCTGCCTCGAGCTCCCGCGTCTCGCGGGTCTTAAACTGCTCTTCCTCTTTGCGTTTGGCTGCCGCCATGTCGAGGAGCGCCTTGGCCTCGGCGGGCGTGATCTGATAAAAGTCATCGCCCACCTCGTCGAAGTGCATCGGGGCGCCGCCTTCGGGCGCCACGAGCACCTGATGAGGGACGCAATCAGGCAGGCCATCAACATGCAAGCATCAGCATGCAATCATCAGATGCAATCATCAGCCGACCTCGGGCGCCACGAGTACCTTGGCGTCGAAGGGACCCGCGGGCACGGGCGGACCTCCCGAGGCCGCAAACAGCATGCAATCAGCATGCCATCAGCATGCCATCAGCAGGCCATCAGCAGGCGATTACCTTGACGTCGAAGGGGCCCACGGGCACCGGTGGACCTCCTGAGGCCGCGCACGCGATCGCCTCGTCGAGCGCTGTGCACGCGGCCTCGAGGGCGGCCGTGGCAGCCGCGCCCGCGTCGCTCATTTCGGCGTACTCGCCCGTGGCGTCGAACGTAAAGCCGCACGCGCTGAGCAGCGCGAGGCCCTCGAGTAACCCCCCGAGCGCCTCGGCGATTTTGGGGTTCGTCAATCGCACCTTGCGGTACTTGGGGTCGTCGGGATGGTCGCGCACGTTGCCGATGAGCTTGCGGATGATGCCGAGGCATGCGCCGCCGCCGCGCATGCCCGCCAGCGCCATGCCGAGCGCGGGCGCGTGCTCGGCGCTCGCCTCTGACGCCTCCGCTAGCATCGCCATCCGCTCCACCGCGGCCGCCGCGGCACCGCCACCGCCGCCACCGGGCATCGATGCGGCACTCTCATCGGCCGAAAGCACGCTCACCGCCTGCTCGATGTCGCCGTTGCATGCGACGAGCGTGCGCACCGCCGCGTCGGCTCTGAAACCCATCTCCTGCAGCATCGTGATCTCAGACGCGTACTTTGCCTCGGGCGCCTGAGTCGTGCGGCCCGGCCCCGCGAAGCCGCCCGAGGCACCCGATGGGCCACGCTCGACTGCCGGCGCCGCCGGCGCCGCCGGCGCCGAAGGCGCCCGCCTTGGCTGGTTGCCACCGGCTGCGCGTGCCTCCGCTGCAGCGATCGCGGCGGCGGCGGCTGGCGGTGGCGGCCGCGCGGGCTGCCGCGGCGTCGAGGAGGACGAAGCCGCACCCGCCTTATCGAGTGATGCCATCCGCGCCTGGCGTGCTGCCTCCGCGTCCGCAGCCGTGCCGAGCGTGTGGCCGCCGCCCTTTTTCTCCCACTTCTTGTCCTTGCTGCCGCCGCCAAAGAGGCTGGAAATGCCCTTGGCCATGTCCTCCATTCCCTTGCCGAGCGCGTCGAGCCCCTTCTCTAACTCATTCTTCTTCGGCTCGTCGTCCTCGCGTTTGTCTCCCTTTTTGTACACCGACATGCGCGCGCTTAGACACAAGCGCTGCCTTGCGCTGGCGAAGGACGGAATTTTTGTCGCGACAGATGCAATCAGGGGGGTGAGAACTGTTGAATTTCGCCTTCTTTTGATTCGTTTCGACGGGACCAACCCGCCGCACATCAGCGAAATCTCAACTTTTCCCCACAGCAGATTGCTCAGGCCCCACATAACATCCATCTCTCCCTGGTCATGATGTTCGCTGCTGCACTGAGGAACGCGACGGCGCTGCGCCTCAAGGGCGTGCGCTACGCGGCCGAGTTCTCGGGCCGTGCGCGGGTGCGCAGCCGCCCAACTCTACGCCGCGCCGCTCCGCCGCATTCCACCTTGGCGTTGCGGCACACGCGATTCAATTGGAGGTCCAGAGATGCTGGGTGCCGCCCCATCTCTTGGGCCCCGTGCTGCGCGCGGCCAGCCGCCTGACGCGTCGGCCGTCACATTCATGTGATTATCCGTCGCAGACGACGACTCTCCTGGGCTCAAGACATAGCTGCTGGCGCTGCGCCCATGCAAAGGCCGCTGCCTGAAATCTCCCTGCTCTGTGTCTCTTGGCTGACGCGCTCGCCGAATCGGCTCGTGTCCGCAGTCGCTCGGCATCCAGATGTCCGTTGAGGCCACCGCCCTCGGCCTCTTCATGGCCCTCTGGTGGCGCATGTCGCACGCGCAGGAGAAGGCTTTGTACGACAAATACTACGCTACGCTGCGCGCCTCCAAGGAGTCGGCCGAGTAGAGCGGTCGCATTCGCGATAGCGGGTGGTAATCACATGGCCGCGCCGAGGCAAAATGGCGTGGCGCGGCACTGAACACAGACCAAACTGTATTATATTGGCAACGCTCTGTGTAGGGGGTGCATTGCGTGTGCGTGACTGTGCGGCGGTTCCGCCTGCGCCTCGTTGCGCGCGCCCAACGGACCGGTTCGTGATTCCGCAGCGGGCCTCCTGCGTTAGCCAAAATCCCTCGATCTCTGAGACTACATGAATCGCGCCCGGGCCAGCCCGGCCCGGGGCGACACAGTGGCTTAACGACGCGAGTTAAGACGCGAGGTAACACAGTGCTTGCCCCAGCCCCCCGACTACCGACCCCAATCTCGCTGGGGCCTCATGGCACCCACTTTTCGGCCTCCTTGCGCGTCTGCTCGTCCTCGGGCGTCCGCGGCTTTGCCGCGAGGCAGCGCTGGCGCCATTGCTCCGCCTCTGCCTTGTGGCCTAGCTTGGCATGCGCCATTGCCATGAGGAGTAGATTCTTCGGGTAGAAGCCCGGATCTATGGCCTCGGCCGCCTCAAAGTGGCCGAGCGCCTCCTCGAAGGTCGCCGTCGGAGGCGTCGCGAAGAGCGCCGCGGCCGCCTTCTTCTCAAGCCAGCCGAGCTGCGATTGAGAGAGGGAGCGCGGGGGCTCAGCGCCAGCAGTGAGCATGTCGCATGTCGCGCGCAGCAGCAGCACAGGCGAGCACGGCATGCGACGCACGCGTGCGCGCACCTTGGCGACTTCGAAGCACCACAGGCCGAGCAGATGGCGCGAAGTGGCGTCCTTTGGAGAGAGCTCCACCGCCTTCTCAAAGTGCGCACGCACCACAAAGGAGTTTTTGATCGTCGTCGTCGTGCCCTCAAAGTGGCCCACCTCGGACAGCAGGATGGCCTGCCACTTGTGCGCGGGCCCACAATCTGGCTTCAGCGCGAGCGCGCGCTCAGACGACTGAGCGCCCTCCCGAATGAGCGCCTGCTTTGCGGCTGACTTGGGCTTCTCCTCATCTGCGAGCTTCTTGCACACCCGGGCGAGTCGCCAGAGCAGCTCGGTATCATCGGGCGCTTTGGCGAGCGACGCGCGCAACAGCGTGGCAAGTGGCCCGTACTGGTTGGCATCGAAGAGCCGGTCAGCCTCGGCCGTAGGCGGCGGGGCCGCCTTGGACTGCGAAGGGGTCAATGCGGAGGTGGCGGCGGTGGCGGCAGCAGCTGCCAACGCGGCTGCGGTGCAGGAGAAGAGACCAGAAGGTGTTGGAACGGCGATGGCGGCGGCTGTGCGAAGCGTACGAGTTGCGACGCGGAGTAGCGGCGGCGCGCTGCAGCAAACGAGGGGCCGAAGGAGTCGGCGCATGATTGCGGCCGCGGCGTGACGAGACAAGTCAAGTCAAGTCAAGTCAAGAGAAGTGGGTCCAGATCGACTTTGCTACATGTACCGTCACCATTTCCATCGATTCATCCGCACGTGAAACGGCCAGAGAGAACGCGGAACTCCCACGCTGTCCCACGGTTGTGGTGTCTCTCCAATCGACATTCCTGTCGACTTGTTTGTCGTCATGTCCAGTGAGCTCCCCCTACTGGCCAGCGCGTACTACTCGTTGTTTTGCACTTTCCACGACTGGTATGAGGCTGCGCTCGGCGAACAAGAGCCGCCAGGGCTTGTCATGCGGCCCGTGCGATCCGCCGACGAGGAGTGGCCGCATGGCGCGCTGCTCCCGGCCGTCATCTGCTTGCTGCGCTCGCGCCGCGCGCGCATCGAGCGCGTGCGCTCGATGCGCCGCCGGCACATGCTGTACACGTCCCATGGCACGATGCTGCCTTGCAGCAGCTCGCACTTGTCGTGCCTCGCGCAAGGGCGACGGTCACTCGCCGAGTGGGGCTTCTACTGCCGGCTCGCGCACGGCGTGCTGCTCGAGGCGACGACGGAGCTCGAGCGCGCGCGGCTGGTGCACGGCCTGCGCGAGTGGCAGCGCACCGCCAAGTTCATCGCGGCCCGCGAGGCCTACGTGACTATCTGGGGTGTGCTCTCGTTGCCTCGGCGGCTCTTCCAGTGGTGGTCGCTCTGCGCGGCGATGAACGCTCGAAAGGAGGGGCAGGCGATGAGCTACGCGCTGAGCTGGGCGAGCAGCGCGGGGCCGCGCGTCGTCGTCGCCGTCGCCTTCCGAGTCCTTAAGGAGTCGGCGCGCACGCGGCGCGCGGTGCGGCGCGCGGCGGGCGCCCTAGTGCATCGGGCGACCTCTCAGGGCTGGCGCACTTGGCTGGGGGCGATAGCCACTGACAAGGAGCTGAGGCTCGCGTACAAGCGGGCGCTCGGCGAAGGGGGTAGCGCCAACCGCCGGCGCCGCCTCTCGGCCGCGCTCGTCGCCTGGCGTGGCCGTTACTCTCTCAACGGAGCCCGAGCCCTCCGCGCCGCTCGGCATTTCGTTCTTCTGGCCGCCGCTCGTCTGCGGCGCGGCTGGTGGGTGTGGCAGGCGACGGTGCACGTGAACGCGAGCCTGCAGCAGCTCATGTGGCGGGCCCTCTTCAGCATCGGCGCGCGCCGCGCCTTTGTGCGCTGGCGTGCGACCGACGCGTTTTTGAGCGCGTGTCAGACGCTCGCGGCGGCGGCGCATGCATCGCTCGACGGCCGTTACGCTCGCCGATTTGTATGGTGCTTTCGGCACTGGAAGGCGGAGCGGCTCATCCTGCGCGAGCGGCGGCGCACGCTGCGAGCTGTCGTAGCCCAATGGCAGCACCCCGCCATGGGCCGCGCCCTCTCTGCGTGGTGGGCGCTCGTCGGCCCACGTCGCGCGGGCGAGCGCGCGGCGCGCACGCTGCGTCGTCTCGCTGAGGGGCGTGCGTGGCGCACGTGGCTCGGTGACGTGGCGCTCTTCCGAGCCTACGCACGCCTACGCCACCTCGGCGCGAGCTATTTGGGGGGCTGCGTGGCCAAACGCCTACGGAGCGCGCTCAGGCTCTGGCGCCGCCGGTGCACGGTCGACAGCTCGCGAGGCCAGTGGGAACAGCTCATCCGCACTGGGTCGGCGCACAACTGGCGGGGCTGTGCCCTGCAGGGCTGGCATGCGTTCAAGGCCGTCGCGGTACGCGCGCGCGCGCGGAGCGATCTCCTCCGGCGCGCCTTCCAGTCGCGTGAGCGCAAGGCGCTGCGTCGGGCGCTGCTTGGGTGGCGATGGAACTTGCGACTCGCCCGTGGCGGCCAACGGCTCGCCAGTACGGCGCTGTCGGTGTGGGCCGGGCGGGGCGTGCGAAGCTCGTGCTGGCGTGCGCTGCAGACGTGGCGTGCGCTCGTCGCCTGGCGCCTCGGCTTGCTCCGCGCGACGATCCACTGGCGCTACCCAGCACTCACGACGGCGTTCGAGCGGCTGATGGTCACGTGGAAGCTCAGGCGGACTGAGCGGGCAGCGACGCGCTACGTGCGCGACATGCGCCGCCGGGCGGCGATCGATGAGTGGCACGCGTGCCGTCTGGCGTCGATGATGGACGCCTCCATCCTGCAGCACGCCGTCTCGCGCTTCAGGTTCTGTGGAAAGCACCGGGCGCTTGCCACGTGGCAGGAGCGCACGCGCGAAGCGCACGAGCTCGCCCTCGACCTCCGGCTGGCGGTGCTGCGCAACTCGACGCTGCGCCGGTACTTGTACCGGATCCGTCGGTTCGCACGCCTGGGCAAGGTGCTCGAGCGCATCGCGACGGAAAGTCGGCTCGATTGTTGGCGCCGTTACGTCGCGCACGACCTCGTGTTGATGGCACGAGCGGTTGATGGCCTTCCAGGGATGTCGCGTCGGCGGCACCTGCGCCACTGGCACATCGTGACGGTCGCCACCCTCGCGCACCTCGGCACCGCCACAAGAGCCGTCGCGCGATGGCGCCTCCGCCACGTGGGCATCGCCCTGAGCTCGTGGGCCCAGATCAGCGAGAGCGCGCGTGCGGCCCACACGGCCATGCAGCGCGTGCAGCAGCGGTGGGTGCGCCGATCCGAGGTAGCGGTGGTGCGCAACTGGGCTTCCCAGTGCCAGGCCGTCCGCGAGGCTCTCGCGGCGCTCCGGCGCGCGATTGGCTCTTGGCGGCTGGGCAAGCTCGCGGGCGCGTGGCGATGCTGGTTCCAATTCAAATATGAGAGGCTCGAGAGCTCGAAAAAGATGCGTGGCGCTCTCACCCGTCTGCTGCACCAGAACGTGTCGCGCGCGCTCGGGTGCTGGCGCGAGGATGCGAAGGCTCGGCTGCGGGCTGAGGCGCTCGTGGCGAAGCTCCACCCGACCGGCCGTCAGCTCCAGCGCGCACTGAATACGTGGGGCGCCGTGTGCGCTGGGAGGGCCCGGGTTCTCAGCGCGTGCTCGGACGCGCTGCGTCACTATGACGCACGGCTGCTCCGGCGCATCGTGCATGCTTGGGCGTCGACGGCGAGCCGGTCGGAGGCCCTCTTTGCAAGCACCTGCATGCGATTCCTCGCGGCGGGTGGTCTGAGGAAAGGGTGGAACACGTGGGCAGAGGTGAGCGGTTCGGCGGCCGCCCGTCGCGACGCGCAACGGGCCGTTCTCTTCCGCATGCGCAACCAAGCGCTCGTCGCTGGCTGGATGGCGCTCACGGTGGCGGCCAGGACGGCATGGCGCCTGACGACCTCAATGGCCAGATGGCGCCAGCAACTGCTCAACAGCGCATGGCGCTTCTGGGCCGACAGCTTCGTCGAGCAGCGACGGAGCAAGCACGAGCGGATGCTGCTGGCGGCGCACAGATTCGCAGGCTGCATGATGCCGACGGCCTGGGCGTCGTGGAAAGAGTACTTGAACATGCTGGCGCAGCGCCGCCGCCTCGTGCTCCGCGCCGCCGCGCACTGGTCCGGCTTCACGCTTCCGGCTCTGTGGGATCGGTGGGTAACTCGTACCGCCGAGCGTACTGCGAGCGGCCAAGGGTGGGGCATTCGAGTGCGCCGGGCCTTTGTGCTTCTGCGTGAGTGGAGGCTGTGGATCCGGTCGAGCCGGATTGCATCTCTCAACGTGTTCGCGCTCAGCCTCGGCCTGTGCGTGCGTCGCTGGCGTGCACACGCGGCCAAATCTCGTCGCGAGCTCGCGCTCGTCGCCGCGGGATTCTCCGAGTGGCGAGACGGCGTCTGCGCGCACGCGCTCGCTTTCCTGCGCGTCGCCGCACGCGCCAATGCGCTGCGGCGCAACCGGTACGCGCGTGCCGACTCGCTGCGCCTGATGCGCGCATTGCTCGCCTGGGATGCCTACGTGGAAGCACGGCTCGACTTGCTCAAGGTCTTGCGTGAGGCAGCAATCCGATGGTGTGGTGGCACGATCGCGCACGCACTCTGGCAGTGGCGCACAGCGGCCAAGATCGGCACGGTGGTGGATCTGGTGTATCGGCGCTGGGTGCACCACGAGCGCGCGCGTGCCCTCTCCTCCTGGGTCACCTTTGCGGTCGAGGCCGCGGCACTGCGCCTCGCGCTCATGTACCTGCTCAGCCGCGACCGCGCGCGCGGCTGGCGCTCGTGGCGTGCGGCGATCGAGCAGGCAGCTGTGGCTCGCGCGACTCTTGAGGACGGCGTGCACTACCGCAGTGTGTCGGCGCGCACGTACGCCTTCGTGCGCTGGGCGCAGCTCGCAGCTCGGAAGCCCAAGACGCGACGTGAGCTGCGGCTGCTGAGGGCCGCCTTTGTGGTGTGGCGGGAGGTCGCTGATGACTGGAGCGACGGCAGCGACCTCGCCACGGGTGGCATGGCGCGTCAGGGCGGGCGCGCGCTCATCGCGGCCGGCAGCGCGAGCACACGCGTGGTTGTCTTCGGCGCCAACGCCTTTGGGCAATTGGGTGATGGCACGGAGCGAGAGCACTTGCGCCCAACGGTTCTCGCGGGTCTCTCCGCGCTGCGCGTCTGCGCGGCCGCGTGCGGCGACTACCACTCGGCGATCGTCACGGCAGATGGCGAGCTCTACACGTTCGGCATTGGCGAGTATGGCGTGCTTGGGCACGGCAACGACGAGCGTTGTGCACGCCCCCGCCGGGTAGATGCGCTCGCCGGGGAGGCGGTCACGTCTGCCGCATGTGGCTGGCGGCACACGGCATGCCTCACAGCCGCAGGCAGGCTGTACACCTGGGGGCATGGGGGCTACGGCCAGCTTGGCCATGGTGGCAACATCCACTTTGCCTTACCGCTGCTGCTTCAGCCCACCCATACTCACGGACGAGCAGCTGGCATGGGCGGCGGCCACGGCCACGGCATGGGCAGCGTTGGCATGGGCGGCGTTGGCATGGGCGGCGGCACGGGTGGCGCATGGGCGCTCGTCTCATGCGGGTGGCGCCACACGGCTGCTCTGGCTGAGGGAGGTGTCGCCTTCTCTTGGGGCGACGGCGAGCACTTGCAGCTGGGCCATGGTACCCGGGAGACCGAGCCACGCCCGAGGCTCATCGAGACGCTCGCGGCCGATGCCCTTCGCCAGCTCGAGTGTGGCTCACACCACATGGCCGCAGTCAGCTCCACCGGCCGGCTGTATACATGGGGCTCAGGCTCGTTTGGGCAGCTCGGTCACGGCGAGCGACGCGCTGAGCCGTTGCCGCGCCTCGTGGTGAGTCTCGCATCGATCGAGGTCGTCCGCATCGCGTGCGGTGGGCATACGTGCGTGCTCGGCGCCCAAGGCGAGCTCTTCACCTTTGGAAACGGCAAGCACGGACAGCTCGGCCATGGCGAGCGACGCGCCGAAGCGAGCCCGCGTCGCGTGCAAGCTCTCCGGCACGCGCGCGTGCTCGGGATCGCGTGCGGTGACTTCCACACCCTCGCGCTCGCCGACGACGGCCATGTGTACACCTGGGGTGCGGGTGCTTTTGGGGAGCTCGGACACGGCGATCTCGCGCACGTGAGCGAGCCCTGTCGGCTCAAGGCCTTGCGCCGCCATGAGCTCGTCTTTGCCGCGTGCGGCGCCTCGCACAACATCGTGCTCCTCGACGACGAAGGTGCGCTCGGTCCGAGCGATGGGAGCGACGACGAGGACGAGCGCTACGGTACGCGTAGCGGCTACGAGGAGGACCGGCATTCATCCGCGTAGGAGCGACGCCGGACGACGCGGTCAGAGGACGCGGGGAGGGTGCGGGCGGCGGTTAGGGGGGGGAGCAGAGGGACACACCGGTTTTCTCAAAAGGCGCGTTGCTTTTCATGCATTATGGACCGTACTTCGCTTCTGTTGTACAGTATACTCCCAGGACGGCGCACGTTACTTCCGCACATTGTTCTTAATCTTATCTCTTTCCACCCGGCCCCGTACACTATCTTTATAACACGGGGTCAAACACGCGACGGGGGACTGGGCCCGGCGCGGCGCCGCGCCGGACGCGGAGCCTGCCGCTCTAGACTGCTGAAATCTCTGCACAACCACAAGCACAACAACGCGCCCCGCCCTCGCGGCTCGGCGGCGCCGGCAACTGTTGACAGTTGAGCGTTTAGGTATCGAATACCCCCAGTGGACGCCATGTCTTAACGCCGTGTCTACGACGGGCGCCGCGAGTCTGTGGTTGAAGTCGGTGCGGTGCGTTCGCTCCCCGCGCAACATTCGACGAGATCCGAGAGCACTCGCGAGACACGACCCAGAAGCAGAGCAACTGCTGCTATTGTCCCAGCGTAACCACGTCTTACGGACTTCTTTCCGTTTCGGCCGATAAACTCTCGTGCTTGCGCGCTCGCTCGCCGTCTCCTCGCGCGCTGTTCCAGGCTTGATCAGTCTCGAGGCCATTATTCTGGACGGAATGCGAAGGACACATTGATGATCCAAGACTTGCGTGTCGAACTTGTCCGGTCACTTCACCTCGAGCTTCATCGAGGTCATGCAACGAGCTCCGATGACGTTAGTCATCTCACCCACTTCGACTCTTCCTCTTGAATCTTCCAACGTCCCGAATCAGATGAGATCGACTGCTTGACAGATGTGGAAATGGAACGCCACGAGCCAGGTGTGCACATCTAGCTCCACATGAAGCTCAGCACGCTCCAAACAAAGCTCAGCACGCGCAACAACGGATCATCGGAAGCAACACCAGTCGCAGCACGAGCAGCCAAAGCTGCTAAAGATGCAACTCCATAGGCAGCCAGCGGGGTCGCCCCAGCGGAGCCACGCTAGCCCGCCCATCGTGATCGCGATCTCGAGCGCGAGGACAAGGATGGCGATCCATTGGCGATCTGGATCGGCCGAGCTGCAGAGAACGGCTGTGCCCAGCACGGCGGGTACGAGGAGGAAGGTGAACGCGGGGCCGAGCACCCCGAGCACGAGCAGCCCACGAAAGAAGAACGTATTCGCCTCGGTGATGCATGCTCCGAGCACTCCGCAGTGGTGGTCGAACCCCACAGCGCATCGACCGCACGTCGAGCAATGGTGCGAGGAGGCCTCCAGCTCGTCGTCGACCTCGCAATAGGGCAGCGTGAGCCCACAGGGCAGCGGGCAGCACTTGCGCACCGGGCGCTTCTCAGGCCGCCAAACGAAGCAGCGCACGCAAAAGGTGTGCGCGTCATCGGAGCGCGTGAGGTTATGCCATGCCATCTGTCCCTCGACCTTTTCGCCCGCGGCCAATTTTTGGAGGTAGTCGACGGCCTCGCGCGGCAGTGGCAGGCAACTGGTCTTGCTGCGCGCGATGCGCCCCTTGGCCCCAAACAGAACGACAAGCTGAAAGCTCACCGCAAGTGCCACCAAACTGTATGTGACCGACAATACTGCCAGCGGAACTTCGCGTGGCAGAGGCGTGTCGCCCCACTTCTCCGCGAGGTTGCAAAAGCCGTGCGCGGTGCCACCGCACACGCCGCAGATGGAGCCGATCACGGCGACGCCCGTGAGGCGCTCTTGCAGCAGCGTCCAGTATGCCGGCCTGGGCAGCGATGGTAGGTATTTCAACAGCGACGCGCCGCCATCCGCGGGAAGCGGCGGGAGCTCCTCGGTAGGCGTGTCGTCTTTGGCATGCTCGCAAGCTGGTTTCTCGGTGGGCAGCACCTGAGTGCCCTCGGCCACTGGCACCTCGGTCACAGGCGAGGACGCAGACCTGCCGGGTGAGGAAGCTCCTCTTCTTGGTGAAGCCAGCTCATGGGCAACACTGGCATCTTCCTTGGGCTGAGGGATTTCGTCGAGCTCGATTCGATTCATCAGCGTGCCCTCTGCCCACGCGGCCACTGCATGCGTCGTGCTCGTCTCGTGACATGAGCAAGACAGACTTCCCTTATGTGATCCACAGGTGTGAACGAGTCTGTTTTTCCAGGGACCGTACAGAGCTTAAATCCTCTTCTGCCGCATATCCCACAGCCACGGCTCGCCCGCGTGCTGCCACGCCTCCGCGGCCGCCGGTCGTCGCCCCTCGTCAAGCGCGCGCAGCATGGCCTCGAGCTTGGGCACGTACTCGGAGAGCGGCCGCGCCTCGTAGTCGAGCGGCACCGTGTTGCGCGGCATGAAGTACGACTGGAAGGCGGACGAGTCGCGGATCGGCGGCCGGCCGCCGCCCCAATAGGCCTCTTTCGGCGGTAGGAAGAGGTGCAGCTGACCGATCGGCGCGATCGCGGCCGCGGCCATGCCAAACGACGAGCCGCCAGTGACGAGCACGTCCGCACCTGCCATGAGTGCCACGTCGGCCTCGACGCTTGACGGGGCGCGGCAAAAGGCCGAGAGGGCCGGCCATCCCACGCGCAGTTGCGCCTCGTCCGCCGTCAGCACCGTGTGCACGGCGCGCCGGTGTGGCAGCTGTCTCGAGACTGTATGGTTGAGAGCGAGCAGGGACCCCTCTTTGACGGCGGTCACGGCATCGCCTGTCCGCAAGTGCCACACGATGCTGATCGGCCGGTCGCGTCCACCGCTGCCATCGTTGCTCCTTGCGTGTGCATGCAACCAGCCCGTGCGTTTCATTCCGTCCTCGAGAGCCCTCCGAAATGTGGCGGATGACGTGGCACGATGCCAAGCGCCTGGCAGGTGCGCGTGGCAGTAGTAGCCGCCGGCGCAGCTGCGCATCGCCGTGTGCACATGGTAGTGGTGGCGGCACTGGCGCTCCCTCACAAACCGATCAAACGAAAGGCCCAGCCCAAGCCGGGCCAGCTTGTCAAGCTGCTGCAGCGCGGCGCGTCCGCGCGCGTTCATCAGTTGGCGTGCCTCGCGCGCGAGCGTGGCTGGCGAGACGTCCGGTGCGCCCTCCTCCCCAAAGCCGACGCGGGTCAAGCCGCCCAGCCCCAGCGCGCCCGCCTGAGACGACCGATTGAAGCTGAGCACACGCCACGGCCAGCGCTCCTCGCGAGACGCTGCACTCATGATGCCGGCTGCGGACGTGGTCGCAACGGTGACGGCGCTCGGCTTGGCACTGACACTAGCACTGGCACTGGCCCTGGGACTTTCGCCGCGCCCGCGCAGGCCATCCCAAAAGTCATCGTCCAGCAGCAGCGTCGCGTTTGTACGCAGCGCCGCGTCGATCCCAAAGAGCAGCGCCGCGAACGAGTGACCCCACGATTCCGGCCGCAGAGGAGACGAGCCGAGCAGGGAGATGGCGAGGGTGCAGGGCCGCACGCCCTCGAGCTTTTGTGATCTCGCGGGTTCCGGTCGCACCGCCGTCGTCGAGCTCCTGCCTTCCCATCGTGATATCGTGTAAGGGGGCTGTGGGGAATACGGATAGGAGAGACT
>Ga0209550_10001433_pt1 | contig 22815 bp, 20 predicted proteins | sample LauGreSuBDMM15SN_2_FD_187567 | JGI IMG/M metagenome (GOLD analysis project Ga0209550, IMG submission 187567) | Freshwater lake microbial communities from Lake Michigan, USA - Su13.BD.MM15.SN (SPAdes) (version 5) | ecosystem: Environmental > Aquatic > Freshwater > Lake | place: Lake Michigan... | reverse complement strand
CCCACGGTCAGCAGATTATGGAATGGTCTGAGCGCATTGCGGCGTTCAGCGAACCTGCTTGGGCTGAAAAATCTCAACTGACTGTTACGTACTTAACGCCTGCCCATTTGCAGGTGGCCGCTTCGCTTAAAGCCTTGATGCAGGAAGCGGGTTTTGACGAGGTCTCGACCGACGCGGTGGGTAACGTCGTAGGGCGCTATTACGGCGTCGATGCGGCAGCCCCTGCGTTAATGACGGGCTCGCATTTCGACACGGTTCGTAATGGCGGCAAGTATGACGGGCGGCTTGGCATTTTGGTGCCGATTGCTGTGGTGGGCGTGCTCGCCAAACAGAAAAAGCGTTTGCCCTATGGCATTGAAGTCGTCGGGTTCTCTGAAGAAGAAGGCCAGCGCTATCGCGCTACCTTTTTGTCGGCCGGTGCACTGACCGGTAGTTTTGATGCGACCTGGCTCGATCAAGTCGACGCCAATGGTGTTTCGATGCGCCAAGCGATGATTGATGCGGGCCTGCCTGGCACCCTGGAGTCGATTAAGGCGCTCACCCGCGATCCAAAAAAGTATCTCGGTTTTGTAGAAGTCCATATCGAGCAAGGCCCCGTGCTGTGCGAGAAAAACTTGCCGCTTGGCATCGTCACCTCGATCAACGCGGGTGTGCGCGCAACATGCAGAATTTTTGGTACAGCCGCCCATGCTGGCACAACACCCATGTCGATGCGCGAAGACGCCTTGCTGGCTGCGGCCGAAATCAGCTTGATGGCAGAACACCGCGCCAAAGCTGAAGAGGGCAGCGTTGCCACGGTTGGTCAAATGCAAGTGCCGGGCGGCTCGATCAATGTGATCCCTGGCGAATGCGTCTTCACCCTAGACATGCGCGGACCGACCGATGCGCAACGCGATGGCTTGGTCAACGATATCGTGACAGCCGCCAAGCAAATCGCCAAGCGTCGCGGCGTTAAGTTTGAATACAACGAAGTGATGCGTGCGAGCGCAGCGCCGTCGGATCCTGCTTGGCAGGCCCGCTGGGAGCGTGCTGTCGCCAAAGTTGGCCAGCCGATCTTTAAGCTCAATAGCGGCGCCGGTCACGATGCCATGAAGATTCACACCATCATGCCGCAGGCGATGTTGTTTGTGCGCGGTGGCAATCGTGGGATTAGTCATAACCCCCTAGAGATCATCACCGCAGAAGATGCGGAACTTGCCACCCAAGCCTTTTTAGCTTTGCTCGACGAAATCAACTAATCATGACGACACCAAACAAGACCCAGCTGTATGCCAAGCTCGATCAGTGGGTCGATGCACATTTTGATGAGCAGGTGAAATTCCTGCAAAAAGTGATTCAAGTCCCAACCGACACACCACCTGGTAACAATACACCGCATGCCTTGCATGTGGCTGAGCTCGTCAAAGCCTACGGCATGCAAGCAGAGCCGCATGCTGTGCCCCAAGCCATTGTGCGCGACGCAGGCCTTGAGTCGATCACGAATTTGATTATCACGCGCCAATACGGACAGGGCGGCAAGACCCTGGCCTTGAACGCACACGGCGATGTGGTCCCCCCAGGTGAGGGCTGGACCTACCCACCCTACGGTGCTGAGATTCATGACGGTCGCATTTACGGCCGTGCTGCAGCAGTGAGTAAATGTGATTTTTCAACATATATCTTTGCTGTACGTGCACTGGAGTCGCTCGGTGCAGACCTGAAAGGTCGCATCGAATTGCAGTTTACGTATGACGAAGAGTTTGGCGGCGAACTCGGCCCCGGCTGGTTGCTCAAGAACAAACTCACTAAGCCTGATCTCGCGATTGCTGCAGGATTTAGCTATCAAATCATTACAGCTCATAACGGTTGCTTGCAGTTTGAAGTGACTGTCAACGGCAAGATGGGTCATGCGGCTGTACCAACCTCCGGTGTTGACGCCTTGCAAGCTGCGGTCAAAATCATGAACGCGTTGTATGGCTTAAACGAGACCTACAAGTCGATCAAAAGTACAGTCCCTGGCATCAATCATCCGTATTTGAATATCGGTTTGATTACGGGTGGCACCAATACCAACGTGATCCCCGGTAAGGTCGTGCTCAAGCTCGATCGCCGCATGATTCCAGAAGAAGATCCTGCACAAGTCGAGCAAAGTATTCGCGAGACGATCGATGCGGTATGGAAACAAATCCCGGGAATTACTGCCGAGACCAAGCGCATTTTGTTGGCCCGTGCGTTAAAGCCGCTCCCCGGCAGCACAGAACTTGTTAGCGCCTTGCAGAAGCACGCCAAAGAAGAGTTTGGTGAAGCGATTCCCGCTTGCGGCACACCGCTTTATGCCGATGCCCGTTTGTATTGCGAAGCTGGGATTCCAGTGGTCTTGTATGGCGCGGGCCCACGCACTGTGGAAGAGAGTCGTGCCAAGCAACCGGATGAGCGCCTAGAGCTTGAAGATTTGCGCCGCGCAACCAAAGTGATCGCGCGGACATGTCTGGATATGATGGGTGCTTAATCGGCAGTGATGTTCTTCTCGCGGATCACGCGCGTCCATTTTGCAATATCTTTTTTCAACAGCGCTTGCAGTTCCGCGGGCGTTGAGGGCGCAGGCAGCGTGCCCGAGTTCAGCAAACGCTCTTTAACTGCCGGTGTGTCGAGTGCTCGCTTAAGGGCCTGATTCACACGGTCAGTGTCTGCTGCAGACATTCCCTTCGGCCCAAAGAGCGCGTACCAGTTGTCTGAGTCCACACCCTCAATACCAACCTCTTTGAACGTCTTCACGTCAGGCAGCAAGGGGTGGCGCTTTTCTGCGGCCATCGCGATGGGTTTCAAACGACCCGCACGTACGTGGCCAATCAGTCCCGGTACATCACCAAAGAAACCATCCACGTGGCCCGCCATCACATCGGTGATCGCAGGTGCTGCGCCTTTGTAAGGTACGTCCACGAGTTGTGCTTTGGTTATATCGGCTAAGAGTTCACCCGCCAAATGCGGCACACTGCCGCGGCCCGAGGACGCAAGCGTCGTGCGCTGCTTCTTTGCGTTCGCAACAAAATCAGCGGGGCCCGTTGCTGGGTTCTTGGGGTTGACCACTAACAGTTCGTCGTTACGGACCACCACAGAAATAGAAGTCAAATCCGTGACGGGGTTATAGGGCAGATTTTTGTAGAGCCCCGGATTGATTGCCACCGCACCCGCGCTGCTCAGCCACAATACGCTGCCGTCTGCGGGTGATTTCGCCACATATTCTGCGGCAATGATCCCGTTACCACCCGCTTTACTTTCGACCACGACGGTTGCACCAAGCTCTTTGCCCAGCGCTTCGCTAATACTACGAGCCACGAAATCAACCGGACCACCCGGTGGGAAGGCGACGATTAAGCGTACGGTTTTTCCGCTTCCTTGAGCATGCGCGGGCAGGGTGCCTACCGATGCGGCGAGCAGAGTCGCTGCCAGTAAGCTACGACGCACAAGCGATGATTTGTTGAGGTGTTTCATTTGATGCTCTCCAGTCTAATTGTTTGGATCAATGTTTAGCCGCAGCGTACCGACATACCGCCATCCACCACGATCTCGGTTCCCGTCACAAAACGCGCTTCATCCGAAGCCAGGAACACGGCAGCATTGGCCGTATCGCGCCCGTCTCCCATGAAGGGCAAAGGAATGCGCGCCTGACGTTGCTCAAGCAGCTTTGCTACATCACCGCCTGCACGCTGGCCGGCGAGCCGGCTTTCAACTAACGGTGTATGAAGTTGACCTGGGATGATCGTGTTGACGCGGATACCTTTCTTTGCGTACTGCACGGCGACTACGCGCGAGAGTTGAATCACACCCGCCTTGGTTGCCGCATACGCGACTTGAGCAGAACCCGTCCAGCGAATCCCTGAGGTCGAAGCGAGATTCACAATCGCGCCTGAACCTTGTTTTTCCATAATCGGAAGGACATATTTGCAAGTTAAGAACACGCTCTTTAAGTTTGTGTCGACTTGCGAATCCCACACATCTTCGGCCATCTCAACTGGACCGCCTGCGGCCGAGCCTCCGACGTTGTTCACCAGAATATCAATACGTCCATAGCGTTTCATGCAGGCGTCGACCGCATCCGAAATGCTTTGGCTGTTCGTGACATCACAAAACCCCGTTTCCATCTTGCCACCCACTTCTTTGACACGCTCGAGGGTTTCTTTCATGCGATCGAGTTCACGATCCACACCAAACAGTTGTGCACCTTCTTCGGCAAAGCGTGTGGCTGTTGCGCGACCGTTCCCCCAGCCTGGCCCAACAGAGCCCGCACCAAATATCAAGGCGATTTTTCCTGCAAGACGTCCTGAACCCGACATGATGTGATCCTTTCTTTAAACGATATGAATTTAAGTGGAGAAACGATAGAGACGCATTGGGTTGCTCACCATCAGTTGATGCAAGACATCGGGCTTCGGTGCGATCTGTGCCAGCGCACTGACCAACATGCCATCGTCTGGCACATGCGTGTGGTTAGGGTGAGGCCAGTCAGAACCCCAGACACAGCGATCGGGATAGTTGCGTACTACGTGACGTGCGAAGGGGATGCCGTCGGCGTAAGGTGGATGCGCGTCGATACGATCGATGCCGCTGACCTTCACCATAAAACCAGGCAGTTCGAGCAAGCGGCAGAAGTCCTGAAAATGCGCGTGCTTAAGCCCAAGCTTCGCATCGACTCGGCCCATGTGATCCATCACGACGGGCACAGCCGATTGCTTGAGCAAAGGCATCAAGTCTTTTGCGTACTGTGCGTGTAACTGTAATTGCATGTGCATGCCAAGCGGTTCAAGGCGTTTGGTAAACGCGATGATTTGCTCGGGTGTCTCGTGCACCTTGTAGCCCGGCATAAAGTGAAAGCGCACGCCTCTAAAGCCGACCCTCGCCAAACGCTTGAGCTCTGCGTCTGATACATCGACTTGCACGAGCGCCACGCCCAAGTAACGCCCCGGGGCGGCAATCATGGCGTCTTCGACCACGCCGTTGTCAAAACCATGGAGCAGGGTGTTGACGATCACACAGCGATCGATCCCCATTTTTTTATGCCATGCAAACAACGCCTCTTTGGGCGCATCCACAGGCGTAAAACTGCGCGACTCCGCATAGGGAAACTTGCTGCCCGGGCCAAACACGTGCACGTGAGAATCGGTCGATCCCGTAGGCAACTGAATCGTCGCGGCCGACGGCTCGGGCTTATAGGTCAGGATAGGGGCAGTCATGTTGCAGTGGATCCTTGTCTCGGGTTGTGTCTAGGGTCTAACCGTCCCTCTTTGAGCGACCTATTTTGACACGCAGGCGAGCCGCGATGTCTGCGTACAAATTAAAAAAATGCTAGAATTTTGGTCTTTGGTGCACAAAAATCGGCCTTTTCAAGGCAAATTCGCGCCAAAAGGCGCATTAGCTCAGCCGGTTAGAGCGACGGAATCATAATCCGCAGGTCCCCTGTTCGAATCAGGGATGCGCCACCAATAAATACATGGGTCTCGGGTCGATTGACTTCAAGACCCTTATTTTTTGTTTTAAGTATGTAGGTATGGGTGTGAATAGCTACCAATTTACTAGACACTCGCTAGCCTCTCGTTGAACTGCTGTCCGTACTTTACTGGTGATAACATCAGTTCATGCTAGCAATTGCTGACCGGTAATACTTGCCCACTTCGGCGTGGTACTCAAACTTGGACTCTATATGAACATTGAACTAGATGAATTTGTTGGTCAGGATGTCTCTGATGATGCACTCGAGATGGCTGCCGGTGGTGCGCGAGGGGACGTCTGGGGGGGGCCAAAGCCGGTGCACTTGACCCACTCACTGACCTATCCATATTTTAGTTATTGCTAACCGGTAACCCATACCCGCTTGGTTACTAGCCACCTTCGGGTGGCTTTTTAACGCCTGAATGTTGATTTGCATGGCAAGTATGTCTTGTCCTTTGAGCTTGAGCGTCAACCCATAGGCCAGCCTTCGCAAAGAATTAACAGTGCTTAGGCTCAATATTCTTGGGAGATATACCGCTTGGCTAGTATAAATAAAACTTAGTTACTGCTGTGGCGGATTAACATCCCTGATAGGCACAAAGACAGAAATTTCTTGTGAAGTCGTAATAATTCGTAGTACTTTAGGTGTGCGATATTTTTCGCTATCCAGAAATCTAATCGGAAGGGACATCATGAAATTAAACTCAATTTGGTCTCGGGGGAAAGCAGCCTTGGCCAGCAGTGTATTGTTAGGACTGTCGAGCACCCCGGCATGGGCCTCTTCGTCAGTGTTGAAGCAAGATGATTTTGTCGGCATCTCGTTTTGGCTCATCTCGATGGCGTTGATCGCGTCTACTGCGTTTTTCTTTTTAGAAAGAGACCGCGTCTCTGCTAAATGGAAAACCTCATTGACAGTGTCTGGCTTGGTGACTTTGATCGCCGCTGTGCATTACTTTTACATGCGCGACGTGTGGGTTGAAACAGGCTCAACGCCAACGGTATTTCGTTATATCGACTGGCTGATCACTGTGCCGCTTTTGATGATCGAGTTTTACCTGATTTTGGCAGCAATCGCCAAAGTACCAGGCGGTGTGTTCTGGCGCCTAATGATCGGTACATTGGTCATGCTGGTTGGCGGTTATGTTGGCGAAGCAGGGTATGCACCTGTATGGCCAGCTTTCATCGTTGGTATGATCGGTTGGGCCTACATCCTGTATGAAATCTTCGCTGGTGAAGCTAGCAAGATTAATGCTGCAAGCGCCCCACCATCAGTGCAATCTGCGTTTAGCTTGATGCGCTGGATCGTGACAATCGGTTGGGCAATTTACCCAGTTGGTTATTTCTTCGGTTACTTGTCCGGCAGCAGCCCTGCCGACAGCGCAGCAGCACTGAACATCATCTATAACCTGGCTGACGTTCTAAACAAGATTGCTTTCGGACTTATCATCTGGAAGGTTGCAGTCACTGAATCTGAAGGTTCAAAGCATTAAGATCATTGCGTTTGCTAGAAGAAAAATCCCGGCTGCGGCCGGGGTTTTTTTTAAAAACAATATAAAAAGTTTGATGAGGCGTAAATGGGCATGGGGACGGCTCTTTCAGCAAAGCATGCACACCCGCGTTATTTAGTTAGCGAACCCACCGTCTTGCTAAAGCAAGTTGAAACCTACATGCGTGCGGCGTTACAAAGCGCACCGCAAACAGCTGTTTCAAACTCGACCAGAATACAAGAGGCTGTATCGCACCATTTGCAGTCTGGGGGGCAGCGCCTGCGCGCGCGTTTAGCCCTCAGCGCTGGCAAAGCGGTTGGCCTGAAAGAAGACGACTGCATCATCCTTGCTGCAGTAGTTGAGCTTTTACACAACGCGTCATTAATCCATGACGACCTTCAAGACCGGGATGAGTTTCGCCGCGGGCACCAAGCGGTCTGGAGTAAGTTTGGCAGTGATATCGCTATTTGTTGCGGCGATCTTTTTTTATCAGCGTCTTATGCCGCACTTGCAAATGTCAGCAAAGCCAGCGCCTTAGGCAAAATGTATCAGACGATGCACCATCGTTCTAGCGAAGCGATCTTTGGGCAGTGCGCTGATTTATCGATCACCGCTGAGCAGATGCATCTAGACGCCTACATCGCTATTGTTAGAGCGAAATCAGGCGCTTTACTGAGCCTACCCTTAGAGCTTGTCTTTCTACTTAGTGGTCAGCATAGTGCCCTGCCTTGCACCGAACAGGCTTGCAAGGATTTTGCCGTAGGCTTTCAAATTTATGATGACCTACTGGATATTGACGTGGATCAGCGTCAAGCAAATGGTTCAGGCAAAGAACGCAATGCACTGAATATCGTCTCAGTGTTCGAGCTAATGTATGAAGGCCTCGACACCGCCTTTGATCCCAAAGGCTTGGCCAAAGACAGAGCCACCGAATACTTACTCAGGGCAGAGACGGCTCTGACACAATTACCTGTTCAGTCTGGCGCAATGCTGAGTGAATGCTCGCAGAATATTCGTGGTCTTTTGAATCGATTTTCCTACTAACGAGCTGAATCTATGCATGCTTTGATCATCGGCGGCGGATTCGGAGGCATCGCTAGCGCTTTGCGTTTCAAGGCCAAGGGCTATGAAGTCACCTTAATTGACCGTTGCCCACAGCTGGGCGGGCGTGCCCAAGCATTTGAGCGTAATGGTTTTCGTCATGATGCGGGTCCTACCGTCATTACCGCATCATTTTTGTTTGAAGAGTTGTTTGCGTTATTTGGTGAAACGCTAGCTGACCACGTTACCCTTGTGCCGCTTAAGCCTTGGTATCGCTTCTATTTTGCAGACGGTGATCACTTTGATTATGGTGGAACACTGGAAGAAACATTAGCTGAAATCCGACGCATCGAGCCCGCGGATTGTGAAAGGTATCTTCAGTTACTTGCGCACTCACAGCGTATTTTTAATGTAGGCTTCAGTGAGTTATCGGCCACACCCTTTGGTAGTTTCTGGTTCATGCTCAAGCAGATACCCAGACTCATCGGGCTGCAAAGTTACAAAACGGTGTGGCAAATGGTGTCTCACTACCTTAAAAACGACAAACTTCGCCAAGCTTTCTCGATTCAGCCGCTGCTCGTAGGTGGTAATCCTTTTGATACAACCAGCATTTATTGTTTGATCCATTATCTTGAACGCGCCTACGGTGTGCAGTTTGCAATGGGCGGTACGCAAGCGATCGTAGAAGCGTTAAAAAAACTGATGGAGCGTCAAGGGATTGAGATCCGCTTGAACCAGACTGTTGAGCGCCTGGTTGTCGAAGCCGACACCGTCAAAGGGGTGGTCCTTGAAGGGGGCCAAACGATTGATGCGGACGTCGTGGTCTCGAATGCGGATCCGGGCTACTTGTATCAGCATATGCTCGAACCGAAAAAGCAATCTTTTTTAACGCGCTTAAAAGCAAAAAAATCTCAGTACTCCATGGGGCTCTTCGTACTGTATTTCGGTACAACGCGAACCTACCCAGAGATTGCGCACCATACGATCTGGATGGGCGAGCGCTACAAAGAGCTCTTAGCGGATATCTTTAATCGAAAGATTCTGTCCGAGGATTTCTCACTGTATTTGCATCGTCCGACGGCGACCGACAAGAGCTTTGCCCCAGATGGCTGCGATAGTTTCTATGTGCTGTGCCCCGTACCCAACTTGCAGGGCGGGCAAGACTGGGCCGTTGAGGGGCCAGCATTACGCGATCGTATTGTTCTTGCTTTAGAAAAAACAATATTGCCTGAGCTGTCAGCCGTCATCACTGAAGACTTTTACATGACACCAAAGGATTTCGCGCATGATTATCTGAGCGAGCACGGTGCAGGCTTCTCGATCTCGCCAATATTTACCCAGTCAGCCTGGTTTCGCTTTCACAACCGCGCTGAAAGTTTAAAGAACCTCTATTTGGTTGGTGCAGGTACCCATCCTGGCGCAGGTTTGCCAGGCGTGATCTCGTCAGCCAAAGTGGTTGATGCCTTGATCCCAAAGGTGACACCCGCGTGACCTTGGCTAACGACACCCTCGACGCGGATCGGGTTCTTGCGGCAAAGGGCAAGAGCTTTTACTGGGCGCGCCACCTGCTTGGGCCAAAGCATGCCAGTCGTGCCACGCGACTCTATCGGTTTTGTCGCTACGTTGACGACTTGGCCGATGAGGATCAATCGGCAGTGCGTTCAAAGAAAAATATCGCTGCGCTGCGCGAGTCAATTGTCTCAGGATTGACTGAGGATGCTGTGGTTCAGGATGGCCTTGCGTTAATCAATGAATGTCAGATTGATAAGAGGGCCGTACTGGACTTGATCGCAGGCGTTTGGTCTGACACTGAACTCGTCAGAATGGCAGACGATGCCCACTTAGTGCAATACTGCTATCAAGTGGCAGGTACGGTTGGGCTAATGATGTGTAAAGTGCTTGATGTCGATCATCCAGAGGCTGAAGCCTTCGCCATTGATCTGGGAATCGCCATGCAGTTGACCAATGTCTGCAGAGATATACAGGCGGATGCCTTGGTCGATCGGCGTTACATCCCGTCAGCATTGGTCAATGGCTTAGATCCCAGTGAACTCATCCACCCAAGCCAAGCGCACAAACAGATGGTGCAACAGGCCGTTGCGACTTTATTAAATCTTGCGGATGATTATTACCAGAGTGGCGAACGCGGTTTATCCTATTTACCGTTCCGAGCCAGGTTGTCAATATTGGTGGCGGCTCGCCTCTATCGCGAGATTGGTCAAAAACTCAGGCGCCAAGAATGCGAATACTGGCATCAGCGCGTTGTGGTGTCTAAAGCCAAAAAACTGATGCTCACGATCGAAGCCTTTCTCACTGCGCCGTTCACACCAAAATTTTGGCGCTACCCAAGCCAGCATGACGCCAAGCTGCACGCGCCCTTAGTGCCAAGAGACACAAAGACGCTGCTCTCCGCACAGGCTCATGCAAACTGAATTTGATCTGATCATTATCGGGGCCGGCTGTGCCGGATTAAGCTTGGGGACACGACTTGCCTCGTTAGACTCCCAAGCGCCTAAAACACTCTTGCTTGAGTCACGCGTTGCTTACGACAACGATAGAACTTGGTGTTTCTGGGGTGATGCGCACACGCCATTTGCAACGCTTGCCAAGCACAGTTGGCAGCGCTTGAGTGTCAAAGATGGCGGTCGTCGTGCGTTGATCGATTGCGCCCACACACCCTACCGGTTGTTGTCTGCAATAGATTTTTATTCGCAGGCGGCGGATGCAATTGCAAGCAATGACGCACTGCATTTAAAAATGGGCGCCTCCCTGACCGCAGAGCCTAGCTTTGCTAAGGGTAGGTGGCATCTTCACACCACGATAGGTTCTTTTTCAGCTTACGCCATCGTGGACACCCGTCCATGGCCGACGGACAAAATGTCTGACACCACCCTATGGCAAGCATTTCTGGGGTGTGAGCTTGAGTTTGAAGAGCCTCTCTTTGATCCCACATCTGCGCAACTGATGGATTTTCATCCGGCGAATCAAGCCTTCGTCGGCTTTAATTATGTGCTGCCTTTTTCAACAACCAGAGCACTCTTCGAATTTACAGTTTTTGCGCCTAAGGTCTTTGAGCAAGCAGAGCTACTCGGCTATCTTGAGGCCCATATCGCAACGCTTGCAGGGGGTAGGCCTTACAAACGCCTGCGCATCGAGTATGGGTTGATCCCGATGGGCTTGGGTGGCTCAGACCACGACGCGAATTCTGCTGAGCCGCACCCAAGCTATGTTCGGGTGGGACTCACTGCAGGGGCGGCTCGGCCCGCGACGGGCTATGCCTTTCAAAGAATTCAGCGCTGGGCGGAGGCATGCAAAGATTCTCTTCAAAAAAGTGGTCTACCCGTCGGGCATCAGCCAGACTCTTTCGCCATCAGTCAGATGGATGCTATTTTTCTAAATGTGCTGCGTCACCACCCGGAGTTAGGGCCTGAGCTCTTCATGCGACTGTTTTCAAAGGTGAGTAGCGAAAAACTGATTCGATTTTTGTCAGATCAGGGAAGGGTGTCTGATTACTTGGCGGTGATTTTGGCCTTACCATCAGGGGTGTTCCTCAAGAGTGCTTATCAATTGGCAATGAAGAAATGAACCGTGTGCAAAAACAAGGTTTAATTTTTGGTGTGGTGGCGATTCTCATCGCGCTGGGCTCTGCGCTTGCGCCAGCGCTTGATCCGCTGACGTCACTCATCTTGATCGCGACCTTAATCTTTTTTCTTGGTGTGCCGCATGGCGCACTTGACCCCTGCTTTGCTCAAAAACTGTTCGCAGTCAAGGGCTGGCAAGCTTGGGCATTGTTTGTCGTGATCTATTTGGGCTTGGCTGGCGGTGTGGTGATTGTTTGGTGGCTGGCACCCCTAGTATTTATGAGTGGGTTTTTGCTTATTTCAATTTTGCATTTTTCAAGAGATTTGTCGGCAACTACGCCAAGAATCACTAGGCTGTTGTATGGCGGTGCCATGATTGTGTTGCCCGAACTATTTCATTTTTCGGAAATGCTCGCGCTCTTTACCTTAATCATTCCTGCTGAAAATGCTCAAACGATTATGGATGCGTTACACGCGTTGGCCTGGCCTTGGGCTGCGGCCTTAGTGCTTTCGTTGTGTGTTGAATTAAGTAAGAATTGGCGGAGTAGTTTCGAGATTTTTTCAGTCAGTCTGCTCGCGATAGCGGCTCAGCCTTTGATCGCCTTCACGGTCTATTTCTGCGGCATGCATAGCCTGAGGCACATGCTGCGTACACAGCAGTATGTCAATTTGCCCGTGAGTCGTCTCTTATGGACATGTCTATCGCCCATGCTCGGCGTCAGTGTCTTGGTCGCGCTCGGGTGGTTTTATTTGCCAGCCTCATCGTTTGACTCCAGAATTTTGCAATTCGTATTTGTGACGCTTGCCGCCTTAACCGTCCCCCACATGTTGTTGGTTGATCGGGCCCGCTACTCAAGTCCGCTTTGAGTCACTACTTCCAACCCTGTACCCAGATGCTGTCGTCCTGTAGATCTCTCCACGCGACTTGTTGGATCTGCTTCGAATAAATCGCTTCGAGCTCTACAAATTCAATTTTGGTGTCAGGCAGTTCTGGGTAATGCACTTTCGTCACCAGAAAATGCTTGTTCTTAGCAACAGGGCGCTTTGCAGTCCACTTGGTGAGCAACAGCTTTTTAGGATTGAGTGGGTTCATGCTTTATCTTGCTCCTTGAGCGTCTTGCGTAGTTCCATCTTTAAGATTTTGCCGTAGTTGTTCTTTGGCAAACTATCCATAAAAACATATTCCCGCGGGCGCTTAAACCTTGCCATGTTTTCTAGGCATAGCGTATCCATTTCCTCGCTCGTCACGGGGTGCTCAGGTCTCGTCACCACGAAAGCGATCGGTTCTTCGCCTAGATCTTCGTGCTCGCGGCCAATCACAGAAACTTCAACGATGCCTGGGTGGCGTAGCAATACTTCTTCAATCTCGCGCGGGTAGATATTGCTGCCGCCGCGGATGATCATGTCTTTCGAGCGATCGCGCAGGGTCAGGTAGCCGAGCTCATCCATGGTGCCGATGTCACCCGTCCAGAGCCAGCCTTCACGTATGGCGGCGTCTGTCGCTTTCGGGTTGTTCCAGTAGCCCAGCATGCGCGTATCACTGCGGGTGATGACTTCGCCTAGCTCGCCATGGGACACATCGTGACCGTTCTCGTCTACCACCCGGACCTCGACCCCCGTACGTGCCGTGCCGCACGAGGCCAGTCTTGCCAGATGTGCCGTATCCCGTGGGCCCTCATGATCCTTTTTTGCCAGGCCAGTGATCGTCATCGGGCTTTCGCCCTGACCATAGACCTGATACAGCTTCGGCCCAAAAAGATCGAGCGTCTTGAGCAGGTCGCTCACATACATCGGTCCGCCGCCATAATGGATCGTCAAGAGATTACCCGCCGGATTACTGATGCCGTTTGCCGAGCGCACCAAGCGTGACAACATCGTTGGGGCGGCAAACATCGACACCGCAGGGAAGCGTTTAAACGCTTCAAACACCAAGTCGGTGGTGAAGGCGTCTTCAATGATCTGATGCCCACCGGCAAACAAATGGGGGAGGGCATACAGACCCGACCCATGCGAAAGCGGTGCCATGTGCAACATCGTTTGCCCAGCAATTACTTGATCGATATCGGTGCAATATTGCACACACATCATCATTAGGTTGCGATGGGACAGCATCGCCCCCTTGGGCACGCCTGTCGTGCCGCTTGTATAGAAGATCCAGGCGAGGGCCTCAGGTTGCACGCTGGCGCAGCGCGCCGGTGGTGTTTGTACGTCGACTTCGTACTCAAGGCTGCCTACGTTCAACAAGGCACAGCCTGGCACGGCCTCGGCAAGCGCGTCTGCCAGTCCCGCGTGCAGCGCTTCGCTCGTAAACAGGACGGTGGCGCCACTATCCAACGCGATGGGTTTGACCTCTTTAGGATGCAGCTTGGCATTGACTGGTACCGCACAGAGCCCAGCCACCCAACAGGCAAACAACACCTCAAGAAACTCGCGGCGGTTTTCCATACAAAGCAAGACGCGATCACCGGGCCTTAAGCCGCGGGTCTGCTGCAGGCTGCCGGCAAGCCCCAGTATGCGCGTGGCTAATTCCCCATAAGACACGGTCCGCCCGCGATGCGTCACGGCGCTTAAGTGCGGATGGCTGCGTGCCCTAAGTAAAAACGGTTTGGCGATGTTCATGGCGCTCGGTTCTAGGGTATTACTGGATTGGTGGTTAGCATAAACCGGTATAGACTCAGTTAAGAATTTTCGTACCCGCACGCGGGATTTTGGTTGCGTGCGGATCCAATTACGAATACAAAGAATATTCAAATTTACTTAGTTTACTGAGGAGACCGCTCGATGATGCAGATCCAATTAACGGTGAATGGGCAGGCCGTGACCCTGACCGCGGCACCGAACACCTTACTTGTCCAGGCGCTGCGCGAGCACCTCAACCTGACCGGCACCCACGTCGGCTGTGACACCGCGCAGTGCGGTGCCTGCACAGTCCTCATGAACGGCAATGCAATCAAGTCTTGCAATGTGCTGCTGGCACAAGCGCAGGGCGCTGAGATTGCGACCATCGAAGGCTTGGCTGCACCAGACGGCACGATGCACCCCATGCAGGCCGCGTTTAAAGACTGCCATGGCTTGCAGTGCGGTTATTGCACCCCCGGCATGGTGATGAACGCGGTGGATATTTGCCGCAAGCATCCTAACCCCAGTGCACAACAGATCCGTGAGCAACTCGAAGGCAATATCTGTCGTTGCACCGGTTATCAAAACATCGTCAAGGCTGTGCAGCAAGGTGCTGCCGCCATGAAAGCTTAAGGAGCCGACCATGGGCGCAAATGATTTCGCAAACTTGCCTTACATCGGCGAGTCCGTTTTACGTAAAGAAGACTATCGCTTCCTGACTGGCGCGGGGCAATACACCGACGACATTACCCTCCCACGCATGGCGCATGCCGTGTTTGTGCGTTCGCCACACGCGCACGCCGCCATCAAAAGCGTCGACACACGCGCAGCCAAAAGCGCGCCTGGCGTGATTGGTGTGCTTGAGGGTAAAGATGTTGCCAACGACAAGATCAATGGTTTGCCTTGCGGCTGGTTAATCACCAGCACCGACGGCCAGCCCATGAAAGAGCCCCCACATCCTATCTTGGCGCTCGACAAAGTGCGCTATGTTGGTGACCACGTCGTGATGGTCGTAGCTGAAACGCTTGAGCAAGCCAAGAATGCCGCCGAGCTCGTCGAAGTCGATTACGCACCCTTGTCTGCAGTCGTGGATGTGCGCGACGCAAAGGGCGGCGCAGCACTACACGACATCGCGCCGGACAACCATTGCTACAAATGGGCGATTGGTGACAAAGCCCAGGTGGATGCAGCCTTTATCGGTGCGGCGCACATCACTAAGCTTGATCTGATTAATAACCGTCTCGTGCCGAATGCGATGGAGCCGCGCGCTGCGATCGGTTCCTATAGTCGCGCCAATGACGACTACACCCTCTACGTATCAAACCAGAACCCACACGTTGAGCGTTTGCTGATGACAGCGTTCGTGATGGGTTTGCCTGAGCATAAAGTTAGAGTGATTGCTCCGGATGTAGGCGGTGGCTTTGGTTCCAAGATTTATTTGTACGCAGAAGATGTTTGCCTGACCTGGGCCTCAAAAAAGCTCAATCGCAACATCAAGTGGATATGTGAACGAGGCGAGGCGTTTTTGTCAGACGCACATGGCCGGGATCACTCAAGCCATGCAGAACTCGCGATCGACAAAGACGGAAAATTCCTAGCCTTGCGCGTGCATACCGATGCAAACTTAGGGGCGTATCTCTCTACGTTCTCAACTTGCGTCCCCACCATTCTTTACGCAACCTTGTTGGCCGGGCAATACACCACACCGTTGGTCTATGCAGAAGTCGATGCGTGGTTTACCAACACCGCGCCGGTTGATGCCTATCGTGGGGCGGGACGCCCCGAGGCAACCTATTTGCTCGAGCGTATCGTTAGCCGTGCGGCCTTTGAACTTGGGCTGTCACAAGACGAGATTCGTCGTCGTAACTTCATCACCCAGTTTCCGTATCAGACGCCTGTGGCGCTTCAATACGATATAGGCGATTACGTTGCCTGCATGGATGCCTCGCAAAAGCTGGCAGATGTGGCTGGGTTTAAAGCACGGCAAGCGGCCAGCAAAGCGCAAGGTAAATTGCGTGGGATTGGCTATTCGAGCTACATCGAAGCTTGCGGTCTTGCGCCAAGCAACATCGCAGGTGCTTTGGGCGCGCGCGCTGGCTTGTTTGAATGCGGTGAAGTCCGCGTGCATCCAACCGGCAGCGTGACCGTCTTTACCGGTTCGCATAGCCATGGCCAAGGTCATGAAACGACTTTTGCGCAAGTGGTCGCTTCGCGCTTAGGCATCTCTGTGGATGCGGTGGATATCGTGCACGGTGATACCGGGCGTGTACCGTTTGGGATGGGCACATATGGCTCGCGTTCGATCTCGGTGGGCGGCGCGGCGATTATGAAAGCGCTCGACAAGATCGAAGCCAAAGCTAAAAAGATTGCAGCCCATTTGCTGGAAGCCTCTGATACCGATATCGATTTCGCGAATGGTGAATTCACCGTACGCGGTACCGACAAGAAGATTCCATTTGGCACCGTGGCACTGACTGCCTATGTCCCCCACAACTATCCGTTAGAAACGCTCGAGCCTGGTTTGAACGAAACCGCGTTTTATGATCCGACTAACTTTACCTTCCCCTCGGGCACTTATATCGCCGAGGTCGAAGTCGATCCCGAAACCGGTGTGGTGCGTCTTGATCGCTTCACCGCTGTGGACGACTTCGGCACCATCATCAACCCGATGATTGTAGAAGGCCAAGTGCACGGTGGATTAGTGCAAGGTATCGGACAAGCTCTGATTGAGAACTGCGTCTATGACCGCGAGACCGGGCAGCTGTTGACCGGGTCGTTTATGGATTACGCCATGCCACGCGCGGATGATTTCCCAGAGTTCAAGATTGGCCATGTCTGCACACCGTGCACGCATAATCCGCTTGGCACCAAAGGTTGCGGCGAAGCCGGTGCGATTGGTTCGCCTCCAGCGATCATCAATGCCGTGTTAGATGCTTTAGCGCCCCTAGGCGTCAAGGATCTGGACATGCCCGCGACCCCACACCGCGTGTGGCAAGCCATTCAAGCTGTGAAAGCTTAAGGAGGAATTGGACATGTATGCATTCAATTACGAACATCCCCAAACGCTTGCCGACGCAAGCAAGCTTGCAAAAGCCGGTGGCCAAGTCTTAGCGGGCGGCCAAACCCTGTTGGCCTCCATGAAGCAACGCCTGATGCAACCCGAGCAGCTGGTTGACTTGCGTCAGATCCCAGAACTCGTGGGCGTGCGCAAAGAGGGCGATCAACTCGTGATCGGCGCGATGACCAAACATGCTGAGGTCGAACACCACGCGCTCGTCAAACAACATATCCCCGCGCTCGCAGCCTTGGCCGGTGGCATTGGCGATCGACAAGTACGCGCGATGGGCACGCTGGGCGGCTCGGTTGCCAATAACGACCCCGCAGCGTGTTACCCGAGCGCCTTAATGGCGCTAGCTGCCACCGTACATACAGATTCCCGTAAGATCAGTGCGCAAGATTTCTTTCTGGGGATGTATGCCACGGCACTCAACCCCGGCGAACTCATCACTGCGGTGAGCTTTCCGATCCCTAAGCGTGCGGCGTATGCAAAATTTAAACAAGGCGCCTCGCGTTTTGCGATGGTGGGTGTGTTTGTCGCTGACACCGCACAAGGTGTGCGCGTGGCGGTGACAGGCGCTTCGAGCGGCGTGTTTCGTCATGCAGGTCTTGAGGCGGCGTTGACTAAAAACTTTGCACCGGAGGCGGTGGCCGGTGTCGCGGTGGACGATGCTGAGCTCAATAGCGATATTCATGCCTCAGCAAGTTATCGCGCCCAGCTCATCAAAGTTCAGACGCGTGTTGCCGTCCAGCAAGCACTCGCCTAACGTGTTGCAACAAAGCGTCGGTTCGGTACAAGCGTTAACTGAAGCGCTTGCTTCAGTTGGTTACTTGGCCGAACGACGCTTAGCGACTGCTGTTTATCTCAGCTCGACTCTGCAACGCCCCTTGTTGTTGGAAGGCGAGCCGGGTGTTGGTAAAACAGAACTCGCAAAAGCTTTGTCCAAGGTGTTGCAACGCCCACTCGTGCGCTTGCAATGCTACGACGGCATGGAGCAACGCGAAGCTTTATACGAATGGAATCACGCAGCGCAGTTGATGCATATGCGTGCTCAGCAAGATCGCGCGACGCCCGAGCAGCTTGAACACGCGATTTATCAAGAGAAGTATCTGTTACGTCGCCCGATGTTGCAGGCGTTGCAGACACCCGCGCCGGGTGCGGTGCTGTTGATCGACGAGGTCGATCGTGCGGATGCGCCGTTTGAGGCTTTTTTATTAGAGTACTTAGGCGAGTACCAAGTCAGTATTCCAGAACTCGGCACGGTGCGTGCGCAGATCCCGCCAGTCACGATCCTCACGAGTAATCGAACCCGTGATTTAAATGACGCCGTCAAACGACGTTGTTTATATCACTGGATGGATTACCCCGATCGCGAGCGTGAGTTATCGATTGTGCGCCAGAGTGTGCCCCAAGCGAGTGACGCCCTAGCACAACAAGTCGCAAGTTTTATAGAACGTTTGCGTTCTGCGCCTTTTGCGAATGCCTTGAGCCGTTCACCGGGTATCGCTGAAAGCGTGGAGTGGGCGAAGGCCTTGGTTGCGCTCAATACCTTGCAGCTTGATCCAGAGGTGGTTCAAAGCACCGTCGGCATCTTATTTAAACAACGTGAAGATCTCGCCGCGCTTGAGCCCATGCTTGAGGCCTTGCTTGCACCGACCCCCGACGCTTAGCGCTTTTGTATGCAACTCGGTGATGCCCGCGTAGGAAAAATGGCCGACAACATCGTCGGTTTTGCCCGCACGTTGCGTCGTGCCGGCTTCCCGATGGATAGCGAACGGATTAGCGTTGCGCTTGAATCCGCTTTATTGATCGGGCTTGAAGATAAGCAAGATTTTCGGGCGGCTTTAGAAGCCACCATGGTGTGCAGGCAGCAAGACCGAGAAGTCTTCGATCAGTTGTTTGACGCCTACTTTCGGAATCCGGAGCTCACGCAGCAGCTCTTAGCTCAGATGTTGCCCAAGACCACTGAAGCGGCACCTTCACCCAAGCGCCGTGCGCGCACGCAAGAGGCTTTAGCTGCGATCACCGCAAACAATTCACGGGCGAAGGTAGAAGAAGATTCCATTGACTTTGATGCGGCCATGACGGCGAGTGCTCAAGTACGCCTGCGTCACGCAGACTTTGAAAGCTTGAGCGCGAGTGAATTCAAACTTGTGCAGAGACTTGCTTGTGAGATCCCTTTATCCTGGCCGCGCGTGCCTGCACGTCGAACACAACGTAGTCGTTCTGGTGCACGGGTAGATTGGGCGCATACGCTCAGAGAATCGGCCCGTTTGAATGGCGAGTTACTGTCCTTACCTTATTTGGCCAGGCGTACCCAAGCGTTGCCAGTATTAATCTTGATTGATGTGTCAGGCTCGATGGAGCGCTATGCCCGCCTGATGCTGGCATTTTTGCACCAAAGTACACGTGGTTTAGCCAGATCAGTCTATGCCTTCGGTAATCAGTTGACGGACTTAAACAGTGCTTTTCGACATGCAGATTCAGATGAGATGCTTGCGACTGCGAATCAATTGATTCAAGATTTTGCCGGTGGTACACAAATTGGGCATTCGCTTGCACAGTTGCGTTTAACCCAGCACCGTCAGTTGATCGGTCGTCGCACCGTGGTGCTGTTGATTACCGACGGTCTGGACACTGGTGAGCCCAGCGCGTTGGCGCAAGAGCTCGCGTGGCTCAAGCGTAACTGCCGGAGTCTGTTATGGTTAAACCCTTTGCTACGCTTTGAGCACTATGCCCCGAGCGCAGGCGGTGCGAGCGTCTTAAAGAAATATGCAGATGGCATGCTTGCGATTCACGACTTGGCGCACTTGGAAGATTTAGCGCAGTCCTTGGCAGAGTTAGTTAAACAGTAAAAAAACAGTTATTACCGATACGAGAGAAGCTTATGGATATGCAAGGTAATCGCCAGCTAGGTGTTTCACAACAACAAGCGTGGGACGCACTCAATGATCCCGCGATCTTAAAAGCCTGCATCCCCGGTTGTGAGAAGTTTGAGCTGACAGCAGACAATCAATACGCCGTCCTCGTTGCCGTCAAAATTGGTCCGGTCGCGGCCAAGTTCAACGGCAAAGTCACCTTGGCCGATATTCAAGCGCCTAACTCCTATGCCCTGCAGTTTGAAGCCCAAGGCGGTGTTGCAGGGTTTGGTCAAGGCGAGTCCAAAGTAGAACTCGTAGCCAATGCCCAGGGATGTGAATTGCGCTACACCGTGCACTCAAAAGTCGGCGGCAAAATCGCCCAGCTTGGACAACGCTTGATTGATGGCGTGGCCAAGTCCTTGGCAGAAGATTTCTTCAAACGGTTTGAGACTGCTCTGCAAGAAAAGTACTCCGAGTCTGTATCCGCACAGTCCTTGGGCGCACCAGCGCAGGGGGCCTCTACAGAGAGCGACATAGCAAAGGCAAAGAGAGCGAAGATCTTCGGTTGGCTGTGGCCGTTAGTGGCCGGTGTGGTGGGCGGTGTCGCCGTCTGGTGGTTTAGGCGTTAGCGAGTATCTTGCGCTGTTGCCTGCCACCGCGCTTGACCCTGCGGTGAATAGGCCTCATAATCTCCGCATGAAAAGCGGAGATAATCCCTATATTTGGCAGCATCGTGACTGGCCGCACTGGGTGTTTGATTCCAAGCGGCTGACGCCTTTGCTTGCGCAAGTGCACGGGGCCCAGGGCTACTTGTTAGGTCGAATGGTCGACCTAGGGCTCGATCTGCGCGACCAAGCCTTGTTGCGCGTTTTGACCGAAGACGTGCTCAACACCAGTGAAATCGAGGGTGAAATCCTCAATGCTGACTCAGTGCGCTCTTCAATCGCGCGTCGCCTCGGGGTAGATATCGGTGGCTTGTCGCCGACAGACCGACAGGTGGAGGGCGTGGTGGACATGGTGCTGGATGCCACCCAGCGCCATCACACGCCGCTGACTGCCGAGCGACTCTTCGGCTGGCATGCATCCCTGTTTCCAACTGGCTACAGTGGGCTCGCCACCATCCAGGTCGGAGCGTGGCGCGATGACGCGTTGGGCGCGATGCAGGTCGTATCCGGGCCTTTGCATCGTCAAACGATCCACTATCAAGCGCCAGCGGCTTCAGTGTTAGACGCCGAGATGGCAGAGTTTCTAAAGTGGTTCAATCACGCTCAAACCGAGGACCCTGTGCTTCGCGCCGGGCTCGCACATCTTTGGTTTGTGACCATCCATCCCTTCGACGACGGCAATGGCCGTATTGCACGCGCGGTCGGCGACATGGCGCTCGCGCGTGCCGAGCACACGACCTATCGTTACTACAGCCTCTCGGCCCAGATTCAAAAAGAGCGCAAGGCTTACTATGATTGTCTAGAAGCCACGCAGAAGGGTGGGATGGATGTGACCGATTGGCTTGAATGGTTTCTCTCCTGCTTGCACAGAGCTATCCAAGGAGCTGAGCAGACGCTTGAGTCTGTCCTTGCAAAAGCGCGCTTCTGGCAACAGTATGCAGGGATGCCTTTGAATGCAAGACAGATTAAGTTGCTCAATAAATTGCTCGATGGTTTTGAAGGCAAACTCACCACTACAAAATGGGCGGTGATCGCGAAGTGCTCACAAGACACTGCGCTGCGTGACATCGCCGAGCTCATCGAGCGTGGTGCGTTGGTGAAGTCAGAGGCCAGTGGCCGCAGTACAAGCTACGAGTTGAGCGCCCGGGCATAGCATGACACCACACCCCCCGCAGCCTCCTGAAACGCGAACGTTTCCCGTTCTCCCGCTCATTGCCACGCTCGCCACCCAAAGCTTGGCGACGATGGCGGCGTATTCGTTTCCGGTGGTGGCGCCCGTCATCGCGCAGGACCTCCAAGTGCCCGGCACGCTGGTGGGATTTTTTATCTCTACCGTCTATGGCGTGGGGATTCTGTCGGCGTTGCTCTCACCACGCTTTATCCGCCGCTTTGGTGCAGTCAGGGTAAGCCAACTGGTGCTGGTGGCGACGCTTGCGATGCTGCTGGCTTGTTCGCTCGGTAGCGTGGCCTCGGTCGTGCTTGGCGCGGCACTGTTAGGACTCGCCTACGGTGCGACAGCCCCCGCCAGTGCCCATCTGCTGGTGCCCCGCACACCGCCACGTGTGATGAACCTCGTGCTGTCGATCCGGCAGATCGGCGTGCCACTCGGTGGCGTGTTGGCCGGACTCATCATGGCGCCCATGACTTTAAGCCTCGGTTGGCAAACGGCGCTGTTGTGGCAGACCCTACCTGTTTTACTCGTGGTGCTTTTGCTTGAATTCGCGCGTCGTGATTGGGATGCGGATCGCGATCCTTCCCGGCAGATATTTAGCAAAGGCCTCTTGGCACCCGTACAAATTTTGGTTGAGCGGCCAGAGCTGCGTCGCCTGGCCTTCGCGAGTTTTATTTACAGCGGCCTACAACTTTGTTTCATCGCCTTCTTAACCGTGCACTTAACGAGCAAGACCGGGTTTAACCTCGTGCAAGCCGGCTGGGCCTTGGCGGTGTATCAACTCGCCGCGGTCGTGAGCCGACCGATTTGGGGCTGGTTAGCGGATAAGTGGTTAAGCGCCAAGTTCTTGCTAGCCTGGCAGGGCT
>Ga0209550_10001432_pt1 | contig 22824 bp, 21 predicted proteins | sample LauGreSuBDMM15SN_2_FD_187567 | JGI IMG/M metagenome (GOLD analysis project Ga0209550, IMG submission 187567) | Freshwater lake microbial communities from Lake Michigan, USA - Su13.BD.MM15.SN (SPAdes) (version 5) | ecosystem: Environmental > Aquatic > Freshwater > Lake | place: Lake Michigan... | reverse complement strand
AGCTTGCTCCATAAAGCTCGCTCGAGATCGATCGTCCGTGTTGTTTTTTCTATCGCGTCAAGATAATCCTCTTTTGTGAGTTGCCTTTCAACGCCAACTAAGGCTTTCAAAGCTGGAGCGAAGTTGAGGACATTAACCTTCTTCGCCGACCGCCCCCCCTGAGGATCCCATTGCCAAGAGGTCATTAAAAGAAGTTTGGAAGGAATCATGGGCTCGCCATCAAACTCTATCTCGAGCTTGCCAGCGATACCCCAGCTTCCACTTGAAGTTCCAGGCGTCAGGTAAGGGAAGAGCGCACGCGATTCCATTTCAGTGTCACCAAAACGACCGCGTGAAAAGACCTGGCTGAAATAGACATTGTGAATATCAAGAATTATTTTTCCACCAAAGTATCCGACAAGCCATCGAGTGATTCGCGATAACTCCTTTGTTGCAGTCATCGGTTCTTGCCGGAATTCATCTACCCCGTAGGCGGCTGTCGTCACTTCATTGGGTTCCCACCCTTTATTGACACCAGCAGCGGTGTAAATGGCGTATGGATGCCGATCTCGGTCTATGCCCGCTGGCCCGACCAACTGGTGCCCAGGCAAGACCTTTTGACCGCCTGGCAATGGCATTAACTTTGCTGCGAGTTTGACAAATTTTAGAATCGTCGGATTGGCTTTGTCCCCAAGATGACCATCTCCGTACCACATGTCCATCATTTGCAAATTTTCTGCTCGCTGACGCGCGCCACGTGAGCCTGATTGAAAGGAGGCGTAAGCCTTTTGGCTGAAGTCGTTCGTCGCTTCTCGACTGCTTTCCCTGTGATAGTTGGCTGCACCTTGGCGTTTAGAGCCAAGATCCCCATAATTGGCATTTGCATTGATCGAATCCGCCATGATTTGGTGCAGTCCCGCAGCATTGCCTCCTTTACCTGCAGTGCCGTAGATGATGGGGTTTGATTGCACAGCCCTTGTCAGCTCCGAAACATAATGTGGGCTTTCTTTTCGAAGGTGATGCACGAGCAAAATAAGCTCGTTGTGTGAGTAGCCAGGCATTTAACTTCCCAATGTTACTTTTGCATATTGTAAAAGTTAAATCCTTTTTGTATCAATTTCCCGTGATCGAGTATCGTCGGCCAAATGGTTGGTTTGATTGTGTGGCAATACTCCCCTTATGCAGCACAAATCATTGGTTGGAAGTCCGGGTTAAGGTTGATCTAAATAGATATTGATGTGGTGGTCAACCTAAAAAAGGTGGTACTGAATCGGTTTAGTTTTGAGTTCGAGGACCGGGTCACTCAGCAATGACCCTTAATTCCGTTGACACAAAAATTCGGACACCCTCTTAATTGAGCTCTTTTTGAGTTGTATGAGCTATAAATGCGATTCAATTAAGCTACTTTCATCAAATCTACGGGCAAGGGTATGTGCCCCTGCAAATTTTTTTACTTTGCTTGGCCGAATAGATGTAAAGTCGGCTTTGTCTAGGACATTTTGTCCTTGCTGAGCAAATAGGCGATCAAATGATGAACTCTGCCAATGTGTTGGACCGACTTGTTAATTTGCCAGTATCCAAATTTACATGGATGGCAATGTCAATGTTTTCTGAGCGATCGCCGGCATCAAACGATGATTTGCCCAAAGCTTTTAAAGGCGACCCTGATGAGTGCCAAACCTCGATTTTGTCAATCATTGAAGCTCAGATTATTCCTCGACTTTTGAAGGCTGAGAGGGCCATTGGAGCCAAATTAACTTTGGTTCCTGCTTCTCGAGCCATGCCTAGCAAAGAGGAGATCCACCATTTTGTCAGTTTGTGTGTTTCACCAGATCCACTAGCAGCTCAGATCTTTGTCAATAAATTACTAAAAGAAGGACTGAACACTGAACATATTTTTCTTGAACTTATCACCCCCGCTGCACGTGAGCTTGGTACTCAGTGGGATTTAGATCGCATGGATTTTGTGGATGTCACGCACGGACTGGTGCGCTTGCATGCGATCGCTCACGAGATTGGTTTTGCTTACCGTGATGGCCCTGTTGTTCAAGGTGATGTCAAAAGAGTAATGATTGCCTCTGCTCCTGGCTCAAAGCATTTGCTTGGGCCTACTATCGTGGCAGATTTTTTTCGCAAAGAGGGATGGCAAGTCGTTATAGAGATTTCTTCGTCGAAAAAAGAGTTGGTTCAAGCCGTTGAGAATGAGTGGTTTGACACGGTGGGACTCTCGGTCAGCATTGCCTCACAACTGACTGACTTAGGTGATTTAGTTGATCAGATAAAGCGTTGTTCACGCAATCCTCGATTGGTGGTTTTACTGGGTGGACCGATCTTCACAGTACAAAATTTTCAAGCAAGTGACTTCGGTGCCAGTGTTATTTGCATTGATGCCAAAGAAGCCGTATCTTTAGCGCTTGCTCTTCAACCAACTGATTGAAAATTCCGCAAGCACAGTGAGTGTATGTAAACAACCTCATTAGGGTTTGGTTTTGAATTGATCAAACCATTGCTTAACGCTTAATAAAATAAACCAAAAATCAAAAAATATTCGCAACTTTAGATTTTTATGAGCTGTATCGTGATTAAGCTGTTCAAATCAAGTTAACCAGCGGTAAAAACTTGATGATATTTTGGAAGAGCTATCAGGTGTAAGCAAAAATATCGGTATGTCCAACGACACATCTGTTTGCGTCATATTTGCTTTTGATCCAGGACTCAATGGTTCCAGTCGGAAGTAAGCCGGTTTCTTTAACGGCGGCTGCAGTTCCTGCAACCAGTTGATCAATCAGTGGTCGATCAAGTTCATTCATGACCCACGGACTGTCAGCAACATCAACGCGAAAGTGATGGCTTGTAAGAAAGTTGATCAATAAGCTTGCTGCATCTGGCCCTGCAGCAGCTCCAAAACCTTTGTCAGTTCTTTGGTGAAAGTGGAATGCTTCCAAGACTGATTGATCCGATGGCCCTTGTGGATCCCAAGCCTCGACTCCGTTGTAAGTAAGAGTTGCGTAGAGGGGCTTTGACAGGGTGTGACAAAATTTCTGAAGCCAATCGTCACTCGTTAAATCAAAAAAAGCTGCTGCAGTCACAAGATCAGTCGTTGCCATGATGGGCAAATGAACTTCTTTGGATAGATCAGCGCAATGAAAATTGACAATGATTTCTTTATTGAATTTTTTCAAGATGAGTTTTGTATCCAGCGGTTTACGAGCTGCTAGGTGTAAGTTACTTGTGATAACTGTTGAATCTTCACTCCATCTCAAAAGGGCAGTCTGTGCCGCGAGTAACAATTTGGGGTCTGAATCAACCAAGGTCCACTCTTGAAATTTATTGAAAACAGGAGCAAGTGCTCGAAGGTTAGATCCGCTTCCACAACCAAGGTCAACGATATGAATAGACCCAGAACGCGTAGATTCAATGTGTTGAAGATGAGCCGAGACTGAGGCCAACAGTTTGGGGTTTCGAGACCGGTGATCAACTGGCTCTCGCAGAGCAAGCCATTCAGCTGTGAAGTTGTTCATCGTCTTTTTGATCAAGGGTTGGGTCATTGAAATTGGTTGACAAGCCGTATTGTTGTTGCATCATGTAGGCGAACTGGCTGTTCTGTGACATTAGCTCTTCAAACTTGCCTGACTCAACTGCCTTGCCGTTCTCCATGACCAAAATCATGTCAGCATTTCTGATGGTGCTGAGTCTGTGTGCAATCACCAGTGTGGTTCGGGTTTGTGTGACAGCTTGAAGTGCTTTAAGCAAGCTGGTTTCCGTAGGTGTATCCAGTGCGCTGGTCGCCTCATCAAGAATTAATATCGGTGCATTTTTTAAGATAACGCGAGCGATTGAAAGTCGTTGCCTTTCGCCACCAGAAAGCGTGCGACCATGTTCACCAATGACGGTGTCAAACCCTAAAGGCTGCGACATGATGAAATCTAAAGCTTGAGCGCGTGAGGCGGCCTCGCATAACGCTTTATCGGTTGCATCAGGCGAGCCAATACGTAGGTTTTCAGCAATGGAGCGATTGAATAAAAAAGGTTCTTGAAAAACGACGCCAATGTTTTCTCTCAAGGCTTTGAGTTGAATGTGCTCAATATCATGGCCGTCTATGGTGATGAGTCCTGATTCCCTGTCAAATGCACGGTACAACAAACTGAGCGCTGTTGATTTGCCTGCGCCTGAGGCACCCACCAGGGCTAGCGTTTGACCGGGGTAAAGACAAAAGCTGAGGTTGTTAACTGCTAAATAATTAGAGTTGTAAGAGAAATTTACATTTTTGAATTCAACCAAACCAACCAAACGACCTGGGGTGATAGCGTCTGGCTCATCTCTCACATCCGGGCTTGTGTCTAGAACATCAAAAAAGTCTTTTAAGCGAGGCGCCTCGAACGCAAGTTTGTTGATGAATGAAACCGATTGATCTAGGCGGGTAATGACCAAGCCTGCGAACGCAACAAATGTGACTATTTCTCCAACGCTAACCAGCGAATAGGAATAGAGCCAAACACCCAAAAGGATGATGCTGAAAATACTGATTGATGTGGCGCAGCGTGTCATGACGGTAACTGCCGCCCACCAATTCAAAATTGGAAACTGCGCTTGTAAAACACGTTGACTGATTTGGCTAAGTGATTTTGCTTCTGCTTCAATGCGTGTGAAGCTCTGGACCAAGGCTATATTGCCCAACGTGTCTGAGGCCTGAGTTGCCATTTCTGTGTGATGGTTTTCAATTTGTTGTTGCAGTCTCTGAGTTTTTCTCAAAATAGAGTGCGTCAACAAAACAAAAAAGACACAAAGAACCATCAGGATAGTCGCCAGTTGCCAATTGATGAAAAACGCAAGGGGCATCAAAACAAGCAAGGAGACGAATGCTGCCAATTGCTCACGAAAAAAACTCAACCACAATGACCACAGAGCGTCTGTGCCATTGGTCATCACTTTCATTAGCTTTCCTGAGTGCGTGCGAGAAAGCTGCGACATTGGCAGATGCAAGACGTGAGCAATGTATTCGTTCATCATGGCATGACGTTGGCTGTGCGCAAGGCGATCAGAAAAAAGCGCTATCAACGTGGAGCAGACGATTGTGAAAAGGCCGAATCCAATCCAAAGCAAAAGCAGAGGACTTATGGATTCCCAGATCCCGCCTTCGCTACGCGCGGCTATCTTCGATAGCTGATCAATGATTTTTCCAAATAAAATCGGTTCAACAAAAAAAGCACAAGCCAGTGCAATATTTGCCAATGACAAGCGCCAAACTAATTTCTTTTGGCTGCCTAAAAAGCCAAGCGCTCGCGCATAAATTTCCCAAAAATGAATCATTTATTTCGAAACTTTTCGTGAATGGTGTAGGGCCTGAGTTCAAGCGGTTGCAGTATTTTTGAGTGTGCAATCTCTTCTGGTGAACTCAACCATTGATGCTTGATCATCTTTTCCCCAAGCCAAGCTTGAGAGGTCAGGACGACCATGGGTATTGATAAGACCAACCCACCAAAGAAAAACAAACCAAAAGGTAAAAAGCTGGGATGGGAGGATAAAAGTAAAACAGATAAGAAAACACCGAGCAGTGTGTGTCGAAAAAATTGTCGACTGGCTTCACGCCAAGAAATAGCGTGGTCGTCTCTAGTTTGGCTCGACCACCCACCCTGATGACCTAGGGCGAGTCCAATGATGAAAAATGAATGATTGAGCCAAGTGACGGGAGTCATCAAGAATGAGAAAATAGTTTCAAGCATCAAGCTTTTTGCGAAAACAATTCGACCCCCAAAACGATGGCTTTCTTTTTTTCTTAAAAAAACATCCACAGCACCAGCTATTTTTGGTAGGTACCACATGACGCCGGACGCAACGATCAATGCTTGAAAAAAGCTTGTGTTGATGTACTCACCAAATGAACCAACTGTGCTTACGGATACCACTGCAATCAGCATGAGAAGGATCCAGGCCGGAGAACCTGCGAACATTGTGATGGCCATGATCAATTGAAATCGGCCAATCGCGTGTAAATTTTTTAACCCGAGTAAGTGAATATATTGCAAATTACCTTCGCACCACCGTAAGTCTCTGCGGATGTAGTCGCTAAGTGTGGGCGGATTCTCTTCGTAGCTGTGGTCTTCAAATGGGTAAATTCGAACCTCGTAACCAGCCCTGCGCATCAAAATAGCTTCTATCAAGTCATGGCTCAAGATGGTTTTATTTCTGGAGCCAGTTTTGAGCTCAGCCACATTGCAATATTTGATAAATGGCGCTAGTCTGATGACGGCGTTATGCCCCCAATAAGGACCACAGTCTCCAAGCCACCATGAAGACCCCATCGTGTAGGAGCGCATGCCCAAGCGCATGCCGTATTGAAACAAACGGGTAAACGCGCTTGCAGAAGGCAAGCCGACAACCAGCCCTTGAACAATTCCTAAGCGATTGTTTTTTTCCATGATGCTCACTAGGCGGGTCATGGCCGAACCCGTCATGAAACTGTCGGCATCCAAAACGATTGCGAATTCGTGCAGTCTGCCCCATTTGTGACAAAAATCAGCGATGTTGCCTGCCTTAAAGCCGTCATTCGTTTCACGACGGCGATAGGTGACGGAAATACGATCTTTAAATTCATCACTGATATCTTTAAATACAGCATTCTCAATTTGCGCAACGGAGTGATCGTTCGTATCACTCAAAACAAAAACGTGATAATTTGGTCCCCATCCATTTTTAACTAAATCGTTCAACATAACCCGTAAATTACGAACAAGTCTCTCAGGGAATTCATTGCGAATGCAAAGCAAAATTGCGGTTGATGATGTCAGTGGCGCGTCTTGAGAAGAACCAGCAGCGTTTGGAAAAACCAAGCCCGCAGGATTTTTTGAAAATTGGCAAAGGATCAAGCCGATGATTGCATTCCAAAAGCCCACCACCATCCAAGGAAGTGTCATAGCGAAAAGAGCCATGAGAAACGCACGAAGAAGGTGAGGAATGTTGCCTGAAAGGGTTGAATCCATCAACCAAAGCATGAATACAGCAGTGGTCAGTGAAAGCGAAAAAAAGATGGTGCGCCTAACTGACATATTTTTAAATCGAAATAAAAAACTAGATGCTTAATTTTATGGGTGTACCAGAAAGTACGTCTTCAAGCAGTTTTAAAACCTTTTTAAAGATTAGACTGAGGTTGTTTTTACTCAAGAGTACCTGCTGGGCTGCCCTATACTTTGATCATCATTTGGGTGCTAACTGATTGCCGACTTCTTTTTTGGATTGAAACACTTGTGTCAACACATTCAGTAAATGGCTTTGAGGCTAGATCACTTTGGTATGTGGCACCAGAAAAAGTTGAAATTCGTTCAGAAGTACTCAAACCTTTGATCGATGGCGAAGTACGCGTTCGAGCTCTGTTTGGTGCATTGAGTCGCGGCACAGAATCTTTGGTTTATCGTGGAGAGATTCCTGAATCGGAGTATCAGCGCATGGCTGCACCGTGGATGAATGGCGAATTTCCGTACCCTGTCAAGTATGGTTACTGCAATGTGGGGCGAATCGAGGATGGTCCAGCGGGTTGGATTGGACAGTTTGTTTTTGCATTACGGCCACATCAGACCATGTACGTGGCTGATGTGCAAGATGTCGTCCCATTACCAACTGGGCTGCCTCCAGAACGCGCTGTTTTGTCAGCCAATATGGAGACTGCACTGAATGCGGTGTGGGATGCATCCCCGGGCCCCGGTGACAAAATTGTGATCGTTGGCAGCGGTGTTTTGGGCTGTTTGGTTGCATATTTGTGCTCTGGATTGAAAGGAGCGGACGTCACTTTGGTAGACATTGATCCTGAACGCTGCACAGTTGCCAGAGCTTTGGGAGTGCAATTCGCATCGGGCCAAATCATACCCACAGATTGCGATGTGGTTTTTCATTGCAGTGCTAGCCCAGCCGGTCTGGCCACCGCGATTGGCGCTGCCGGTGAAGAGGCTCAGATTTTGGAGCTGAGTTGGTACGGTAACCGCGAAATAACCATATCTTTGGGTGGTGCTTTCCACAGCCGCCAGATCAGACTTCAGTCGAGCCAAGTTGGTCACATATCGGCAACTCGCCGTCCACGCTGGACACACAAAAGACGGCTCCAAGCCGCTATGGGTATGTTGATCGACGAACGGCTTGATGTTTTATTGACTCATTGCGTTGATTTTGAAGACTTGCCCCATCAATTACCTCACTTGTTTGGTTCGAAAAGCCAGGCCCTTTGCAGTTTAATTCGTTACCCCTAAGGATTGTCCATGTTCACTGTTGAAGTTAGAGACCACATCATGATCGCGCATTCATTCAAAGGGAAGGTCTTTGGGCCGGCTCAAGCCTTGCATGGTGCGACTTTTATTGTTGACGCAGCCTTTATGTCAAAAGCTTTGGATGCCAACGGTATCGTTATTGATATTGGTAGAGCACTAGATGTTCTGAAAGCCACATTGACGCCTTTGAATTACTCAAATCTCGACGCAATTGAAGAATTTGCAGGCGTCAATACAACAACTGAATTCCTCACCAAACATATTTTTGATGCTTTGGCGAGTGCTGCACGCAGCGGTGAACTGGGCCGTGACGGGGCCCAATTGCACGCGATCAGGGTCACCTTGTCCGAGTCCCATGTGGCTCGCGCTTGGTATGAAGCCGAAATTCATTGACCAACTATATTTTTCGGTGTGGGCAAAAAACTCATTTTTGTTTTCCCGGGTGATCTGGCTGCGTTGACGGGTGGTTACGCCTACGACAGGCGTGTTATTGATGGTCTTAAAACTTTTGGCTGGAAAATTCAATTGATCAGCTTGGGCGAAGGCTATCCTTTTCCAAGCAAAGAACATTTGGATAAGGCTGCTTCTTTGCTGCTTGGATTGGAGTTAGGAGTGCCGATGTTGGTGGACGGTTTAGCTTTGGGGGTGCTGCCAGACTTGGTTCCCCTTCTTGCCAAGCGCCATCCTATTGTTGGTTTGATACACCACCCATTGGCCCTCGAAGCAGGTCTTAGCGTTAACCAAGTTTTGGCGCTTCAAGAATCAGAAAAAAAATCCCTGGTGTATGTCAATCGAGTAGTTGCCAACAGCCCAAAAACAGCTCGTGACTTGACTGCTTTTTACGAAGTGCCGAGTCAATGTGTCACAGTGATTTTGCCTGGAACTGATCGGTATTCAACTTTAAAAGTCCACACATTAATCCCGAAACACAGCCCTCGACCTGTTCAATTACTTTCTGTGGGAGCGGTGATTTTCCGAAAAGGCTTTCATATTCTTGTTGAAGCCTTACACGCTCTACGGTTGCTTTCGTGGACATTGACCATTGCTGGCGATATCACCCGCGACGTACATGCTTTTGCACAGTTGCAAGAGGTCATTCGCCGCTATGCACTGGAAGACCGCATTCATGTTTTAGGTGCGGTGAGTGATCTTGAGCTGCGAAGGCTTTATACGACTTCAGATGTGTTTGTTTTGGCCTCTCTTTATGAGGGGTATGGAATGGTTTTCGCAGAAGCTATGGCGAATGGTTTACCCATCGTGGCGACAACAGGTGGTGCTATTGGGGATACTGTTCCAAAGCAAGCTGGCGTGTTGGTTGAGCCAGGCAATGTGGCTTCACTGAGCGATGCAATCAAGTTGTTGGTCGAAAACGAACAATTTCGGTCGGTATTGTCACAAGGCGCACGGCATGCGGCACAGCAGCTGCCAACCTGGGATGATTCCGTTCAGAAATTTGATTTGCTCCTCAATGACCTGACTGCGCAATGATCTTTTGACGGATTGCTCAGTCCTTGCGCAAGTTGCAGTCAAACAATACGTCCATTCCAAGAACATGGGTTGATGTATTTAGGCGGGTCGCTTGATCCATATGCGTTATTGGGGGTAACTCAAAACTGGGTCTTCCAGAGCCCATGACGATTGGAGAAACGATCAAATGCAAGTGATCGACACATTTGGCTTCAAGAAATTTTGAGACAGTTTTGGCGCCGCCTTCGACCAGTACACGTGAAATTCCGGTCATTTGTAGTCGTTGCAGAAGATTTTTGGGGTCTATCCGATTCTCTTTCAATGGCAGGGTAATGTTTTCAACTTCTGGTGGTGGAGACACAATGCGGTCATCTGATGTGACCCAAATCTTTCTTACGCCATCTTTATTCCAAACTTGAGCATTGGTGGCCAGCCGACCTTTAGGATCGATCACGACACGTGTCGGATTTTGCCCTTGGACAAGTCTGACGGTCAGCAAGGGATCGTCGGTGATAGCCGTTTCAACACCGACCACAACTGCATCCACCAATGCGCGAAGTCTATGCAAATGTATCAATCCGTCTGGTCCATTAACGTATTTTGATTGACCTGTGACGGTGGCTATTCGCCCGTCCAGCGTTTGTCCGATTTGAGCTAACACCAGCATGCTGTTCGTGCCGCTTTGACGCAAAGGTTCGAATACGGCTTGAAGAGGTGATGGGGGTAGAGGATCAGTCCCAAAAAAAGCTTTCAAAAAATGCGCCCAATCTGCCGCAGCTTGACCCTCTGGTCCGTTGGGCGAATTTGGTAGGGGGGGGTCTATAAAAGCCATGGTTAAAAGACCTTGTTCATGCCTGAAAATTTGTTGATGACACACATAACTTAACATATTGGGAAATAATGAGTGGCTCTGCAAAAAATGAAGGTCTTTGATCCGGTCTTTAAACATTGCGATCAAAAATAGATGAACTTACTCTACTAATGAACTCAAAAAAATATGATTTGTCGCATGTTGACAATTCCATCAATGACTTGCGCAGAGGTACAACAGTCTTTGTTAACGATTTGAAGCGTTGCTTTGCTGTGATGAGTGTAGAGCTGCTTACCCAGGAAAGCCTGGATGCATTTTCAATTTCTGCGAAGGGAAACTTTCAATTGCTTGTGACTGGCAACAGGTTGAATGCCTTAGGCGTTGATATGTCACCGCAGCACGCTTATTCGGTTGCGTACCCAGGTCGATTAAATCTTGAGTTGATCTCTTTTTTAACCAATCCATTGATGAGCGTCACGCCTAAATCGGCTTTTGAAGAACACTTACAAAACCTTGATATCAAAGCGGCTGATTATTTTTTGCAGTCATGTCTCAATTTGTCTAAGCTTGCTCGCCTTTTACCTGCAGTAGTCGTTGCCGAGATGCCAAACACGGGTTCGTTGTCTTGTGTTGACCCCGATTTAATCAATGCCTATTCAAGTGATGCAGCAAACGCTTTAACTTTGGTCAGCGAGGGGCGTGTGCCTCTTGAAAGTGTTGATAACGCCAAGGTGCTGGCCTTTCGTCCTCAGTGCGGAGGGGTTGAACATCTGGCCATTGTGATTGGCGACATAGATACCAAGTTACCAGTTCTCATCAGACTTCATTCCGAGTGTTTTACTGGTGACTTGCTTGGCTCATTGCGCTGTGATTGTGGGAGCCAATTGAGAGGAGCCATCGACGTTATGTCAAAAAATGGCAGTGGCATATTGCTTTACTTGGCCCAGGAGGGGCGGGGCATTGGCTTGGTCAATAAGTTGCGCGCCTACCAACTTCAAGATGTTGGGCACGACACTGTCGATGCCAATTTGCAATTGGGTTTTGATTCCGATGAACGCAACTATTCACCAGCAGTTACCATGTTGAGGTTGCTGGGCGTGTCTCGTGTGAAACTCATGACCAATAACCCTAGCAAGGTTAAAGCCCTGTCGGCATGGGGTGTCGAAGTCACTGAGCGTGTTGCTCATGCATACCCAGCCAACCCCCATAACAAACAGTACTTACAAACAAAGGTTGAGAAAAGCGGTCACATCATTTCCATTTAAACCAAATTCTGTCGAAAACACGGTCTTTTCGAAACCATAAATGGTTCAAACCCGCACCGATATGAACGATGGTTACAGTTATCAGCGCCAAGACCAAGTAACCATGAAATTCGAACAGTTGTTTAGCCAAAGCTTCATTCTTGGGGATCCCTGGAAAAGCTGGAAGTTGCAGATCGCCAACTGTCATCAGAGCTGGGTATGCGGTAACACCGGCCCATCCAAATAATGGCACCAGTACCAAAAGCAAATACATCGTGCTTTGCACCAAGCGGGCCAGTCGTATGTTGACTTTTGAGATGTCGCTTGGGTAGTCAGGTGTTTTGTTGAGCGACTTCACCATGATCCGCAGTGCTGTAACCACCAGTACAAAAAATCCAATTAGCTTGTGCCATGCATACAGTGCGTTTGTCAGCTCATCCCAAAGATTTGCGCCAGCACGGTCGGTCATCCAAAAACCCAGTACCAATAAGGCGATGATCATCAAAACCGTTATCCAATGAATAAGCCTCAATAAAATGGGGTATTGATTTAACAATTGAAGCCTTTCTGAAGACGCAGTTGCTGCCGCGAGACAAATTGGTTGCGATAAATTCTATGTGGTTTCCGTCAAGTATAGATTCAACCAGCTTTTTTTTCAGCTTGACTCCATCGTGTCTTGTTACCTGCAAGGCCTGATGCTTTTAAGAAAATGCACAATGATGACTGCGGCATAAATAATGCTGCCCTTTGCAGAAAAACAACTCATGGAAATAAAAGTCAATTTTCTCGACAAGCTTCGGCTAGAAGCCAAGTTCGATGATTTCACGGTCGTTTCCGACCAACCCATTCGATACAAAGGTGATGGCTCTGCCCCCGGTCCGTTTGACTACTTTTTAGCCTCATCGGCTTTGTGTGCAGCCTATTTTGTGAAGCTGTACTGCGAAACCCGCAACATCTCAACCGAACACATACGCCTGTCGCAAAACAACATCGTTGATCCGGAAAACCGCTATCAACAAATATTCAAAATTCAGGTGCAATTGCCGCCTGATATTTCGGAAATAGATCGTCGCGGCATTTTGAATTCCATTGAGCGATGCACCGTTAAAAAAGTGGTGCAGGAAGGGCCTGAATTTGTCATTGAAGAAGTGGCCAACCTCGATGCTGATTCACAAGCCTTGCTCAGCTTACAACCCAATGTCGAAAGCAGCACTTTCATACTGGGCAAAGACCTTCCCTTGGAGAAAACCATTGCAAACATGTCGGGCATTTTGGCCGATTTGGGTATCAAGATAGAAATTGCCTCGTGGCGCAACATCATTCCCAACGTATGGTCCTTGCACATTCGCGATGCGCATTCGCCCATGTGCTTTACCAATGGCAAAGGCTCCACCAAAGAAAGCGCGTTGGCCTCTGCCTTGGGTGAATACATCGAGCGCCTCAACACCAACCATTTTTATGCGGGTACTTATTGGGGCGAAGACCTGGCCAAAGCAGAGTTTTTACATTACCCCAACGAGCGCTGGTTCAAGCCAGGTCGCAAAGATGCGCTGCCCAAAGAAATTCTGGATCCGTACTGCCTCAAAATTTACAACCCCGATGGTGAGTTGAAGGGCTCGAATTTGATCGACACCAATTCGGGTAATGTCGCGCGTGGAATTTGTTCGTTGCCTTATGTGCGACAGTCAGACAATAAAGTGGTCTATTTCCCTTCTAACTTAGTTGAGAATTTATTTGTCAGCAACGGCATGAGTGCCGGAAATACACTGGCCGAAGCGCAAGTTCAATGTTTGTCAGAAATATTTGAGCGTGCAGTCAAGCGCGAAATTTTGGAAGGCGAAATATGCTTGCCCAATGTACCCGCTGAGGTTTTGGCCAAGTTTCCTAAAATTTTGGCAGGTATCAAAGGCCTCGAAGCGCAAGGCTTTCCTGTTTTGGTCAAAGATGCATCTCTGGGCGGCACTTACCCCGTCATGTGCGTCACCTTAATGAACCCGCGCACGGGTGGCGTTTTTGCCTCCTTTGGCGCGCACCCCAGATTGGAAGTGGCGTTAGAACGCAGCCTGACCGAATTGTTGCAAGGCCGCAGCTTTGAAGGAATGAACGATTTACCTGTGCCTACCTTCGAGAGCAACGCCGTGACTGAACCCTACAATTTTGTAGAACACTTTATTGACTCGAGTGGCATTGTGTCTTGGCGCTTCTTCAGTGCCAAGCCAGATTACGAATTTGTGGAGTGGGATTTTGCGGATAAGGGCAATCAGCAAGAAAGAGCCAATGCAAACGAAGCCGCCAACTTGTTTGGTATTTTGCAAGGCATGGGTAAAGAGGTTTACACCACCGTGTACGACCAGTTGGGCGCTATTGCCTGCAGAATTTTGGTGCCGGGATACTCCGAAATTTATCCGATAGAAGATTTGATCTGGGACAACACCAACAAAGCCTTGTTATTCAGGGAAGATATTCTGAATTTACATCGCTTAGACAACAAAACTTTGATTTCTCTGCTAGACCGTTTGGAAAACAACGAACTGGACGAATATGCCGATATTGCCACCCTCATTGGCATTGAGTTTGATGAGAATACTGATTGGGGCCAATTGACTGTGCTTGAGTTAAAACTGCTGATCCATCTGGCTTTAAAACAGCTAGAAGCCGCACATGATTTGGTCGGTGCCTTCTTGCAATACAACGACAACACGGTTGAGCGAAAGTTGTTTTATCAGGCTTTGAATGTTGTGCTGGAAGTTGAATTGGACCAAGATCTAGAAATAGAAAACTACGAACACAATTTCCGCCTTATGTTTGGTAATGAGCGCATGGACGCTGTCTTAGGTTCGGTGAACGGCGGTGTGCGGTTTTTTGGTTTAGTGCCTACCAGTATGAAGCTTGAAGGGCTAGACAGGCATCACCGCTTGATTGACAGCTTCAAGAAAATCCATCTAGCTCGGGCCAATGCCCGGCTTTAGAGCTAAGCATCAGAAAGTATCTTCAATTGCTATTTAAAAAAAGATTTCTTCACTTGCGCGAAATCGAAGCTCTTGAAGGGCAAGGGGCTGCCCTGCTTTGGCAAGTTGTGACAATGTCCCTATAAGACTGTTTACCAAAAATATATTTATTTCTTTGGTGCATACTTATCGCATGCAAAACGATGAAGGTCAATCAGGTCTGTCAATCCATAATATTGTGTACTGCAGTCGCGCTGTGCATCAAATGGATAAAGAGACGCTCGAAAAAATTATTTCCACCGCCAAATACCATAACCCTAGATTTGGTATCACTGGGTTATTGGTCTTTGGTAGCGGTATCTTCTTCCAATGGTTGGAAGGTCCCAGAGACAATGTGACCAGTTTATTTAAAATTATCTCTGCAGATCCTCGCCACTCTAATGTCGTACTTCTAACTGATGAGGATGAGTTTCGTGAAAGGCTGTTTCCCAATTGGGACATGGAGCTGGTTGCTGCCGAAGACATCAGCGTTGTTTTGGAGGATGCTATGCATACGGTCTCAGACCCAAAACAAAAAAAGACTTTGTTTAACATGGTGCAAGAACTCAACAAGAGCGAGCTTGGCAAGCATGAAAAAGGTCAATGAATCTTTGCCTAATCTTGATGAAAGTTGCTTCAAAGTTCCGCAACAATCGGCGTTTGAGCCTCGGCAGGTCTCAACACATCCGCCTAGAATTTTGATGTTGTATGGTTCTTTGCGCGAGCGCTCTTACAGCAAGCTATTGACGCTTGAAGCCGCCAGGTTACTTGAAGCCATGGGTGCAGAGGTCAAGGTGTTTAATCCTTTGGATCTCCCGCAACCTGACTCCGTGCCTGATACACATCCAAAGGTTAAAGAGTTGCGCGATTTGGCTGCATGGTCTGAGGGCATGGTTTGGTGTTCACCTGAACGTCACGGCGCTATGACAGGCATCATGAAAAGTCAGATTGATTGGATCCCTTTGTCGGTTGGGGCAGTGCGCCCCACGCAGGGAAAAACTTTGGCAGTGATGGAGGTCAGTGGGGGCTCTCAATCCTTTAATGCCGTGAATCAAATGCGTATTCTTGGACGCTGGATGCGGATGATCACGATTCCCAATCAGAGTTCTGTTGCCAAAGCATTTTTAGAGTTTGAGGGAGATGGCCGAATGAAGCCATCAGCTTATTACGACAGGGTGGTTGATGTGATGGAGGAGTTGGTGAAGTTCACGCTTCTGACACGCGACATATCGCCTTATCTGGTTGACCGCTATAGCGAGCGCAAAGAATCATCCGAAGATCTTTCAAAGAGAGTTAATCAGAAAGCGTTGTGAAAAATGGCAATCATCGCCCTTGGGCTATATTGAGTTGGCTCAGATAATTCCATTTTCTTTTACCACTTGTAAGTGGCGTCCAGGCTCATATCGCTTGTTGTTTTAATCCCTCGAACATGTAAGCCGTGCAATAACCGGATGTAAATCCAGGGTGAAAGTCACCCAGACGCTCTCAGCGCGACAACTGGTGGCGTCTATAAGAAAAAGCATCGCTTTTTTTGGGCAAAGATTTATTTATGATGGCTTATGCAATTTCTGACCAACCTACCCATCTGGCGCAGTGAGAGTGGGTTGCCAGTACCGCGTCAAGTTGTCATGGGGGACGACGCCGTAGCGGCAGATGTGGCCTACCGAATGATGTGCGAAGGTACCGGTATGTTGTGGCAGGGTGATTTTCATAATGCACGTCAATTGCTGCAGGCTTTGTCACGCAGGACTCACAAACGATCTTCCAAAAGACCTTTGAAAAATCAACCAACTGATTTTTCACAAGCGTTTCATTTGTACCGTCAGGCGCTTGGTCAACGCGCCAGGGTGCTTGGTTTGTTGTTCATCCCCTTAGACGACGACTATCGTATTCCCTTGCGTCGCGCTCCCGATGTGCGCGAGGCTTGTTACCAAGCTTGGGGCCCCTCGTCTGGCCAGGCCAGCATGGTTTCATTGCGTGAATTACTGGGTGTGGTGGGTGCGTATGAATGGCGAAAAAAAGGGGTTGAAATCACAGCTTTGGGCGTCGCACCAAACAATCGTATCTATCCCCACTACGGTGTTTTCTCACCCGTGCGCGGTGAGTACATTGACCTTGTGGAAACCACGCCTATTGAGGATCACACGCTGGCCTTTGAGATTGGTGTGGGTACGGGTGTGCTGTCCGCTTTGTTGGTAAAACGGGGCATCGAGCGTGTCGTTGCTACCGACTGTGACAACCGGGCGCTAACTTGCGCACAAGAGAACATTGCGCGTCTCGGCTTTTCAGAAAAGGTCGAACTGATCAAGGCCGATCTATTTCCGGTTGGCTTGGCACCATTGATCGTGTGCAATCCGCCTTGGGTCCCAGCAAGACCAACATCGCCAATCGAGCGTGCAGTTTATGACGAGAACAGCAGCATGCTGCGTGGCTTTTTGTCTGGACTGCGAGGGCACCTCACGCCAGAGGGTGAGGGATGGTTGATCTTGTCTGACTTGGCAGAGCACCTAGGTCTGCGCTCACGCGAATCCTTGCTGCGGTGGGTGGACGAGGGTGGACTCCAGGTCCTTGGGCGTAAAGATGTACGTCCGCGACATGGAAAGGTTGAAGTTACTGACGACCCCTTGCATTTAGCCCGTCTTGCAGAGGTCACATCTTTGTGGCGCCTCGGGCCAAAAAAAGAGCGAGATTAACGGAGATTTTCTAGGCATGGCAATCTTTGTAATGGGTTTGATGGATTGCACAAACAAAGCTTCAAGAACAATCCACTCTATGCCCTATTTAGGTGCAGAGTGCGATTAGGTTAGATGGCTTTGGAAAAGTGGTATAGGATAAAGGAAAGTCCATCAAAGCCCACCACCAAATGCGAAGATACTGGAGTATTCAGCTTGATATATGAGTTTTAAATTAGCTGCATTCATGATTCATATATTTATAAAGACGAACCTAATCTCAATCTAATTGACATATTCCGTGACAGAAAATCAGCAAAAAATTACATCTACCTACCAAGTTGATACCGTCCGTCTTCACGAAATCGGCGTGGTTGACCCATACTCCAAAAGAAGTATGGAGCTGTATCGTTCTGGAAAATTAACCAGCGATGAGCGTCTCTATTTCACGCTTTGGGGATCGAGTCACCTCAATAGCAGCTTGCTCGCAGACCGCACGCGCATTGCAACAGCTGGTCAGCCAGTGACAACCGTGTGCGTGGTGATTGAGGGAAGCTTATTGGCGATCGAGGGCGAATCAGTTTACAGACTGGGTCCTGGCAGTGTCATTGGCTTGGCAGAAGGTTTGGCGCAGTTGCCTTACAGCATGACTGTGGTCACGGTCTCTAAAGTTCAAGTTCGTCTGTTTGCGATGCATAAGATCACCGCCTTATTGGACAGAACACCCAATGCCTTCAAGAGCATCATGCGCACAACCGTCATGCGTACTTTGGGCATCACCGATACATCAAAAGTGAATATATGAGTGATTTCGAAAAGGTTAAATTCAAAGCTGGTGAGTTTTTGTTTAAGGCCGGTGATCAGGCTGAGTATTTATATATTGTCCAAAGTGGATCTGTCGAAATGCTCAATGAGGACACAGGAGTCTCTTTTGCCACATTGGGTGAAGGCGAATCATTTGGTGAACAAGCCATAGTGGCCGGTGGGATCCGTGGCGCAAGCGTGAAAGCAAAGCAAGATGTTGTTTGCTTGGTGATTGCTGCAGAGGCGTTGAAATCACTTTTGGCCAAGCAGGCGCCCATGATGACCCCAGTTTTTGAGGCTTTGCTTTTACAGCAAAGCATGCACAACCATTTGCGCTTGCGCTGAAATGAATGGCGATGATCAGTCTTATTGAACTGCGCGAAACCTATTTAAACTTGCAACTCGCATGGCCTGATAAATGGCCTGGCCTGCCTATTATTTTTGATCAATGCGTGAATCAATTAGGATGGGAGCTCTCTGCAATGAGTGCTTTGCCTCAAACCTTTTCTTTGTACCACTGCTCCAAAGAACTGGCAGAATTCATTGAAGAAAATGGGAAAAGCCAATTCGATAAAAATCAAGAACCAGCCTATCACAGTCGACTGCATATTGCAGACACGATTGTTGGGCTAACGGCGTTATTGTTGGCGCAGCGTTCAGCCAACGATTTGGATGTGCCAACGCAGTCCCATTTGGAAATGCTTGCGATGACAGCCATGCTGGGACATGACTTGATGCACGATGGAAGCATAAACACTTATCCGGAGGAGTTGGAAACCAAATCAACTCACCATTTGAGACCGTTTTTGACTGAGCAACATGTGCCTGGGCAAGATATCAAGCTGATTGAAAAGATTATTTTGATGACCGATCCAGCTAAAGTGGCGCTTCATCACACTTCCATCAAAAACATTTTTTTCGACATCCAGGTCGCAGATTGTTTAGGCATACTTTTACAAGAAGCAGATATATTGGCCAGTTGCTTTGAAGACATTGGAAGGGTTAGAACCTCATTTCTGGCAAAGGAATGGAGCCATCGATTTCTCAGTAAATCAAAACTATTGATTACTCGACAGGGAAGATTGAACTTTCTAGAAACAAATGCCCGGTTCTCCAGTCCTGCAAGCCATATTTTGGGGATTCCAGAAATGGTCACAACGCAAATTCAATCTATTCACTCATCGCTATTTAAACGAAATTTAGTCTGACCATTCAAGATTGTGGAAATCTGGCGTTGGAAACAGGCATCTGGCAAGGTCAAAAACATTGCGCAGATCATATTGATGTCCGATTTTGTCAATTGCCGCCTGCACGACCATGGCACACTCTTGCTCACTGAGTCCTATTGGCCTTCAGATTCTTGTGTGTAAATTCGAAAATTTTTCAAGGCCTGTGCTGCGCACACCTTGCACCGTATCGACATGAATCAGGCAGTGCTCCTCAGGGGCGGTTGGGCTGAAATTCATTCCCACATAGAGTGCCGCATGAGACCCAGTGGATTGGGTCAGGTATTGCAGACCATCGTTTAAATCGCAAAGCTTAATCTAAGCGATCGATGACATCTTGCCATGTCATGACATCCCCGAATTGCTGGATGAAGGTTTCAAGCGTTGCAAGGTGTTCTTCGTCGGAAAGCGCGGCACAGCAGTCCGATACCATCACCACCTTGAAATCCAGCATCATGGCGTCTCGGCCGGTGGACTCGCAACAGACATTGGTTTTGGTACCAGCAATCAGGATCGTATCGATGCCATAGTTGCGCAGCATAGGTTCGAGAGCAGATGAGCCTGATGTAAATGCGCTGTAGCGATTTTTCAATAAGATCACATCTTCTGGGCTAGTCACAAGCTCTGGCCATACGCGCTGTTTGCCAGGCATCAAGCTCTGCATGGTTTGAATGCGGATATCGTCAGCCACCACATGGTTGAAGAACATCTCCCAGTCACTGCGTTCGCCGAGGTGGGTGTTGGCATGCAGCACCCAAAAAATGGGCACACCTTTGGATCGAAGTTGTGTGGTCAGCGAATTGATGTGGGGGACAATACGGCGAGCTGTCGACACCTCTGCCGGTGCCCCTTCCTCGCAGAAGGTACTTTGCATGTCTATCACCACCAGTGCCGTGCGTTTTCTTTCAAGCGATTCGAACCAATGGGACTTGCCTCTTCGAGCATTTAAGCGCTCGATGATGTGAGGCCGAATTTTGACACTGTGCATCGCTTGCGTTCCCATTAGGTATTTAAGACGGATACCTCTGGGTGAAATTCACCAACAGCCGTGATGCTTGGCGCTGGCCAAGCATCACGTTATAGAGTTAACTTGTCGCCTGAATGCCAGCCACAAGCCAACCACTGTTGGCGCCTTTGCTTAGCGACATGTTCCAGACTTCTTTGAACGCCTCAGCTTGGGCCCCGACATCTTCGCGAATCATCCCGGTGAACTCAACGCTGGCCAGGTGGCTGTCATAGGACTCTTCAATGCCCAGCAACTTGGCCTCAAGAGAGACCACTTCAGTTTTGGTCATTTGGCCCACTGAACTGGTAGCGTCGCGCTCGGCGATTTGTGCTTTGATTTCGGTCAGCATGTGGTCTGTCATCAGGTTACGCAGGCTGGCCGTATCTGATCGATCCCAGGCATCTTGCATGGTGACAAAGTTTTCTTTGGCGTGATGAAGAAACCCATTGGCATCAAAACCAGCGGGGATTGACCAGGTGGGTTGAAATCCGCTGACCGCTGAGCCAATCATGCTGCCCGATGCGGCATGGGTTGCATTGGGGTGTGCATTGAATTGGGTTGTTTGCTGCTGCATAGGCGGTGTTGCCCCAGCACCTTGAAAGGCCAAGGGACTGGTGTTGGTCACAGTGTTTTGGGCGGCTGCTCTGCGGCGCATAAAGTAGCCGACCGCCATCATGATGGCCAGAGCAATCAGCCCAAACATCATGAATTGCCCGAGCTCTTCGCCAAACCCCATGGAACTTGCCAGCCATGCCAGCCCAAGACCCGCTGCCAGTCCGCCCAGCATCGCGCCCCATGGACGTTTTTGTGGTGCAGCTGCAGGTGGGGGCGCAGCTGGGGTTGCAGGCGTGGCATTTTGTCCAGGCTTTGCGCCTTGTGACTGAGAGACATTGTTGGATTGCTGGCCAACAGACTTACCTGATCCCAAGCGCTTTGCGGCTTCAGCAGTGAAGCTGGTAAAGCCCATGATCAAAGCCAAAGCGACAGAAAGAAATCTACCGTGCATAGTGAACTCCAAAAATAAAAAGGATAGCTAAAAATCTACCAGAGCTCAGTTTAGCGAAAAGCGCATGAAACTTGTCAGCATGCCGACAATATCCTTGCAGGGATTGGTTCTTTCAACACACGCAAATGAATAAGCCTTCTAACGGGCTTGTGAGAAATACTTGTTGAATAACTCACTGTGCGATGGTCAAACCATTGATCTTCATCAATAAATAGATGTATTGAAGTTCAGCCTTCTCACAGTCTGGCGCCCCCACCCGACGAGCCAATGCATGCGCTGGGATTTGTAGGTGTTTTCCCTCAATTTCAACTTCTACGCGGAAATAGCAGGGGCTCAACTCTCGAAAGGCAATGACCGTACCCCAACGGCCTATGGGCCAAGGCTTGCGGATCACGACAACTTGATCACCGGGTCGAGCAAGGCAATCTAAATTGTCCTCGTAGGCCAGTTGAATTTCAGTGTCAGAAGTTTTGGCACTGGCCTTTGCAAAGTTGTTTGCAAACTCAATGAATTGTTCGGCGTTCATGCCTAGAGATTCGGCGCGAAATGGCCATTACTTTAGTTTTTTGGGGAATTTTTCGCCATTGCGCAATGGCAAGCAACCCATCATCTAGGGATCGGACAAATTTTTTCTATGCTTGCTGATGGCTCTTTGTCCCACCATTTTCAGGAAACCAGACAAAGTTAGGTCTTTGTCTTACATTCTCCGCACATGAACATGTTCTGATTGAGAAAGCGCTTGAAGCTGCCTAGCGCTCGAGGCTTGTGCAAGCCGCATTTGAAGCAACTCATGCTGGCAACAGTGGCGGACACACCAAAAGGGCTACCCCCTTCTTTGGATTTGTACCTCAGCCCATCGCGAGAAATCTTTGTGGTTTCGTCTTTGCTCATTTTTCCCTTTTTTGTTCAGGTATGAATTTAGGGGTTCATGTTTTGAATGGGTGTGCTGGACTTTAAGAGATCGTCAATGATTTTCATGGCATCGCTGCTGGAAGCGGAGTAGGGGTCGAATTCTGGATGGGCCATTTCCACCATGGGGTCATCCATAGACAGTTGAACCAGCGCCATTGACCACAGGCCATACCGACGCTGTTCAATTTCTTCCATGGAGAGTATTTCAACGTTTTTGTGCCGTGTATCTGCCATGATTCGAGAAAACAAAGCGTTGATGGCTGATCTTTGGCCCTCAATCACCTGCAGGAATATGCCAGAGCCTTGGCACAGCACCCCAGTGATATCCGTTTTTTTGTTGTTGACGCTAGAAACTTCCAAAATAGAAGTGGTTACATAAGTGGTTATGGGACCCACCGGTTTGCTGACATACAAAAGTCTGATGAGCATGAAAGTGTCCCTTTGAAATGATTCGT
>Ga0209550_10001431_pt1 | contig 22826 bp, 20 predicted proteins | sample LauGreSuBDMM15SN_2_FD_187567 | JGI IMG/M metagenome (GOLD analysis project Ga0209550, IMG submission 187567) | Freshwater lake microbial communities from Lake Michigan, USA - Su13.BD.MM15.SN (SPAdes) (version 5) | ecosystem: Environmental > Aquatic > Freshwater > Lake | place: Lake Michigan... | reverse complement strand
CCGGCGAAGGGCGACGTGAACCACCATTTTTTCGAGACCTTCGATCTCACCCCCCAGCTTCGTCCCGGCCGCAACGTCCTCGCTGCGCTCGTGCTCGACATGTCGCACGTCGCGCATCGGCCGGCATTGCTCGGGGCCCCGTGCTCGGTGATGACTTATACGGGCGGTTTCGTTTTGGAAGGAGCGGTGCGGAATCGGGCCGGAGCGGAGGTGGTGGATTTGCGCACCGATGCGAATTGGCGGGTGGCCGTGGATACGGCGCACCGGTTTCAAAATGAGCACACGACCTTCGAGGGATATCTCGGCTATTTTGAGCATCGGGTATCGGCGTTGATCCCGCCGGGTTGGAATCTCCCCGAGCATGACGACTCGGCGTGGGCGCCCGCCCACGTGTTGTTCAAGGCCGAATTGCTCGAGAATCGCCGCGATCCGACCAGTCCCTACGGCCTCATCCCGCGAATGATCCCGCTGTTGGCTGAGGAAGCGATCGAGCGGTTTTCAGATGTGTTTGTGCCTGGGGGCCAAGATGCTCCCGCCGGTTGGGCCGGTGTGATCGCAGGTGATTCCACGGTGACGCTCCCTGCCGGCACGGAAGTGGAGGTGATCCTCGATCACGCGAAACTGACCTCGGCTTTTCCCCAGCTGGCGGTAGCGGGTGGCGCGGGCGCGACGGTGCGGTTGATCTACGCCGAAGCGCTCCGTCTGCCGTGGGAGACGCCCGGCGCGCTTTTGTTGGGGCGTAAGCAGTCGCTCGCCAATCTCGCCTCGCATTTTGCCGACGAGAATACCGGCTGGACCTTCGACCGACGCGGAAAAATTACCGGTTGGTGCGATGTGTGGGAACCCGCCGGCCACGGAACGGCCACGGCGCCCGAGGGGTTTGAGCCGCTGCATTGGCGGGCCTACCGCTACGTCGGATTGCGGATCAAGGTCGGCTCGGTGCCCCTCGTGATTCACGGAGTCACCCAGCGTTTCACGGCCTATCCGTATCACGTCGCGGCGACCTTCGTCTCTTCCGATGCGCGCCTTGATCGCGTGTGGGCGGCGAGCATCGAAACCATGCGGCTCTGCTCGCACGAGACGTTCGAAGACTGCCCGCATTACGAGCAGATGCAGTATGCGGGCGACACGATGATCACGTCGAAGATCGCGATGCTCGCGACCGCGGACTATCGTTTGAGCCGGCAGGCGCTCTATCACTTCGACTGGTCACGGCTCTCCGACGGGCTCACTCAAAGCCGCTATCCGTCTCGGCTCGTGCAGATTATTCCGACGTGGTCGTTGCATTGGATAACAAATATCCGCGATTACCTTCTCTGCTCCGGGGACGCCGCCACGGTGCGCGATTTGCTGCCCGGAGTGCGGGCGGTGCTGGATTGGTATCGGCGGCACACCGATGCCACGGGCCTGCCCGCGAAGCTTCCTTTCTGGAATATCACTGATTGGTGCCCGTGGTGGCCCCGTGGCGTTGTGCCCGGTGCCGATTCCGGTCCGACCACGATTCTCAGCGCGCAATACATTCAGGGGCTCGCCGACGTCGCTGAACTCCTCCGTCAACTGGGCGACCCCCCACGTCACGCCGCCGAGATCGACGCCCTCGAGTCTGAGGCCGCGCGGCTGCGGGTCGCGTTGCACGCGCTCACGTGGAGCGAGAGCGAAGGACTTTACTTTGATCGGCCCGGTGGCCCCGAAGTCTCCCAATGCGGCAACGCGTGGGCGATCATCGCCGGAGTCGCCGGACCTCGTGAAACGGCACGCATTTTCCAGCGTTTCCCGCTCGATGCCAAACTCGCGCCCGGCTCGTTCTTCTGCTGGCATTTTATCTTCACCGCGCTCGTGCGCGCGGGGCTTTACGACCGGATGCCGACGTATCTCGGCCCTTGGCACGAATCGCTTGATTACGGTCTAACGACCTTCGTCGAAGAGAACTCCTACTGGCGCTCGCTCTGCCACGCGTGGTCCGCGCATCCCGCGCTCGAGTTTCTGCAACGCATCCTCGGCGTCGTGCCGACGGCGCCCGGATTCGCCTGCGTTACCATCGCGCCGCATCGCTGTGGGCTGACCCACGCGACCGGCCGGGTGTGCACGCCGCGGGGACCGATCGACGTGGCGTGGCGCGTGGTCGAAGGAGCGTTCGCCCTTGAGATCACCGCTCCGGTCGGGCTCGACGTCACGGTGGTCGCGCCCGATGGCGCGTCGACGGTGCGTCGGTTCCCGGGCGGCACGTTCGCCGAAAAGTTCCCGCTTTTACCCGACCGCGCATGACGCTCCGCCTTGAACATGTCCCCGGTTCCGCCGTCACCGTTTTCGCGGGCGAGGCCCTTTTGCTCCGCTATGTTTACGCGCCGACGACTCCGGCCAACGAATCGCCGCGGCCCTACGCGCATCCGGTCAATACGTTGGCGGGCGACACCCTCACCAATTTCCGGCCCAACGACCACCCGTGGCACCACGCGCTGAGTTTCACGTTGAACCAAGTCTCGGGTGCGAATTTTTGGGGCGGCCCGACCTGCCGTCGCGACGAGGGCTACAAATGGCGCGACGATCACGGCTCGCAGCAGCACGTCGCCTGGACCGCGCTTGAGGCGACCGGGGCGACCGCGGCGCTCAGTCATTCGCTGGAGTGGAAACGGCTCGGCGAAACGCTTTTTCGCGAGGAGCGCGCGTTGCAGATCGCCGTCGCAGCCGATCCCGCCGCGGCGACGTGGTCGCTGCGTTGGCGCAGTCACTTGGTCAACGTCAGCGGCCGCGCCCTCACGCTCGGCAACCCGCACTCCCATGGCGGGATGGTCGGCTCGCACTACAACGGGCTGCAGTTTCGCGGGGCGCGCGAGTTGCTGGACGATCACCTCGATCCCACGATCAAACTGGTCGCCGAGGGCGGCCTGGAAGGCGTGACGGCGGTGCACGGGGCCGCGGCCCGCTGGATGGAATGGCACGGCCAGCTCGACGGCACTTTGCGCCGCGTGCGCCTTCGCTTCGAGAACAACGCGGGTCCGTTGACGTGGTTTGTGCGGCGTAATTATCCGTTGGCGGCCTTCCCTTTACAGGCCGAATCCGATCTCGTGCTCGCGCCCGGGGCCGAACTGCTCGCCGATCACACCCTGACTTTCCAATCGCTCGCATGAAACTCGACCGCCGCCAATTTCTCCAAGGCATGGGCGGCGGTGCGGCGGGCGCGTTGATCGCCGGATCCACCGCCCGGGCGGCGACCGCCAGCCCGGTGAAGTTGCCCGCTTTTTCCACGTCGACCTCGGCCGATTTCTGGCGGGCCGTGCGCGCGCACTTTCCGCTGCAGGACGATCCGGTTTACCTCAACTGCGGTGGCCTCGGACCGTCTTCACACCGCGTGCTCGACGCGGTGTTTTCGACCATGCTCACCCTCCAGCAGCATTCGGAGACGGGTCACAACCTGATCCAGCCGGCGCGGGAGATCGTCGCACCGTTTGTCGGAGCCGAGCCCCGCGAGCTCTGCTTCACGCGCAACGCGACCGAGGGTAACGCCCTGATCGCCGCCGGGCTCCGGCTGCGCGACGGCGACGAGGTGATCTTTGAGTCGCACGCGCATCCGGGCGGCTCGTTCCCGTGGTTCAACCAAACCAAGGAACGCGGCGTGACGGTGAAGCTCTTCGAACCCAGCCCCGTCTCCGCCGAGGAGAATCTCGCGCGCATCCGGGCGCTCGTGACGCCGCGGACGAAGGTCATTCAAGTAAGCCACATCACCTGCACCGACGGCCTCGTGATGCCCGTGCGGGCGATCGCTGAATTCGCCGCCGCGCGCGGCATCTGGTTTCACGTCGATGGGGCGCAGGCGGTCGGCATGGTTCCGGTTAACCTCAGTGAGATCGGCTGCGACTCTTACGCCTTTTGCGGACACAAATGGCTGGGCGGGCCCCATGAATCGGGTGCGGTGTTCATCCGCCACGCGCGCCTCGATGCGGTGGCGGTCACGGGCATCGGCTCGCATTCCGGCGATCTGCCGTTTTTGCCGGGCGAGATCCGCTACGTCGATGGCGCGGCCCGGCACGAATACGGCACCCGCAATGCCGGACTGATCGTCGCTCTCGCCGAGGCCGTGCGTTTGCAAAAGGAGATCGGCGTCGAGCGCATCGCCGCCTACGGCCGCGATCTGGCGACTCACCTTCACGCCGAGTTTTCAAAAATTTCCGGGCTCGCCGTGCTCACGTCGACCCGGCCCGAGCTACGGGCGTCGATGGTCACGATCGCCCACCCGCGCGCCTCGGCCGGGGATTTTTTCACCTATCTCTTGAAGACGCACCGGCTGCGTTGCCGGCCGGTGACCGAGCAGAAGCTCAACGCCGTGCGGATCTCGACGCACATCTTCAACTCGCCGGCCGATTGCGAGCGGGTCGTTGCCGGCGTCCGAGCGGCGATGCGCGATCTCTGATTGCCGTCATCATGAACCGCCGTGGTTTCCCGCTCCACGCGCCGTCACGGCGTCGCGATTTCCGCAATCAACTCGATCTCGACCGGAGCGCCCGCCGGAAGGGCGTTGACGCCGACCGCGGCGCGGGCGTGCCGGCCTTTTTCGCCGAAGACGGCGACCAACAAATCCGAAGCGCCGTTGATCACCTTGGGCTGCGCGGTGAAGTCGTCGGTGCAGTTCACAAAACCCGTGAGCTTCACGATGCGTTTCACTCTCGCGAGATCACCGACCTCGGCCTTGAGCGCGGCGATCAGTTGCAACGCGCAGGTGCGGGCGGCTTCGGCGCCTTGGGCCTCGGTGAAGTCGCGGCCGACCTTGCCGGCGAGAAATTTGCCGTCGGCACCGCGGGCGATCTGGCCGGCGAGAAACACGAGGTTTCCGCTCCGCACGACCGGCACGTAGTTGGCGATCACGGGCGGGACCGAGGGCAGGGCGAGGCCCAGCGCCGCGAGCTTGGCTTCGGGCGATGGGTGCGTTTCGGCGGCGCCGGCAGTCAGCCACCAGGCGGCTCCGATGCAGAACAGGCGAAGGGCGAGGGAGGGAATCATGCGGCGAATGTGCCATTCCGCGGCGGGCAGGCGAGCCGACTCTCTCTATGCAGACCTTGAAATCGAAATTATTTTTCGCGGCGTGGCTCGCGGCCCTCGGCGGCTACGCGCCGCTCGGGGCGGCCGCGCCGAAACACGATTTGTATCTGAGCGTGTTGCTCAGCGGGCAGGGTCAGATTATGGGCGGCCGGGCGCCGGCGCTGAGCGGCGTCTATCGTTCGACGGACCGGCTCAAGGTTGAGCACGTGGGCTTCGGCCACATCCGGATGTTTCAAGTGATCGGCGACCCGCACTCGGCCGACGGGCTTTACCTCGCCGCGCTCAATGGCGTCGTGCACTCGAAGGATCGCGGCAAGACATGGCGCATTCTCACGGGCTGGAATATGACCGAGCCCAAGGGTCTCGCCATCGACCCCAACGCGACCGATCACATTTACGCGGGCTTGCCCGACGGCATCGCGGTTTCACGGGACCGCGGCGCGACTTGGGCGCGGATGAACGACGGCATCCGCCGCAGCTACACTCAGACGATTACGATTGATCGCACGCAGGCCGGTCGCGTGCTCGCGGGCACCGAGCTCGGCATCTATCTCACCGAGGATGGCGCGCGCACTTGGCGGCTCGTGCAGCCCACCTCCGAGACGACTTACGATCTGCGCCAATCGCCGCACGATCCCAAAATATTCTTCGCCGTCACGACCTCGAGCGGCGCGCTTTGGTCGGAAGATCGCGGGCGCACGTGGCGGCCCATCGCCGGCGTGCCGAAGAAACACACGTTGCACAATGGCGTCTTCGACCCTTCGGCTGCGCGGCGACTCGTGCTGTGCGGCTGGGACGCCGGCCTGCTGGTTTCCGAAGATGGCGGGCGCACGTGGCTCGATCGAACCGCGGGTCTGCCCAACCGCCAGATTTGGAGCGTTGCCGTTGACCCCGATCAGCCTGGCCGGCTCTACGCCTCGCCTTTTCAACAACCGGTTTACGTCTCGGAGGATTTTGGCCTTACTTGGAATCCGGCGTTTTTTGAGAAAGCCACTGCGTTCAATCTCACGTTTGTGCCGCGCTCATGAAGACTCTCTCCTGCCTCGCGCTCGCCGTCGTTTTTAGCGTGCCGCTCGCCCGGGCTCAGCCGTCATTCAAGGGGCCGATGCCCGATGCCACGGTGATCGTCGACGCCTCGCTGCGTCGCGCGGCCTATCTCTCACGCGTCGACGAAGCGCTCATCTGGCGCGCGGCGATGGCCAAGCCCGGCGAACCCAAAACCTTCGGGCTGGGGGAAATCGTGTCCAAACTCGCACGGCGCGAGGACGCCGCCGCTTGCTCGGAGCGCCTGATCGAGCTGATGAAGGCTCCCACGGGGGACATGTTTTGGATGTTTCCGGTAACGGCGATTTACTATCTCGGCCGAGACCAACTCACCCCCGAGGCCAAGGCTGCGGTGCGGGAGGCGTGGCGCGCGTATATGCCGCTGCGGGGTGATACGGAAAATCATTGGGCGATGTATTACTCGTCGCTCTATCTGATGGCGCAGCAGTGGCCCGACGAACCCGGCGAACGCTGGTTCAACGGCAAAAGCTCGCAGGAGAACTTCGCAGAATCGCGCGATTACCTGCTCCATTGGATGGAGCTCACGACCACAATCGGGCAGGGCGAATACGACTGCACGCACTACATCGGCGAGTATGCGATCCCGCTGCTCCACCTCGCGACCTGGGCCCGGGACCCGGCGATGCGGCAACGCGGGCGGATGATGCTCGATTACATTTTCGCCGATTACGCTGTCGAGACGCTCGACGGAATGTATGTCGGCGCTCATGCCCGCACCGATGACACGACGCTGCTCGAGAAATGGAACGGATTTTCGTCGTTCTTCGGTTGGTTGTTGCTCGGCAATTGTCCGCCGACGGTCTCCTACGGCGGTTGGGGCATCTATTTCGTGGCGGCCGCGAAGAACTACGAATTGCCCGAAGTGATTTACCGCATCGGCACCGATCGCGCCGGGACTTACACCCACTACGAGCGCAAGCGCACCCGGCACCGCTGGCGTAACAGCGACGTGCGTAACGCCCCGGTTTACAAGACTACCTACATCACCAAGGACTACGCGGTCGGCTCTGATCAGGGCGGCCTCCTTCAGCCGATCCAGCAGCACTCGTGGGATGTGACGTGGGCCGTGCCCGATCCGCGCGGCGTGCATAACACGATTTTCTCCAATCAACCGCATTTCAGCACCCACGAGCTGATGATGTATTTCTCGGAGAACCCCGATTTCATGCCGGTCACCGTCACGTCGCAGGGTAAGCCCACCTACATCAGTGAGTCGAAGTTGCTCGGCGGTTCGCCCTACGAGCAGATCTTCCAACGCGATGATACGGTGATCTCGCTTTGCCACGTTCCCGCGGGCGCAAATTTCGAGCAGGTCAACGGCTTTTTCTCCAAAGACCTCGCGCGCATTGAAGAAGACGCGTCGGGGTGGATCTTCGCCCAAGGCGGCAACGCCTACATCGCTTACCGGCCGCTCGCGCCCTATGAATGGAAGCCGCTCGAGGTCGGCGGCAAACGCCTGCGTTCGCCGCACGGTAAAAATGGCACGATCGTCCAGGCCGCGGCCGTCGCCGAGTTCAAGAGCTGGGACGATTTTAAAACCGCGATCCGCGCGCTGCCGCTGGAAATCCGGCTCGAGCCGACACCACGCGTGGCGTTCACGACCCTGCGCGGGAAGAAACTCGTCTGCGCCTTCGGTGCGGCCCCGATCGTCGACGGCACGACGTTCGATTACTCCGGTTGGAAGCTCTTTGCTGGGCCTTACCTGAATGCTGAGGTCGGTTCGGGCAAACTCACGATCACCCACGGCGCACTCGAGCGCGTGCTGGACTTTAAAACCGTTACGATCACGGATCGGGTGAAACCGTGATGCCGTTGCCCCTATGAACATCCGTCATTATCTGCTTCTAAGCGCGCTTGGCTGCGCCCTGCCGGTGCTCATCGCGGTGGAAGCGCGGGAGTATGACTTCTTCATCGCGGCGAACATCAACCGCAACTACGTCATCGGCTCAAAAATCGTCACGACCAACGGCATTTTTCGGCGCGACGTTGCCGATGCTTGGCAGCAAGTCGGCTATAACGACACCGGCATCAGCGCCTTCGCCTTCGATCCCCGCGACCGCGACGTCATTTACACCACTACGACCAACGGCCTGTGGCGCAGCCTCGACGGCGGCAAACTCTGGCGCATCTGCAACGATTCCGAGATGACCGAAGGCCTCGACGTGGCCGTCGATCCCAACGCGCCCGATCACGTCTATCTCGCTTTGCCCGACGGCATCGCGTTCTCCTCCGACCGAGCCCAACACCTCGAACGCCGGGAACACGGCCTGCCGGCGCGGGGCAAGTTCACGCGGGCGCTGGCGATCGACCGCACCCGCGCGGGGCGCGTTCTGGCCGGTTGCGAGATCGGGATCTACCTGACGGAAGACGCGGGCAAAAACTGGCGCCAAGTTCTGCCGACGAAAGAGACGGTCGCCGACGTCCAGCAATCTCCGCATGATCCGCGTTTCTGGTTCGCCGTAACCCAGAGTGCGGGGGCTTGGCGCTCGGCCGACGGCGGCCTCACCTGGGTCCACGTGCCCGCCGCACCGGGTGACCGACCGCTCTACAACGTCACCTTCGACGTCACCAATCCCAACCGTCTCGCAATCGGCAGTTGGGGCCGGGGCGTGTGGACGAGCGAAGATGGGGGCCTGACCTGGACCGATCGCAACGCCGGGTTGCCCGCTGGGGCCCGAGTTTGGCGGGTCGGCGTCGATCCGGCGGGCCGGCTGTTCGCGAGCGTGGTCGAGGAGACGCTGTTTCAGTCGGCGGATTTCGGGCGGACGTGGCGCCCCGATGCATTGGCCGGTTCGGCGGTGAAGAAGTTCCTCTTGCTGCCCAAGGCCACAAAGTAAACCCGCCGCCTTTTTTCCGATGAAACGCCCGCTTTGCCTTCTCCCGTTGCTCGCCTTGGCGGGACTTCGTCTTGCCGCCCAACCCTCGTTTGAAGGACCGGCTCCATCGACGGTGCCGGAGATCGACGAGGATCGGCGTCGTGCGGCTTACGTCCGCCGGGTGGACGAGATGCTCGGCTGGGCGGCGGCGGGAGGCAAGGCAATGACGGACGATCCGGCGAAACTTGATCTAGCAATGATCGCGGCGAAAATCGTGCGTGGTGAGGATCTGCCCGGCTGCTCCCAGCGCGTAATCGAGCTGATGCGAGAGCCCGGCACCGGGCCTTTCTGGATGTTTCCGACCGTGTGCATCGCCTACCTCGGTCGCGATCGCTTGTCCCCGGAGGCGTTGGCCTCGATCCGCACCGCGTGGAAAACGACCCGCCAACAGCGTGGCGACACCGAGAACCACTTCGTGATGTATTACGCATCGCTCTACCTCATGGCCGATCTTTACCCCGGTGAATCGGCCGAGACGTGGTATTCCGGCCGCTCCTCGGCCGAAAATTTCGCCGAGGCCAGCGCATTTCTCATCAAGTGGATCGATACGAATACGACGGTCGGACAGGGTGAGTTCAACACCTCGAATTATATCGGCGAGTATGCGATCCCGCTGAGTTTCCTCGCCAACTGGTCGAAAGATCCTGCGATGCGCCAACGCGCGAGCATGATGCTCGACTGGCTCTTCGCCGAACTGGCGACCTCTTCGCTCAACGGCGTGCTCCGCGGTCCCCATTCGCGCACCGATGAAGGCGCGGTGATCGAGCGGTGGCAGGCTATGACGTCCTTCTTCAGCTGGCTTTTGTTTGGCAACACGCCGCCCACGGCCGGCTATAGCGGCTGGGGACTTTATTTCGCCCCGCTCGCCAAAAACTACCACTTGCCCGAGGTGACCTACCGCATCGCCACCGACCGAAGGGGCGACTTCATCCAGCGCGATCGCGCCCGCGTGCGCCGGCTGTGGCGTTACAGCGATGAGCTTTCACCGCCCGTTTATAAGACCAATTACCTGCGGCACGACTACGGCGTCGGCTCGACGACGGGCGGCCTCATTGACCCAATCCAGTCTCACGTCTGGGACGTCACCTGGGTCGAGTCCGACCCGAGGGGGAAACACCCCACGATGTTCTCGCTGCATCCGCATTCGTCATCCCGGGCCATGCAGTCGTCTTTCACCGCCTACCCCGAGCCCATGATCAAAGGGGTTACGTTTGAGGGTAAGCCTTCCTACGATTCGCCCGACAAGCTCATGGGCAGCTCGCCCTACGAGCAGGTGTTTCAGGACCTCGACACGGTGATCGCGCTTTACGCGATCGCGCCGGGCGAACGGTTTCCCCACATCAACGGCTTCTTTTCCAAGGACCTCATCAACGTCACGGAGGACGACTCCGGCTGGATCTTTGCGCAAGGCGGCCGCGCTTATCTCGCCTATCGGCCGCTCGCGAGTTACCACTGGATTCCCTACCTTCACTACAAATCCGGTTGGGCCAAACAACGGCTCAACCTTGGCGGCCGGGTGCTCACCAGCCCGCACCTCAACAACGGAACGATTGTGCAGGCGGCGGGGGTGGGTGAGTTCCCGGATTTCGCGGCTTTTCAACGGGCGATCCGCGCGTTGCCGCTCGCGTTCAAGCTCGATCCGTTGCCCGCCGTGGAAATGACCACGCTGCGCGGGAATAAAATTTCCTTCACCTTCGGGACCGTACCGCAGGTGAACGGCCGTGCGGTCGACTACCGTGCTTGGAAACTTTTCGAAGGCCCCCACCTCAACGCCGAGGTGGGCGGCCGGAAGCTCACGATCACCCACGGCCGGCTTGAGCGCGTGCTCGACTTCAACACCTTGTCCGTCACCAACCGCGTAAAATGAACTTCATTGTTCGAACCCTCGGCCTGCTCCCGCTGATTTTAACCGCGGAGCTTCCGGCCCAGCCTGCGCTCCCTCCGGTCGTCACCGCGCTGCTCGCGGATCGCTCGGGCCACGACTTGCTCGGGCGATTGTCGGACGATTTTGGCGGCCGAGTCACCGGGAGTCCGGCCAACCGTGCGGCGATGGATGCGCTCGTCGCCGAATTGCGCGCGCTCGGCCTCAAACCCGAGGAGCAGAAATTTTCGATGCTCGGCTGGGCGCGCGGCGATGACGAGGTCACGCTGCTCGCGCCGCTGCCCGAGGCCCGGCGATTGCGCGTGGCGGCACTTTCATCCACGCAGGCGCACGCGCCGTTTGAGGCCGAGGTCGTCGACATTGGGCAGGGCCGCGAGGCCGATTTTGCGAAGGCGGATGTGCGCGGAAAGGTCGGCCTGCTGGCGGCCAACACGACGGTTCCGCGCGGATTCTACGAGCAGGCCGCGAACGAACGCGGGATGCGCGGCGTGCTTTTCATCAATCGCGAGGGGGGCGGTCAGTTGCTCGCTCGCACCGGTTCATTCGGTGACGAACCGTTGAAAATCCCGGTCTACAGCATCGCCCAGGAAGAGGGCCGGTGGATCAGTCGGCTGTTGGCGCGGGGGAAATCCGTGCGCGTACGGATGCACACGCGTTCGCGTTGTATGCCGGTTGAAACGTCGAACCTGATCGTGCGTTTCCCCGGCCGCACCGCAGAGAAGATCGTGATCGGCGCGCATTTTGATTCTTGGGATCTCGGCCAAGGCGCGACCGATAACGGCCTCGGTGTCGCCCAAGTCTTCGGGCTCGCCAAATACCTCGCGGCGCATCCGGCCGACCGCTTGCGTCCGATCGAACTCGTCTGGTTCAACGGCGAGGAGCAGGGGCTTTGGGGCTCGCGGCACGCGGCGCAGGCCGCGCGCGGCGAGGCCATCGCGGCGATGGTGAATCTTGATATGGTCGGGTATCCGCTTTCGGTGAATGCCTGCGGCGACGACCGGCTCGTGCCGATGCTCACGCGGTTTGCGGCGACCCTGCCGGTTGAGCGCTTGCGCGAGGGCGTCAAAAACATCGCCTGGTTGGCGAGCGACCATACGCCCTACCAGCTCGACGGGGTGAACGTCATCACCTTCGGTGCCCACATTGATCGCGAAATCGTGCGCTATTACCACGATTTCGCCGACACCTTCGACAAGATCGACGCGAAGATGATCGCTGAGTCGTCGGCGACGATTGGTGCGCTCGCTTTGTTCCTCGCCGATGCGCCCGAACTCACCGCGCAGCGCCGCCCGGCCGAGGAAATCGCCGCGACGGTGAAGATGTTTGATCTGACGCCCCGGCTGACCGCGATGGGGCTTTGGCCGCGCGAGGCGGGGCGATAATTTTTTCATCCTATGATCATAAACCGGCGCGATTTTCTAAAAACCCTCGGTTGGGTTGCCACCGCCGCCGGCGCGCCCCGGCTCTGGGCGGCGACGGGACCGTTCCCGGCGGCGTCCAACCTGCACCGCTCGCCGCTGGTCTCGGCCATGGTGAGCGGCGGGACGATCACGAAAGACGGCAAACTGCTGCCCGCGGTCAGCGCCGCGCACCGGCTGCACTACGGGGCGCGAAAGAAGATTCTACTGATTTTGCATGCGTCGCTGCCGGCTGATTGGGACAGCGCCGAGCAGAAGATCCGGCCGTTGTTCGAGGCCGATGGCTACGCCGTCGAGTCGCTGCACCGTTGGAAAGGCCGCGAGGCCCTGAAAAAGATTGAGGACGCGGAGGCGTTTTTTGTCGGTGGCGGGGAGACCTTCCTGCTGTTGCGCACCTTATATGAAACGGGCCAGCTCGGGGTTTTGCGCGAACGGGTGTTGGCGGGAGGGGTGTTCAACGGTTCAAGTGCGGGCTGCAATATCGCGGGCACCGTGATCGGGGCGACCAACGATTTCCCGGTGGTTGACGTGCCCAGCCGAGCGGCACTGGGGCTGTTCCCGTGTGTGTTCAATCCGCATCATCCCAAAGTCGGCGAGCCCGAGTATGCCGCCCGGGCGAACAAGATTCGCGGTTATCGCCGGGTGAATCCGGGCGAAACCGTGTTGGGCATCGGCAACGGTGCGGTCGCGCGCCTGCACGCCGGCAAAGTCACGGTCGAGGCGGGCCCCATTTTCATTTACGACGATGCCGGCAGCCGCGAGTTGCCCGTAGGTGAAGTTCCCGAGCTGACAAAGCTTCTGGCATCCGCGTCGGTCACGAGCCCGGCCGGTTTGTCATCTATTAGATGACAATCTCCCCGGCGGCGCGGAATCGGGGGCGCCGACGGGTTGGAACAATTGGCTGAAACCTTGCGGAAAGCGGGGTGTCTGCCATTTTCCGTCTATTCTTTCCCCGACATGAAAACGTTTCTCTCTTTCAGTTTGGCTCTGGCCGCACTCGTGCCGTCGCACGCGCAAAGTATCCGGCGTGAAGCGGTCAACGGCGTGGCCAGCGGCGCGGTCGCAGGTGCGGTGATCGGTAACAACAGCGGCAGCTTGGGGCATAACGCATGGCGGGGTGCGGCCTATGGTGCCGGAGCCGGACTTTTGGTCGGAAGCGCAATCGGACACGCCAATCGGCGCGCCGAAGCTCACCGGCCGGCGGTCCACCACCGCGGCGATTATCGCCCCTCGGTATTCTACGCTGATTTCCATCGGCCTCACTACGGTTACAGCTACGTATCGCGACCGAGCTTTTATCGGCCTTACGTTTACCGCTCGGAGCCGGTTTACTATTACCATCCCTCCGACACCTACGTCGCCGCTCGGCCGAATTATGCCGGCAGCGGCCTGTTCCTCGGCGCGCTCGCCGGTGCGATTATCGGTCACAACAGCGGCAGTCTCGGCCACAACGCCTGGCGGGGTGCCGCCTACGGCGCCGGGGCCGGACTTTTGATCGGTTCGATCGCCGAGAGCCGCGCCCGCCGCGCTGAAGCCGCGGCCGCGACGTTGGCCAACGCTGCGGCCGCGCCGGCCGCGCCCGCGACCTCGGTCGGGCAGCAGGCGACGACCATCATCAACAACACCTATTACAACAGTCCCGCGCCTACTACCCCGATGAGCGCGGCGAACTCCCTGTTTGGCCGGAACTGATCGCGCCGGTCCGTTTCCCATTCTGTTCGTTTCTACCACCACCAGCACCATGAAAAACTCCTTTCGCATTCTCGCTCTCGCCACCGCGGCGGCGCCGGCCCTGTTTCTCACCGGCTGCGCCACCGGGGTTCAAAATCCCTCGGGCGTTCCCGTCACCGAGATGAAGGCCGATGAACGCGGCTTCGTCGCCGGCACGGGCGTCGAGTCGCAGGATCTGGTGGCCGTCACGGACAAAATGGCCCGCGGCGTCCTCGGCATTCCCGAGATCACGTCCGCCAAAGTCGCACCGCGCATCGTGCTCGATCCCGTGGTGAACGAGACCCGTTTTCCGATCAACAAAGACATCTTTCTTACCCGGATCCGCAGCCAACTGAACGAAAAGTCCATGGGCAAAGTGCGGTTCCTCGACCGCGAGATGATGAAGACGCTTGAGCGCGAGCGGGACCTGAAACGCAGCGGCCAAGTCACGGCCAGCTCCGATCCCAACATCGTCGAGTTTCGCGGGGCCGATTATTTTCTCACCGGTAAACTCCAAGGCCTGACGACTAAGAACTCGCAGGGTACGAGCGACTACATCCTCTACAGCTTCCGGCTCACCGACGCCCGCACGAGCGAGATTGTTTGGGAGAGTTCATCCGAGATCAAGAAACAGGGCCTTGAGGACGCCGCTTACCGCTGAGGCGCCGGTCCGGTCCCGATCGGTGTTTTTCCAATGGGCGGGTGCCGGCCTTGCGCCGCGCCCGCCTTTTTCATCCGCTTTCCGTCCGATGCTCCTTCGAGTTCAGCTTCTCTGCCGTCGCTTCACGGCCACCATGGTTGTCGTGGTGCTCGTCGCGTTCACGGGCTGCGCCACGGTGCCCGACCGGCCGCAGGTCATCGTCACGGGCGATGCGGTCGTCGATGGCAATGCGCAGCGAGCGGCTGCGCCCGCCAAGGACCGCGCGCTTTGGGATTTTCGGGTCGCGGCCAGCGCGCTGCGGGCCGCGAATCCGGCCGAGGCGAAGCTCCGCCTCGACGACGCACTGCCCCTGATCGGCGGGATTCTGGCCAACGACGCCGATGCGAAGCGCGCCCGCGGTCTGTTCTCCGCTGAGAGCACCAAGACGTTCATCGGCGAGCCCTACGAGCGCGTCATGGCCTACTACTATCGGGGCCTCCTTTACTGGCGCGATGGCCAGCCCGACAATGCCCGCGCCTGTTACCGCTCGGGTCAGCTCATCGACAGCGATGCCGAGGCGGTGGACAACAAAAGTGATTACGTGCTGCTCGACTACCTCGATGGATTCGCCTCGGCGAAACTCGGCGGTGACGGCTCTGATGCGTTCGCGCGCGCGCAGGCCAACGCCAAAGGCAAGACCCTGCCGCCTTACGATCCAGCGGCCAACGTCCTGATCTTTGCCGACTACGGCCGCGGTCCGCGTAAATACAGCGGCGGCGAATACGGCGAACAACTCAAGTTCTTCACCAAGGATTCCGCCGCGCACTCGGCCACGTTGGCGGTCAACGGCGAGACCGTGTTCCTGCCGGCTTACGACGATCTCAATTTTCAGGCGACGACCCGGGGCGGGCGCGTGATGGACCACATCCTCGGCGGTAAAGCCGTCTTCAAGCGCAACACGGATGTCGTGGGTAATGTCGCCCTCGTTGGGGCCGCCATCGCGGCGGACAACGCTTACGGCCGCCGCCGCCGGCCCGACGGCACGATCGAGACCTACGGCAATCGCGATGCGCAGGCGGCCGCTGTCGCGCTCGGGGCCATCGGCCTGCTCAGCAAGCTCGCCTCGGCCGCCACGACGCCCAAGGCCGATATCCGCATGTGGGATAACCTGCCACAGCGGCTCAGTTTTGCTGCCCTGCGTCTTGGGCCGGGCGAGTATCCTGCCACCCTTGAATTCCAAGACGCCGCCGGCAGCACCCTGCCCGGGCTCACGCAAACCCTGAAGATTCAAGTCGAACCGGCGGATCGCGACACCGTGATATTTCTGAGCGAACTTAAACCCTGATCGCGAGTCACACTTTACCACCACCACACCACGAATCCCGTTATGAAGATGAAATTTGTCACCCAGATCATCGCCGCCGCCAGCCTCGCTCTCTTGGCCGGATGTGCCACTCCGCCCGGTCCGTTCACGCCGCAGGACACTACGCGCTACACCCTGGAAAACACCGAGAGCTTTGTGCTCCTCGACAAGCCCACCCAGACCTCGATCACCTGCACCGGCCTGCAGGAACGCACGCTCGCCGACGGCCGGATCGAAGTCGTCGCCAACGTGAAGAACCGCGAAGCCCGCCGGATTCAGGTGCAGATCAACGCCGTGTTTAAGGACGAGAAAGGTTTCTCCACCGGCGATGAAACTCCGTTCCAGACGCTCATCCTCGCCGAGAATTCCACCGAGGCCGTTCGCTTCACCGCGATGAACACCCTCGCGAAAAAATACACGATCCGCGTCCGTCAGGCGCGTTAAGTCCCACGTTCCCTCCGCCGTCGAATCATCGCGCTGTAGAACCGACCGTTGGTCGGTTTTCCGCCGCCCGGCCACCGGTCGGGCCTACAGCAAACCACCCAAACCGTCTCCCTCTCCGCCATGAAACCCATTTTCTACTCGTTTGTTCTCTCCACGCTCACCGTCGTCGCGCTCGCCCAATCCCAGCCGACACCCGAGCCGCCGGTGCCCGTCACGAAAGCTTGGCCCGCAACCCCGGCGGAACCAGTCGCGCCGGCTGATCAGCGTCTCTACGGCCCGACGTCCGCCACGTTGATCGCGCCGGCCGTCGCGCAGGCGGTGCTGGAGAAATTCCGTGCCGCCTACGGTGCGACCCAAGCCCCCCGCATTGTGATTTACGTCAACCGTTCCCTGGTCGATCCGGCCGGCCTCAAGCTCACGGGCCGCACGGAAAAATTCTCCGAGAAGACGAGCGATGGGAAGCTGGCCCAAACCAAGACGAGCGGCACGACTACTTACGGGGTGAAAGACGCCCCGGTCGCCACGCTCGCCGACCAGCAGACCGTGCGCGACATCGAGCGACTTCTCGGCCGCGCGTTTCGCAACGGTGGCGCCAAGCTGGCCGACCAGCGCACCGCCGGCGTGATGTTGAGCGCGCAGCCCGCGTCTCGTCTGCTCGGCGATCAGGCGGCGAAAGAACGCGACGCCCTCGCGCAATCGGCCGACATCGCCGTCGAGGTGTTGATCTCTTCCCGTAACCTACCGGTGGTAGAAGTCTCCGGCGACAGCACGGTGGCGGTGCCCGACATTCAGATGACGGCGATCCGCCTGAAAGACGCGTCGATCCTCGGCCAAGCCTCGGCCAGCGACGTGCTCGGCCAATCCGCCACCCGCGCCGCGAAGCAGTTCGGCGTCTCGGAGATCACAGAAGCGACCGCGCTCGCGCTGATGGAAGATATGTTGAGCAGCGCGAAGTGAGGCCGATGGGTGGTGAGTCTGGGACTTTCCGGCAGCTGCGAGCGCAAGCGAGTGGCCGGATCCCCACTCGCTCACGCTCGCGGCCACCATCCGGTCAAAATCGAAAACTCATCCCTCCACCGTCATCACGTGAGTTGCTTGAAGGGGTTGAAAATCTTCAGACCGGGGCGCATGAAGTCTTTTTCGTTGCCGGTCGCGATGACGAGGTTGTGGCGAATCGCGATGGCGGCGATGTAGCTGTCCTCGACCGGCATCCGCTGGCCGGAGGTTGCCAGCTGGTGCTGATGCTCCGCCCACACGTGGGCGACGGCGACGTTGAAGCCGAGCACGCGGCCATGCATGGAATCGGTGAGGCGGGTGAGCCACGCCTGCAACGCTTCGCGCGGGCGCCCTTCTTTGGTGCGCACCCAGTAGGCAAGTTGGGCGACCACGACCGAGCTGACGTAGCAATGGTCCTGCTCGGCTTCGAGCCAGGCAATCACGCGAGCATCGCCGTGCTTCTTTGCCGGTTGGCTCAGCACGTCGGCGTCGAGTAGCCAGTTCATAACTTCGGACGCTTGGGCAGGGCGCGGCTGCGGGCGGGCAGGTCGTCGAGGCTGACGGGACAGGCCTTCAAGATTTCGAGCCAGTCGCCTTTGCGGGAGACGCGGCGAAACACGAGCGTGTCTTCCTCGGCATCGAACTCGGCCGCAAAGTGATCGCCGGGTTTGGTCGGGACGAGCGAAGCGGGGAGGGACAGACGCCGCTTGGCGTCGAGCGTGAGAATCATGCGTGGGATAATCCCACCCAACGAAATTTCGTCAAGCCGTGGATCTCAAATGTGGGCTCAACGGGCGAATTTCTCTTTTGGCGATCGGCTCCGAGGCCACGCGTCCAAGGAACGGGCGGCATCCGATTCTGGCTCAATGCGGAGAGTGACGTGGTTGAAGTTACCCCGATTTGACGGACACGAGTTGAGCCCAAAGAAAGGACTCAACCATGACAAAGAAGCAGGAAAGCGGGGCAACGCCCCGGCAGTATGACGCCGCGTTTAAGGACGAGGCTGGGCGTATGTGGCTGACCAGCGGTCAATCGGCCGAAGTGACCGCACGGGCACGAGTTAATTTTCCCGCTGAATCCCTCCGATTCCCAAAGGAGATTGTCATCTAATGGATGACAAACAGGCGGGTCTGTTTTCACGAGAAACGTCCCAGGGTAATACTAGGTGAGGGCTGGGCCAAACTCGTAGCGGAGGCTCCAAGTGTGCGTCGCGCCGGGGGCCAATTCTGTGATGAGGTAGGGCTCGATGCTCCAGGTGTTGCGGTTACCCCAGACCGGGCAGAGGTCGGGCGGGAAATCGGTCGTGAACACGATTTCGGTGAGGAGCGGGTGCGAGACTCGGGCGCGCAGCGGTTGACCGCGGGGGAGGCGGAGTTGCTCGAAATGGCCGTCGCGCTCGGATTCGAAGCGGCGCTTGAAAGTGAGGCGCGACGCGGGGTCTAGGGCGTAGCCGGGGTTTTCGGCGAAGGTCGTGCCGGCGGGCAGATCGCAGGTGAGCAGGCGATCGTTGAGCGCGAAAAACGGGTGGGCGAACCAGTGCAAGGGCAACGGGCGCTCGCCCGTGTTGGTCAATTGCGTGGACGAGGTGAGGGTCCGGCCGGCGAGCGCGATGTGGCGGGTGAGTTGGGTGCCGTAGCCGTCACCTGATTGCGCAGTGCAGAATTCAAGGGCGTCGCCGGCCGGCGTGATGTGCCACGTGCAGGGCTTGGTGACGGTAAATTTGGTGTCGGCCGAGCGCACGACTTCGCCGATGCCGACGACCCAGCCGCGGTCGTCGCGGAGCATGAGGGGGCGCTGCGTATGGAAGTCGGAGTGGCGAAACGATTCGGGCAAGCCTTGGCCGTGGTGCGGCGTAGGATCCGGCTGGGGCCATTGCGGGCCGGCGAGGAGGGGGCCGAGGCGGGCGTCGCGCACCTGCCAGATATAGCCGCCCCAGCAATAGCGCGCGCCCTGCCGCGCCTGTTCCGTGGGGTCGGCGGGGTCGAGCAGATCAACGGTGAGCGCGGAATTGGCGAGGTGCAGCATAGGGGCGGGGGTGAGGCGGGGCGGCGGAGAGGAAAAAATGACTCGATGCTAATACCAACGCCCCATGATTTCTAGACGTTTGTCATTGCGAGGTGCGCGAAGCGCGCCGTGGCAATCCATGGATTGTTTCGTCGCTGCGCTGCTCGCCATGACAGTCGGTTGATCAAGGAGCATGAGTATAAATCGGGTTCCGAGTGGGTCGAAAGCGGATTGAGGCAGCGGCAGGGCGGCCAAGCGGCGGCCGGCTACCCGGGGAATCGCCCGCCAGCGGGCTCCTACCTCCGGACCGATCGGTCTCATCTTGAAAGAGCGCCGGGTATCACTTGACCCGGCGAATGCGGACGGTGGTGTTTTTTCCCTCGATGGAGAGGGCGAAAGCGCCGGCGGGGCGGGGTTGGATTTCGATGTCGCGACCGGCGATCTCGAAGGGAATGGGCTCGGTGCCTTCCCAGACTTGGCCGTTGTCGAGGGCGAAGCTGTTGCCGCCGACCCAACCGGTGGCGCGGGCTTTGAGGACAGGCGCGGAGCGCCAGTCGTTGTTGAGCGTGGGGATGCCGAATCGCTCGAGGACGCCGCGTTTGCGGTCGACGGCGACGGCCTCAGCGGTGGTCGCGGCGGCGGCCGGGGAACTCGTGTCGGTCGCAGCCTGGCGTTGGGCGGCGACGCTGACGGCAGCTTTGAAGTGCCGGATGAGCGCGGCGTCGATCACGCCGAGTTGGTCGGGCGAAAGTTTGTCGAGGCCGGCGCGGGCGTAGTCCTCGGCGGTCATGACGACCTTGAGGCCGGGGAACGATTCGGCGCGGAGACCGATGACGGAGCAGAGCAGCAGCAGACCGAGGCAGAGGCGGGTTTTCATGGGGGAAAAACGGGAACGTGGAGGTGACGGTCAGCCGGTGGGCGCGTCGTCGCCGAGCGTCTGAGCGTGGATAAGTTCGGCGAAAACACCGCGGCGTGCAAGGAGCGAGGCGTAGTTGCCCTCTTCCAAGATTGCGCCGTCGCGGAGGACGATGATGCGGTCGGCGTTCTTGATCGTGCTCAGACGATGGGCGATGGTGATGACGGTGCGGCCCTGCGCGAGGCGTTCGAGGGCCTGCTGGATGAGACGCTCGCTCTCGTAGTCGAGGGCGGAGGTGGCTTCGTCGAGGATGAGGACGGGTGGGTTGCGCAATACGGCGCGGGCGATGGCGAGGCGCTGGCGTTGACCGCCGGAGAGGGTGACGCCGCGTTCGCCGACGGGAGTGGCGTAGCCTTGGGGCATGGTGAGGATAAACTCCTCGGCGTTGGCGAGCCGGGCGGCGGCGCGGACCTCGGCTTCGGTGGCGGTGGCTTGGGCGAAGCGGATGTTTTCCTCGATGGTGCCGGAGAGCAAAATGCTCTCTTGCATGACGACCGCCATCTGGCGGCGGATCCAGCGCATGTCCCATTCGCGCTGGGGCACGCCGTCGATGAGGATCTGGCCGGTAGTGGGCGCGTAGAGGCCCAGAAGAAGATTGGCGAGGGTGCTCTTGCCCGCGCCGGAGGCGCCGACGAGCGCGATGTTTTCGCCGGGGCGGATGGTGAGCGAGAGATCGTGGATGACGCGCTTATCGGTTTCGGGGTAGGTGAAGGCGACGCGGTCGAAGACGATGTCGCCGGTGAGCCGGGTCTCGCGGCGCGCGCCGTGCCATTCCTCGACGTAGGGCGAGTCGATGAGTTCCTTGATGCTCGCGTAACTCTCGCGGCCGGCGAACCACGGCTCGCTCAGGCCGATGACCATCTGCACGGGCGAAAGAATCACGGGTAGACCGGCGATGAAGGCGACGAGCGTGCCGATGGTCATCTGGCCGTTGATCGCGAGGATCGCGCCGCCGGCGACGACCAGAGCGGCGATGGCCTGCGTGCTCACGTAGGTGAACGTGCCGAAAACCGCGCTGACCCACGACTGGTCCACGCGGCTCCGGGCGAAATCGTCGCTGGTGCGGTCAAGCCGCAACTCGGCCTGTCTTTCCTCGCCGAAGCTGCGCACGAGCCGGAGGGCGGAGATGAACTCGCTGGCGGTGCCGGTGAGTTTTTCCTGAGCGAGGCGGGCCTCGTGGTTGGTGCGCTGGAGTTTTGAGAAGAAGCGCCATTTCGCGAAGGCCCAGACGGGCAGAGCGAGCACGAGCACGGCGGTGAGCCGCCAGTTAAGAAACGCGAGGACCAGCAGGACGCCGCCGCTGTAAAGAATGACGGGCAGGAACTGGTTGAGAATGGTGTAAAGCAGGGACTCGATTTTTTGCGTATCGAACGCGTATTTCGAAAGCAGGCGCCCGGTTTTTTGGCGGTCGAGGTAGCTGAAGCTGAGATACTGCAACCGGAAAAAAATCCGGCTGCGTAGCTCGACCATCTGGCGGGCCATGACCTTGGCGAGTTCGTTGGCCCCAAGGACGGAGAACAGGTAGTGCAGGCCGAGCAGCGCGGCAAAGACGGCGGTGGCGAGCAGCACATCCCGCGTGTCGCCCGCGGGCACCGAACGGTCGATGATGTGGGCGAAGATCAGCGGGCAAGGCGCGATGGCGAGGCTGCGTAGCAACGCGAGGCCGACGCCCGGCGCGAGGGCGCGGCGGATCCGCCACAGATAACCGAGAAGAGTGGGCGCTTGGAGCGGCTCGTGGGACATGGCGGCGCGGAACGTAGCCAAAGCGCGCGGAACGCCAAGGGGCTTTTGCGGCCGACCGACGGCCCGGCCTCAGACCTTTATCGTTGGTGGCGGCGTGGGCTACCGTCGCCGTGGAGGGCGTGGTAGTAGGGGTCGCCGGGGACGATGCTGCCGCGACCGACGGGGCGGCCGGTGAACGCGCTCTTGTAGAGCGCGGTCAACAACTCGAGCGTGCGCCGAGCCTCGGGGCCGCTGAGGAGTGGGCGGCGGTTTGCGTCGAGGTCGGCGACGAGGGTTTCGAGCTGCGCGGCGTGGGTCGAGCCGACATCGGCGGGGAATTGTTGCCAGGCCTGGGTCAGCGCTTCGCCTTCGGCTACGGTGGTGGCGGCGGGCGTGAAGCGCCAATTGTCCCGGTTGTAACTGTAAAGGTGGGTGAGTTCGACGGTGGCGCGCTGGTAATCGAGGCGGATGTAAGTCTCCTGGCGCGGACTGAGGGCGCTGTTGACGACGGAGGCTTGAGCGCCGTTGGCGAATTGGACGAGGGCCATCGAGACGTCTTCGACCTCGATCGCGCGGTCGAGGGTGGCGGCCATCGCGCGGATCTCGGTCCAGTCACCGAGGAGATGGAGCAGGTGATCCATGGCGTGGATGCCGAGTCCCATGGTGGGCCCGCCGAGTTCGGTGGCCCACTTGCCGCGCCAAGGAACCGAGTAGTAGGCGGCGTCGCGGAACCAAACGGTGTTGCAGATCGCGACG
>Ga0209550_10001430_pt1 | contig 22837 bp, 20 predicted proteins | sample LauGreSuBDMM15SN_2_FD_187567 | JGI IMG/M metagenome (GOLD analysis project Ga0209550, IMG submission 187567) | Freshwater lake microbial communities from Lake Michigan, USA - Su13.BD.MM15.SN (SPAdes) (version 5) | ecosystem: Environmental > Aquatic > Freshwater > Lake | place: Lake Michigan... | reverse complement strand
GGTATGGCGGCGGCGGCGGACCGGGCGGGCGAGGCCAAGCGGGCGGCGGCTTTGGTGGGGCTCAGTTTGACGGCGTCGATCTGAACGACATCTTTGGCGACATGTTTGGATCGCGCGGTGGCCGCGGCGGCAGTGGCGGCGGTGGTTTCGGCAATGGCGGACCCTTTGCCGCCAAGGGCGCGGATGTGCGCGCCAAGCTCGACATTGATCTGGAAGACGCCATTTTTGGCGGCAAGAAGCGCATTGCCTTTGGCGATGGCAAGACCATCGACGCCTCCATCCCGGTGGGCGCGGTAGACGGTCAGACCATCCGCTTGCGCGGCCAAGGCACGGCCGGTCGCGCAGGGGCGGGTGATGCTCTGATCGAACTGACCATCCGGCCCCATCCGCTCTTTCGCCGTGAGGGCGATGGTCTGGTCATGGACCTGCCCGTCAGTGTTCCAGATGCGGTTCTGGGCGCCAAGGTGCAGGCCCAGACGCCCGATGGCCCTGTCACCCTGACCGTGCCTCGCGGCGCCAATTCGGGGGCCTTGTTGCGCCTAAAGGGCCGGGGCCTGTCGGATGTTCGCGGCAATCGCGGGGATTTGCTGGCCAAGCTGGTTGTCACCTTACCTGAGAAACCCGATGCTGAACTGGAACGGTTTGCCGAGGCATGGCGCAAGGATCGGCCCTATCAGCCTGCCAAACGCCGTAGCTAGTGCGTGCAGTCCATTCAGGTCCTATTCAGCCATCAGGGCCTAGGGTCGTCACTATGAACCAGATGTCACCGCCTCTGTTGGTCCTCTTAACGGTCGCTGCCCTCGCAGTGGTACCGCGCGCGGCCTTGGCCCGTCCGCATGGGCTGGCGGATGCGGCGATGGGGGTTATGATGGCTGCGGCTGGTCCAGACTCGCTGGGCGCGGGTTGGCGTCAGCAGCAGGGTGAGGCGCGAGAAGCGGTGCAGTCTGGCCGCGCCATTGCCCTTGGCCGCGTCATGGAACAGATCCGCCGCCGCACGCCGGGCCGTCCCCTCGATGCCGGGATGGAGCAGTCCGGCAACCGCGCCGTCTATCGCGTGCGCTGGGCGGCTGAGGATGGACGGCGGATTGACTATATTGTCGATGCAGAAACCGGTGCCATCCTTCGGGCTGACGGAGAATAGACCATGCGGATCTTGCTCGCCGAAGATGATAGGGACCTGTCGCGTCAGCTGAAATTGGCCCTCGCTGATGCGGGCTATGTCGTCGACCACGCCCCGGATGGGGAAGAGGCCCATTATCTGGGTGCCAATGAGCCCTATGACGCGGTGATCCTTGATCTGGGCCTGCCCAAGATTGATGGGGTGTCGGTGCTGGAGCGCTGGCGCCGCGAGGGCATGGCCGTGCCGGTGCTGATCCTCACCGCGCGAAGTGCCTGGAGCGAAAAGGTGGCGGGGTTTGACGCCGGTGCCGATGACTATCTCACCAAGCCCTTTCACACCGAAGAACTGTTGGCGCGGTTGCGAGCCTTGCTGCGTCGCACGGCCGGGCATGCCACAGCGACCTTGCAAAGTGGGGCCCTTCGGCTCGATCCAAGGGCGGCGCGGGCTTCGGTCGATGGAGAGCCCCTGCGGTTGACCTCTCTGGAATATCGGCTGCTGCACTATGTCTTGATGCATCAGGCCCGTGTGATTAGCCGCACTGAACTGGTTGAGCATCTTTATGACCAAGATTTTGATCGGGACTCCAACACGATCGAGGTCTTTATCGGCCGCCTGCGCAAGAAGATTGGACCCGATCGGATCGAAACCGTCAGGGGACTTGGCTATCGCATTGTTCCCCTCGCTGGTGAGGCCTAGAGCCTGTGACCCTGGGCCCCCAGCGCCGATCCTCTCTGGTTCGCCGCCCCTCTCTGGTTCGCCGACTGGTGCTTTTGGCGTCGGTCTGGAGTTTGGCGGCTCTGGTTGTGACGGGACTGGTTTTGACGGCCCTGTTCCAGCAAGCGGCCCTGAGCCGCTTTGATCAGGGGCTCAATGATGTGGTTCAGGGGCTCTATTCGGGTTCGAGTATCGAGGCTGATGGCCGGGTCGCTGCACCGCCAATTACCGATATGCGGTCCTTACGTGCCTATTCTGGCCGCTACTGGCAGGTCGCTGAACCCAGCGCTGGTGGGCGTCTAACGGCCTTGATCCGGTCGCGAAGCCTGTTTGATGCCGAGCTAAAGGTCCCCGATGGGTTTTTGGTCCGTCTGCAAAAGAGCCCGGGCGCCGTGGTCTATGACAATACGCGCGGGCCCGATGCAGAGGCCTTGCGCATCGCAGGCCTCTTGTCACGATTGCCGGGTCGAGCCGTGCCGGTCGTGTTCCTCGCTGCTGAGGATCGCTTGCCGGTCGATAGGGACGCGAAGCGCTTTGCGGCGGTGACCCTTTCGGCGCTTCTGCTCCTCGGCATCGGTTTGATCGCGGCAGTGGTGCTGCAGGTTCGGATAGGCCTGAAACCCCTTTTTGAATTGCGCCGCGAGATTGCCGAGGTTCGCAACGGTAAGGCCGATCGTCTGTCTAGGGATTATCCAACAGAACTGTCGCCGGTCGCCGATGAGCTCAATGGCCTTCTGGCTTACAATCAAGAGGTGGTTGAGCGCCAGCGAACCCATGTTGGCAATCTGGCTCATGCCCTAAAGACCCCTCTGTCAGTGATGCAGGCCGAAGCCGAACGGTTTCCCGGACCCTTGGCGGACCTGGTCCAACGGCAAGCCGAAACCATGCGCCAGCAGGTTGAGCATCATCTGCGCCGCGCCCGGGCCGCCGCTCGGTCACAGGGTAGCGGCGAGTGCACCTTGGTTGAACCTGTAGTCGACGAGCTTTCCCGCGCCCTTGAAAGTATTTTTCAATATAAAAAGGTTGAAATTGATTGGATTTGCCCATCGGAGCTAGTTTTTCTAGGCGAGCGGCAAGATTTAATGGAGATGGTCGGTAATCTTCTAGAAAATGCCTGCAAATGGAGTAACGGATATGTCCGGGTCAGTTGCCGCACCCAAGACCCCGATGGCTTTATTTTTACCGTAGAGGATAATGGCAACGGCCTTCCCGCAGACCGACAAATTGAGATGCTAAAACGGGGTGCGCGGCTCGACGAAACCTCGCCTGGGTCGGGCCTTGGGCTCTCGATTGTTGATGATTTGGCGCGTGCCTATGGCGGAACCATGAGGCTGTTTTCGTCGGACCTGAACGGCTTGGGCGTCGTGCTCGTACTTCCGGCACTAAAGATAACTACTCAATAATATAATTAACCATATTATCTTATAATTAATAAATGTGACAGTACACGAAAAATTAGGGATGTTGACTTGCACAGTGCTCCTCGCCTGCCGCCTAGGAAGTTAGAATGTCTGGCCTTTCAGAAAGTCAGGGTAAGGTCGTCAGATCTATTGTTCAAACGGTCCCAGATGCGGGCCTTGGACAACTGACCGCTGTGCTTTCTGCCCAGATGGGCGAACATACCATGTCCGATGTGCGTGACATCGTCATGGTGGAGATGAATGACCGCAAAATTCGTTCCATCGTCTTCAGCCCCATTGTGAGCCTCTGTGGCAAGAACCAACCGGGTAAGACGAGAAGCCGTTTGCCCTTTGAGCTTCCGACTTTGTTGTGGAATGCTCTGGTAGACACCGCGCCCAAGTTGATGACGCAGGCGCGGGAGATGGCCTTGCGGTCACAGGCCGAGGACGTCTTGCCCTACATATTCAATCAGGCCTGTGATGCGGCCTTGGCTGGCTTACAAAATAAAGACCCTCTTTTTCAGCATGTTATCGAATGTCTCGGGAAATATTCGCCAGATGCGGTCCGAGATTTGATTGCCTTTCTGAAGCTGTCCTCAGTTCTGCGGGACGTTCTCATTGAATTGCCACTTTGGGTTTCAAGGATGAACTCAGCTGATGAGTTGTCGGTGCGCCTAGCCTATCGTGATGCGGCCAAGTTAACGGCAAATGGCCCAGCGCTCCTCTTTGAGTTCATCTATATCAATTTAGAAGCGCCGCAGACGATATTACGCGTTATGTCGGCGGCATTAGACCGACCTTCAGATCTATCAATCGCCGGCACGGACCTTTTTGCTTTTGGTGATTTGCTGCTGGATCAGAGTGAGGCCTTGCTTGTTTCGCTCGATGGGTTTGACCTTGACCAAGGTGCCTCAGCAGGATTTGCGCTCGCCAGCTCCGCCAAAACAATCATTGGCAATGTGACGGAATTTGAACAAAGCATTTCCCTGACCAAAAATGGCCCTTGGGGCCGGCGCGTCGCGCGCATCAAGCGCGATGTCAGCGTCGTCTCCGAGAAATTGATTTTCCAGGTCGAAATACTAAGACCAAAAGTATTAACTGTGGCGGCTGCCGCGCAAAATCATAAGGGTTTGAACCGCACCCCGAATCTTTCTCTCGCGCCAGACCCGTCGGCTACGGCACGTCTGGAGGCAATATTGACGTTCATTGCCCAGATCCGTCCCATCGCCAGCGCCTGCGGTGTCGGCGTCTTACGCTCGCGGGTCATTGCTGAGACCCAAGAATTCCTAGAATATTACTCCAATGGCGTGTTGGCTTTAATTACCGACTTCAGTCAAGATCCAGACGCTGTGCGTACGCGGATTGATCAGATCGCCAAATATGTCGCCATCGTCCACGATGAAGAGACAGCGGAGCAATTGCGCCGGCGAACCATAACATTGCTTCGGCGTTGATGTCGCAACCCTTTGGGGTCGCCTAAGGTCTCAAGATCGGCTACGGATTTGGGATGATCGGATTTTGGATCACCGCTGCCCTTCTGTCTGCTGCCGCGTCCTTTTTCGTGGTCAGCCGCGCTGCGCGTTTGGAGGCCCAAACCGAAGGTGCTGAAGATCCCAGCCTTGACGTCTATCGCCGCCAACTGCGCGAGATGGATGATCTTGCAGATCGAGGCCTGTTGACCGACGACGATCACCGATCCGCTAAAACCGAAGCTGCCCGTCGGTTGCTAGGTGCCGCCGAGCGCGCGCCAGCCCCTGTTCGGGCGACGCCCTTGGCCCGCCGTTGGGTCTTTATCTTCGCAGCCATTCTGCCCCTGATGGCGGTTGCGGCTTACGGCGTCATTGGCGCACCGGGTGTCCCAGACCAGTCCTTTGCTAGCCGCCTTGCCCAGTGGCGTAAGGCCGACCCCGAGACCTTGGCGGTCCCTGAACTGGTGGCTGTTTTGCAGCAGGTTGTCGCCGAGCGTCCCACCGATCCTCAGCCCATGATGTTTCTGGCGCGGATTCAGGCGGCGATGGGCGATGAGATCAGTGCCATTCGCAATTTGGAAACGGCGATCCGTCTGGCCCCCGAACGGGCTGATCTTAAGACCGTCTTGGGAGAGACCTTGGTCATTCAAGCCAAGGGCGATGTCGGCCCCGATGCCCTGGTGGCCTTCAAAGATGCCTTGGCCATCGACCCAACCGATCCGTCGGCGCGCTATCATATGGGTCGGGCCATGATGGCCGGAGGTGACTTTGCCGGTGGCCTGCAGATCTGGCGTTCGGTTCTAGCCTCTTTGCCCGCTGGGGATGATCGCGCTGGGAGCCTCAGCGAAGAAATTACTGCCGCCGTAAAAAATGGCGGCTTGCCCAAGCCTGCGGCCGTCGAGGTTCCTACCGGCGCGGCTGATCAGGCCGCCTTTATTCGTAGTATGGTCGATAGCCTCGCTGCCCGGCTTAAGGCTGCACCTGACGATCCGCCAGGCTGGGCGCGTCTGGTGCGCTCTTATGGTGTGCTCGGTGACACTGAGGCCCAAGCTCAGGCGCTGGCGCAGGCGCGGCGTCTTTACAAGGATCGGCCAGACCTGTTGAAAACCATTGAAGAGAGTGCCAAGCCCCTGTCGAACTGATCCCAGAAGGATCTGTCTGGGCCGTTGGGCTAAGCCAGATCTCACCCTATCTATTAGTCTCCAGCGCAGCCATTGAGAGTGAACCTATCCATGGGTTGGATGCCAAGATCGAAAAAAGCACGGCGCAGACTGCTGGTGGTGGCTGTTGCGGCTCCAATCCTTAGTTTAGCGGCTGTCCTGGCCTTCTTTGCCATGGGCGATGCCGTGTCATTTTTCTATTCGCCAGCTCAGGCGCAGGCGGCGCATTTGGCACCCGGCAAGACTATTCAACTGGGCGGGCTGGTGGCCAAGGGTAGTGTGGCCAAACATCCTGATGGCTCGGTCGAGTTCGTGATCATGGACCATGCCGCCTCCGAGAAGGTGGTCTATCAGGGCGACCTGCCGGACCTATTTCGGGAAGGCCAAGGGGTTGTGACCAAGGGCTCTTTCGAAGCCTCTGGCCAGTTCCGCGCCACCGAAGTTCTGGCCAAGCATGATGAGAAATATATGCCGCGCGAAGTGACCAAGGCGCTGAAGGCGTCCGGCGAATGGCGCGGCGATGAAGATAAGGCCGCGCCAACGGGGGCGACCAAGGGATGATTATTGAGATCGGGGCGTTTTGTCTGATCCTGTCGCTGATCTTGTCGGTGGCGCAGGTTGGTCTATCCGTGATTGGACGCGTGCGGCGCTCAGCGGTCTTCTATGGCGCGGGTGAGGGGGCGGCGGGTGCCGCGTTCTTGATGGTGCTGATCGGCTTTGCAGCCTTGATGTACGCTTTTATCACCTCGGACTTTTCGGTCGCCAATGTGGCGGCCAACTCCCATTCGGCTAAGCCGATGCTCTATAAGGTTGCCGGGGTTTGGGGCAGCCATGAGGGATCGATGCTGCTTTGGTGCCTTGCCCTAACCGGGTTTGGGGCCATCGTCGCCCTCATGGCGCGGGGCCTGCCCGCCGCCATGAAATCGGTCGTGGTGGCCAGCCAAGGTAGCTTGGGTGTGCTATTCTTGGCCTATACGGTCTTTGCCTCCAACCCGTTCATGCGCCTGCTTCAGCCGCCTGTTGAGGGCCGTTCCCTCAATCCCTTGCTGCAAGACCCCGCCTTGGCCTTCCATCCGCCGTTCCTCTATGGCGGCTATGTTGGTTTTTCGATTGTGTTTTCTTTTGCCATTGCCGCCCTCATTGAGGGGCGTGTCGATGCGGCTTGGGCCCGGTGGGTTCGGCCTTGGAGCTTGGCGGCCTGGAGCCTCCTGACCGTTGGTATCACCTTGGGCGCCTTTTGGGCCTATTATGAGCTCGGATGGGGCGGTTGGTGGTTCTGGGACCCGGTGGAGAATGCCAGCTTCATGCCTTGGCTGATTGGTACGGCCTTGCTCCACTCCGCCGTCGTGACCGAAAAGCGCGGCGCGCTCCCCGGTTGGACGGTCTTTCTGGCGCTGGGGTCCTTTACTTTCTCAATGCTCGGGGCCTTTTTGGTCCGTTCGGGCGTGCTGACCTCGGTCCATGCCTTTGCCGTTGATCCGGAGCGCGGGATCTTGCTGTTGACAATCCTTGGCCTTGCAGCGGGGACCGGCTTTGGCCTTTTTGCCTGGCGCGCGCCGAAGCTCGCACCCGGCGGGCTCTTTGCCCCGATCAGCCGCGAGGGTGCGTTGGTGATCAATAATCTGATCTTGTCTGCGGCGACGGTGACCGTGCTGCTGGGCACGCTCTATCCCCTGATCAAGGAGGCCCTAACCGGGCAAAGCCTGTCGGTGGGAACACCCTATTTCAACCTGACCTTTGCGCCCCTTATGGCCCTTGCCTTTCTGGTCCTGCCCATCGGGCCCCTGCTGAGTTGGAAACGCGGTGATGGCTTGGGGGCCTTGCAGCGCCTTTGGGCGGCGGCGGGTCTTGCGATGGCGGTCGGTCTCTTGGTCCTGTGGATTCAAAAGCCTACCCATGCGGCGGCAGCTGTCGGGATGGGCCTTGGCGTCTGGCTCATTATTGGCGTTGTTGTTGAGATTGCCGAGCGGATTCATCTTGGCCGGGCCAGCCTAGCTGAGGTGCGCCGCCGCCTTGGCGGACTTCCCCGAGGTGCTTGGGGTATGAGTTTGGCCCATGCGGGTCTGGGTGTCTTCACCCTTGGAGCCTGTTTTGAGACCGCCTATAAGATCGAGGCAGCTCAAGCCTTAACGATCAACCAGTCACTCGCAGTTGGGACCTATCAGGTCCAACTCAGCGATGTCGTGGCCGCCAATGGACCTAACTATATTGCAGAGCGGGGATTGGTCACCGTGACCAAGAACGGTAAGCCCGTCTGCGAGGCCAAGCCTGAACGGCGCTTCTATCCGGCCAATAGCCAGACCACCTCTGAGGTCGCCCTTTGCCTTGAAGGTTTGGACGATGTCTATCTGGTCTTGGGCGAGCGCCGCGTGGGCAGCGAAAGCCAACCGGCCTGGTTGGTCAGGGCCTATTGGAACCCGCTCGCGCGGCTGATTTTCTTGGGGCCTCTCTTGATGGCCTTGGGTGGGGCCGTGTCCATATCGGATCGGCGCCTTCGCTTTGCCGCCCCGCGCCGCGCCGCTGAGGCGGGCCCCGTTGCGGTACCTGCCGAATGAAGGGCCTTGGCCTTTTGGGTTGGCTCTTGGTGGCGGTGCTCAGCATGGGCGCTGCGGCCGATCCGTCGGAGCGCTTAGCCGATCCGGCCATGGAGGCGCGGGCCAAGGCCCTGTTTCCGGAGATCCGCTGCATGGTTTGCCAAAATGAATCGATCGACGATTCACAGGCTGACCTGGCCGTAGACCTTCGTAAAATCGTTCGTGAAGAGGTGGCGGCTGGGCGTTCGGACACTGAGGTTCGGACCTATCTGGTCCAGCGCTATGGCGAATATGTCATGCTCAAGCCTGCCTTTAGCCTGACCAATGCGGCCCTTTGGGTCACGCCCTTTGCCATTGTCTTTCTAGGTTTGCTCGCCTTTTTCGGCCTGAAGCGATCATCGCCGGATCAGGGCCAAGAGACGGCCTTAACGTCTGAGGAGCAGGCTCTTTTGCGAAAATTGCGGGCTTCCGAGGTCGAATGACACGGTTATGCCGCAGTTGCGCCACAAGATTCTCCCGATGGATGACATAAAGGTAAGTTTAGAACATTGGCGCGAAGGGGCATTCGCTCTTAAGCTTAAGGGCGAAGGGCTCGATTCAAGCCTTGGAGTCGAGAACGAGGACGATTGAACATGGTTGATAAGAAACGCGGATATATTTTGGGTGCCGTGGCTGGGGTTGGTTTGACCTTGGCAGCCATGGTTGGAGCTGGCCTAGCATTGCCGCCCGCCGCTGCTCAGTCCCGCGAAGTAAAGCTCTATAAGGCCTCTGGCCTGCCCGTCTTTGCGCCGCCTCCCGGCGCGCCTTTGTCCTTTGCCGATATTTTCGACAAGGTTTCTCCGGCGGTGGTTTCCATCGACGTGACGTCAAAGGTTGAACCGCAAGCCAAGGGCCGTCCTGGCCTGCGCATGATCCCAGTTCCCCCCGGCGCGGAAGGCTTCCCCTTTGCCATTCCTGGTGTCCCTCAGCAGGGCGAGGATGGACCCGATGATGGATCGCAGCAGGTTCCCGGCGCGCGTCCGACCCAGTCCGCAGGCTCGGGCTTCTTCATTTCCGCTGACGGCTACATCGTAACCAACAATCACGTCATCGAAAATGCCGCTGAGATCAAGGTGGTGCTCAAGGATGAGCGCGAACTTAAGGCCACCGTTGTCGGCCGAGATGAGGCCACCGATCTGGCCGTCCTCAAGGTCGAGGGTAAGGATTTTGCCTTTGTCAGCTTCGAGAAAACCGCCAAGCCTCGCGTCGGTGACTGGGTCATCGCTGTTGGCAATCCCTTTGGTCTGGGCGGCACGGCCACCTCTGGCATCGTGTCCGCCTTTGGACGTGAGTTGGGTGAGACCTTTGTCGACTACATCCAACTCGACGCCCCAATCAATCGCGGCAATTCCGGTGGCCCGACCTTTGACATCTATGGCCGCGTGATCGGCGTCAACACGGCGATCTTCTCGCCGTCCGGCGGTTCGGTCGGTATTGGCTTTGCCATCCCTGCCGACATTGCCGACACGGTCACCAAGCAACTGATTAAGACCGGTAAGGTCTCGCGCGGCTATATGGGCGCGGTGATTCAGAATTTCGATGCTGAGATGGCGGCGGCTCAGGGCATCAATGTCCGCAAGGGTGCCATTGTCGCTGAGGTGGTGCCCGGTGGCCCTGCCGAAAAGGCCGGTGTCCAGCCGGGAGACGTCGTCTTGAGCGTTAATGGTAAGGCAGTGTCCTCTTCATCAGAAATGACCCGTGAAGTGGCCAAGACCTTGGCGGGCAACACCATGACCTTGAACATCCTGCGCGAGGGCAAGCCCAAGACAATTGAGGTCAAGGCTGGTGTTCGCCCGTCCGAAGCGCAATTAAACGGCAAGGCCCCCAGCGCTGAAACCGAATCTGCCCCCGACGCGCCTAAGGCCAAGCGTCCGTCAGTTCTGGGTCTGTCGCTCGGTGCCTTGGATGATGCAGCTCGCAGTCGCTTTAAGGTTCCAGATACGGTCCGCGGTGTTCTGGTCGAAGGGGTCACGCCGACCTCTGACGCGGGGCTGAAGGGACTGAAGACTGGCGATGTTCTGGTGCGGGTGGCCGATAAGGCCGTCTCCACGCCGCAGGATGTGGTTGCTGCCGTCGATGGTGCCAAGGCTTCGGGCCGTGAGAACGTTCTGTTGCTGGTCTATCGCGACGACCGGACCCTGTTCGTCCTGATCAAGATGGCCAAGTGATCTTCGGGCTGGTCAGAGGAAACTCTGGCCAGCCTGTCGATCCTGCCGGGGGGCACATGCGTATTCTCATTGTTGAAGATGATGTTGACGCTGCCGGGGCTATGGCTCGGTGCCTTTCCGAAACCGGAATAGAGACCGTTCACGCTGCAGACGGGCTGCTTGGGCTCGCGGCGGCTCAGATGGGCGGGTTTCACGTCCTCGTCGTTGACCGCATGATGCCCAATATGGACGGCCTTACCTTGGTGGAGACCTTGCGCCGAGAGGGAGACCAGACGCCGGTCCTGTTCTTGTCGGCCCTTGGCGAGATTGACGATCGGGTCGCGGGTCTCAAGGCGGGCGGTGATGACTATCTGGTCAAGCCCTATGCCTTCGCTGAACTGTCAGCGCGGGTTGAGGCTCTGGCCCGACGACGCGAAACCGGCTCGGTTCAGACTATGATTAAGGTCGGCGATCTGGAGATGGATCTGATCGGCCGTGTGGTTCATCGGCAGGGCAATCAGATCGATCTTCAGCCGCGCGAGTTCCAACTTCTGGAATATCTGATGCGTCATGCGGGCCAATCGGTGACCCGCACCATGCTGCTCGAGAAGGTCTGGGAATATCATTTTGATCCCCAGACCAATGTCATCGATGTCCACATTTCTCGTTTGCGGGCCAAGATCGACAAAGGCTTTGACCATCCCATGCTGCAAACCGTGCGCGGTGCAGGCTATCGGCTCGAGGTCTAAGGGTCGTGGCGATCGCCCTGCCACGGGTTTTTCGAACCACACCCTTTCGGTTGACCCTGTTATTTCTGACGGTCTTTGCGGCATCAGCCAGCATCTTTTTGGGCTATATCTATGTTGCGACAGCCGGGGAAGTGACGAGCCGCGCTGATCAGGCCATTACCCAAGAAATCCAGTCCCTCACCGGCGTCTATCGCCAAGGCGGGGTCAAGGCGCTCAACCGGTCCATGGTCGAGCGCGCGGCAGGAGATCGCCCCTTCCTCTATCTGTTACGGGACAAGACGGGTCAAAAGGTTACCGGATCCCTTGAGGCTTCGCCAGTTGAAGGGGTTATCGGCGCGCCATCAAGCGTCAATTTCAACGTCACCGACACCGATCCCGATGGTGCAGAAATCCGCCATTCGGCCAGAGGCCAGCAGGTCCGGCTTGATGGCGGAGAAATCCTCTTTGTCGCTGCCGATGTGAGCGCGGCTGAATCCTTTGTACTCGAGATCTTGCGTGCCATCTGGGGGGCTGGGGCCTTGGTCATCTTGCTGGGTCTGGCGGGCGGGATTGTGATTAGCCGCAATGTTAATGAGACCATGGCAGGCCTCAATCGCGTGGTGCTGGCAGTGCAGGGCGGCCATATAGCGGCGCGGGTAAAGCTGCGCGGCGTCAATGATGAGTTTGATGAGCTGGCTTCAGGTCTGAACGACATGCTCGACCGTCTGGAACGATCCATGGGCGGCTTGCGCCATGTTGGCGACGCCATTGCCCACGATCTGCGCTCGCCCTTGAGCCGCCTTCGCGCGCGGCTAGAATTGGCTCTGATTGAGGCCGAGGCGGGCAAGGGCAATGCCCAGGCCGCTCTGGTGCAGGCGCTGGAGGATGCGGACGCGGTGCTGGCTACCTTTAATGCGGTTCTGGCCATTACCCGTCTGCAGTCGGCGGTAGAGGCCCCCGATCAGGTGCAGTTTGATCCGGGTGATCTGGCCGCTGGTGTGGCAGAGCTTTACGAGCCCCTGTGTGAAGACAAGGCCATCGAGTTCAAGCTGGAGGCAACACCCGCCTTAGCCGTGCGCGGCAATCGCGAGTTTATCGCCCAAGCCTTGGCCAATATCCTCGACAATGCGGTGAAATATACGCCTCAAGGCGGCGCGGTAAGGCTACGTGTTCGCCGCCGGGCCTCGGGCGAGGTGGAGTTTTCGGTGACCGACACCGGGCTGGGTGTGCCTGAACCGGACCGGCCTCGCGTGGTGCAAAGGTTCGTGCGTTTAGAAAATAGCCGCAGTCAGCCGGGGGCCGGACTTGGTCTGTCGCTGGTCGCCGCCGTGGCGGAGGCCCATGGCGGCCGGCTGGAGCTGGATGAAGGTCCTGGCACCCTAGACGGCAGCGGTCCGGGCCTTCGGGTCGCGCTGGTACTGCCAAGGCTGGGCTAGTATCCTACCGGTCGATCCGTTGCTTTGCTGAATCCCGCCAAGGCCTTGCGTCATCGCCCCGTTTCCCTTAGAAGCTCCGGTTCTTACAAGTCGCCTGGCCATTAGGCATGCCATGGCGGCTCTTAGTGCACCATCAGAGGACGGGGCTGTTAAAGGCTCTGCAGCAAAATGCCGAAGTTGAAGACCAAATCGGGCGTTAAAAAGCGCTTCAAGATCACTGCGACCGGCCGGATCAAGGCTGGCGTTGCGGGCAAGCGTCACCGCTTGATCAGCCACAACGCCAAATATATCCGCCAAAACCGCGGGACGAAGGTGATGTCGGACGCCGACACCAAAATCATCAAGCTGTTCATGCCCTACGCCTGACCGGCGCTTGTTCCTGCAATTTCAATTCAAGGTGATCTCATATGGCGCGCGTTAAACGGGGCGTAGTCTCCCACGCTAGACACAAAAAAGTTCTCGAGCAGGCCAAGGGTTTCTCTGGCCGCCGCAAGAATACCATCAAGACGGCTAAGGCCGCCGTCGACCGCGCTGGGCAATATGCCTATCGCGACCGTCGCAATAAGAAGCGCTCGTTCCGGGCCCTATGGATACAGCGCATCAACGCTGCAGCCCGTCTGGAAGGCTTCACCTACTCGCAATTCGTGCACGGCCTCGACTTGGCTGGCATCGAGATGGACCGTAAGGTTCTGTCCGACGTCGCCGCAGCCGATCCTGCCGCGTTTAAGGCCATTGCTGACAAGGTTCGTGCAGCCCTGGCTTAAGGCTTGTTGAGCGTCTGCTCTTCCCATAGACCTTGACGGCGCGGGTGCTTATAGCCCCGCGCCGTTTGGCGTTTTACCCTCCCACGCTTGTCTCTACCCGCACTCTTCCCTACCCGCACAAGGCGCTTCTCATGACTGACCTCGCGACCCTTGAAGCCGAGATCGTCTCGGCAGTACAGGCATCGGCCGATCTGGCTGGGCTTGACGCTGTGCGCGTCAATGTTTTGGGCAAGTCAGGTTCGATCTCGGCCCTGCTGAAGGGGCTAGGGGCCATGGGCCCCGATGAGCGACGCGAGCAAGGGCCGCTGATCAATGGCCTGCGCGATCGGGTTCAGGCCGCGCTGACGCAGCGCAAGAGCGCGCTAGAAGCCGCCGCCCTAGATGCCCAACTGGCCGCTGAGCGTCTTGACCTGACCTTGCCTGCGCCGCCGCGCCGCCGGGGCAGTGTCCATCCCACGATGCAGGTGATGGACGAGATGACCGCCATCTTTGCCGAGATGGGCTTTGCCGTCGCCGATGGCCCAGACATTGAAGATGATTTCCACAATTTCACGGCCCTGAACTTTCCGCCCAAACACCCAGCGCGCGAGACCCACGACACTTTCTTCTTCTCGCCCAACCCGGTGGGGGAGCGGATGTTGCTGCGCACCCATACGAGCCCGGTTCAGATCCGCACCATGGTCTCGCAGGCCCCGCCAATTCGCATTATCGCGCCGGGCCGGACCTATCGCAAAGACTCAGATCAGACCCACACGCCGATGTTCCATCAGGTCGAGGGGCTGGTGATTGATCGCAACATCCATATGGGTCACTTGAAATGGACCTTGGAGACCTTTGTTGGCCGGTTCTTTGAGGCCAGCGATGTCGTCACCCGTTTTCGTCCCCACCACTTCCCCTTCACCGAGCCCTCCGCCGAGTTGGATGTGCAGTGTGACCGCACGGGCGGTGAATTGAAGGTCGGGCAGGGCTCAAGCTGGCTTGAGGTTTTGGGCTGCGGCATGGTCCATCCCAATGTTATCAAGAACTGCGGCCTTGATCCTGATGAGTGGCAGGGTTTTGCCTTTGGCATGGGCGTCGATCGTCTGGCCATGTTGAAATATGGCGTGCCGGACCTGCGCGACATGTTCGCCAGCGATGTGCGCTGGTTGGCCCACTATGGCTTTAGCCCCTTTGCAGCGCCCAGCGCAGCGGGTGGTTTGAGCTGATCTTGGCCTTTTTACGTTTCTCTTTCTGAGTACAAACCGATGAAATTCACTCTGTCCTGGCTCAAGCAGCACCTAGAAACCCCGGCAAGCGCGCAAGAGATTGTTGACGCCATGACCATGGCGGGCCTTGAGGTCGAGCATGTCGAAAATCCGGCCCTAAAGCTGGCGGCCTTTACTGTGGCGCGCATTGTCAGTGCCGAGCAGCATCCCAATGCCGATCGCCTGCGCGTCTGTCAGGTCGATACGGTCGATGGCCGCAAGGAGATCGTCTGCGGCGCGCCCAATGCCAGAGCCGGTCTGACCACCATCTATGCCCCCATCGGTGCCTATGTGCCCGGCCTTGATGTGACCTTGGTCGAAAAGCCGGTTCGGGGCGTGGTCTCTAACGGCATGCTCTGTTCAGCAGCGGAGCTGCAAACGGCTGAAGAGTCTGACGGCATTATGGAACTGCCCGGTGATCTGGCGGTGGGAACCCCTGTGGCTGAGGCTTTGGGCCTCGAAGCGGTCATTGATTTCGAAGTCACCCCCAATCGCCCCGATTGGCTCGGCGTCGCTGGCATTGCCCGCGATCTAGCCGCCACGGGCATTGGCCGCTTGAAGGACCTGAGCGTCGCAGCGACCCCGGGCAGCTTCCCCTGTCCGATCCAGATTAACCTAACGGCGGCGCAGGCTTGCCCCCTGTTCGCAGGCCGTGTGATCAAAGGCGTCAAGAACGGCCCTTCTCCAGAGTGGCTGCAGGCCAAGCTCAAGTCCGTCGGGCTGCGCTCGATCAATGCGCTGGTCGATGTCACCAACCTTTTGTCCTACGACCGCGCCCGCCCGCTGCACGTCTATGATGTCGACAAGCTAAGCGGCACCACCATCCAGGCCCGAATGGGCACCTTGGGTGAAAGCCTAGACGCTCTGGACAGCAAGACCTACGCCCTGACCCCGGACATGTGCGTCATTGCCGATGCTTCTGGCCCCTTGGGTCTTGGCGGTGTGATGGGCGGCGAGAGCACCGGCTGTTCGGATCAGACCACCAGCGTCTTTATCGAGAGCGCCTGGTTTGATCCCTTGATCACGGCTCAGACCGGCCGGGCAACGGGCATCTCGTCCGATGCCCAGTACCGTTTTGCCCGCACAGTCGATACCGGCTTTGTCGTGCCCGGTCTTGAGTTGGCCACCAAGCTAATCCTTGAGATCTGCGGCGGTGAGGCGTCAGATATCTTGGTCGCCGGTACCGCTCCTGCTGCGCCCGGCGCCATCGCCTTTGATCCGGACTATGTCCAGCGCCTCTCAGGCCTGTCGGTGACGCGCGAGCGCACCTTTGAGATCCTGTCCCATCTTGGTTTTGCCATCGAGGGCACCGGCGGCACAGTTGAAGTCATCCCACCAAGCTGGCGGCGTGATGTCGAGGGCAAGGCCGACCTGGTCGAAGAGGTGGCCCGTATTGCAGGCTATGGCGCTCTGCCCTCCACGCCCTTGCCGCCGGTGACCAGTGCGGCGAGCGGCATCCTCACTGTGCGCCAAAATCGCGCCCGCATGGGTCGCCGGGCCATGGCGGCTCTTGGCTATGCCGAGGCTTTGACCTGGTCCTTTACGTCTCGCAAGACCGCGGGTCTGTTTGGCGGCGGCAATGGGGCCGTGGTCCTGTCCAATCCAATCGCGTCGGATCTGGACTGTATGCGTCCCTCCATCTTGCCCAACCTGATTGAGGCTGCGGGCCGCAATGCTAAGCGCGGCTTTGCCGATGTGGCCCTGTTCGAGGTCGGCCCGGTCTTTGCCGGGGATCGTCCTAAGGATCAGCGCACCGCCATCACCGGCCTGATCGCCCCCCATGCCCCTCGCCGTTGGGATCAGGGCGCAGCCGAAGATGTCTTTACGGTCAAGAGCGATCTGATGGCCCTCTTGGAAGAGCTAGGAGCTCCAATAGCCTCGCTTCAGACCGTGCAAGGCATGAACTCGCCCTGGTGGCACCCTGGACGCTCAGCGCGCCTCCAGCTTGGCCCCAAGGCCGTGGTCGCAGAGTTCGGCGCGCTGCATCCTAGCGTTCTGAAGGCGCTTGATGTGGACGGACCAGTCTATGGCTTTGAGCTGTGGCTCGATGCGGTGCCAGAGCCCAAGCGCAAGGGCAAGTCTAAGCCGGGCTATGAGGCCTCGAGCCTGATGCCGCTTAGCCGCGACTACGCCTTCATTGTGGAACAGGACAAGGCCGCAGGTGATTTGATCAAGGCGGTGCTGGGCGCAGACAAGGCGCTTATCGCTCATGCCCGCGTCTTCGATGTCTATCAAGGCCAGGGCGTTGCCAGCGGATATAAGTCTGTGGCCCTCGAGGTCACGATCCAGCCTAAGGATCAGACCCTGACCGAGGTCGAGATCGAGGCCCTATCGGCCAAGATCATTGACGCGGTGCAAAAGGCAGGCGCAACCCTTCGCGGTTAGGACCGATTAAGGGGCGGGCGCAGCAGGGCTCTGGTCATCTGGGCTCCGGTCATCTGGCCCCCGGTCATCTGGGCCCTTCCCCCGGCGGCGCATGGCGCTGGGCGGTGGACGCCTAAAGCTCTTGGCAATGAGAGCCCGATCGTTGGGGCTAACGGTCAAGGCATAGGACACCGCTGCGGTTTCCATCCAGGCCCTTGCCCGCATCTCAGCTTCCCGTGCCTTTTGCAGATTGCTGTCGATCAGGCCGCGGTCAGGCTTTGCGGCCGCCAAGCTATCAGCAGCGGCGATGCGCGCTCTATGGGCAAGCTTGAGGTCGGGCATGGTGGCCACAACCGCCTCTCTTAGGACCCGACGCATGGCCTTGCGGCTTTGAGGCGGCATATCCTTACTCAGACGTATGATCGAGGTGGGCCGATCGCCGCGACCGTTGTCCATCAGCTTGTGACGCATGAGGATCGCCCCGCCGACCGCGGTTAGCAGAAAGATGTTCAGGACCAGCGATAGGGCTAGACCGATTTTCAAAGCGCGCGGGCTCATAGTTTCTCCTCCGCTCCGAAGGCCACAGCCTCCGAATAGACCGATTGACCATCTAGGGCGCTGGCGACCGTCAAATCGGTCGATTGATCAGCCATCATCAGGCTGACCGAGCCGATGCCGACCATTAGGCCCGCAACACCCGCAGCCGCCAAGCCCATGCCCCAACCGCGACAGTCTGTGACCAGCCTCGACCAAAGCGACCGATGGGGCCTTGGGGCCATCGCCATAATCTGTTCACGTAGGGCCATCGATGGGGCCTCAACGCGATAGAGGCTAAGCAGATCGTCTAGATCTGCGGCACCGTCCAAGCATTCACGGGCCCAGACTGGGCGCTCTTGGCGCAGTTGCTGGGCCTTAGCCTGCTCGGCCTTGGGCCAGCGGCGAAGATCAGAGCCATAGGCCTCAGCGAGCTGTTCAAACCGTTCTGGGGTCATGCTAGGCCCTCCAAGCGACGATCATTTAAGGGATTAAGAAGCAGGCGAAGGGCGCGGCGTCCACGAGACAGAAGGCTTTCAAGCGCCTCGACACTGATCTGCATCAACGCCGCCGCCTCGATATTGCCAAGCTCCTGATAGTGACACAGCACGATCGCCTCCCTCTGACGCTCTGGTAATGCGGCAATAGCCGCCTCGACCTGATCCTTTATCTCCATTCCCATAAGTCCGGCATCAGGGGCAGGACCCGGGTCAATCTGGTCTGGGGGCTCGGCCATCGGTCGTTCGCGTTGGCGACGGAGCCGATCATAGCAAAGGTTCAAGGCCACCCTATGCATCCAACTATCAAATCGTGCGGTACCGGGCTGCCAGGTCGGGGCCTGACGCCAAGCCCGCAACATCACCTCCTGCGCTACATCCTGCGCCTCCGACGCATCGCCCAGCATCCGCCGCGCTAAGGCCAGCATCCGGGGTAGTTTTCGCGCCATCAGGGCCTGAACCGCTGCGGGATCACCGCGTCCAACCCGAAGGATCAGGTCGGCGTCAGGATCGGGCGGACTGTTGGTCAAGGGTTGCCTCTTTGCATCGGTAGAGTGGCTCGCACAGACAGCCCCCCAGCAAGTCTGTGCGAGCCTTTAATCGGTTTAACGTGAACCGTGATGGCCGCGGCGACCACCCTTCATAGGTGGCTTAGGCAATTCATTGTCGGTTAGGACGCTATCGCTGTTTTTGTCCATACGTTTGAAGCGTTTGGCCGTCATGCGATCGATTTCTGCCTTGACGAGCGCGCCGTCATCGTTGGCATCGAGCATATCGAACATCGTACCTTGACGCTCGCCGCGCATCTTTTCCATCCGCTCGCGGCGCATAGGACGATCCTCGTGCTTTTGGCCTTCCGCCTTTGGCGGCTGTGGATCGTCATGACCCATCATGCCTGGACGCGTCATGAACTCAGCCTCGGTGATCTTGCTGTCCTTATTGGCATCGCGCTTCATCATCTGGTCGACATGGCTTTGCTGGAACTCTGCAAGGCTTACCTTACCATCGCCACTGGTGTCTGGGTTTGGCATGGGCGGATGCTTCATCCCGCCTGCCATGGGCATTCGGTCATGGCCGGATCTATCTTGAGCATGCATGGCAGGATGGGCAAAGGCGACGCCGCTTAGGACAAGGCTGAAACCAGCCGCATAAAGGAACTTGTTCATTTGAAAGTCTCCGTTTGGGGGAACGTGTTTTGACCGTTCATAGGATCAAACGTACGCTCAGACGAAATCCGTCGCTTTGATGCAAGAGGTTGGCCTTGTGCGACCTATCGCTGATGGTCCTTGGCAATCTGTTCGAAGCCGTCGCGGGCCGACTGACGGATCAGGGTCAAATAGGCGGGGACCGATTTGAAGTTCCGCACCCCCGCCGCCTTGGCCAATAGTGTGCGGAAGGGGGCGGGCTCGAGCAGCGGGTCCGCATCGTCGTCCAGGGCGACCTTGAGCAGTTGGGTCAGGTTCTGTTGGAGCCGCCAGCCCGCTTCTAGGGCCGCGATCTGATCGGCCTTTGCTAGCCCTCTGTCCTTCGCCATCGTCAGCGCCTTGGCCGTATTGACCTCTAAGGGTCCGCCATGGGGTGCGTGGATGATCTGCAGGAGCTGGGCGATAAATTCGATGTCGACCAGACCACCCTTGGCCAGCTTAAGGTCCCAATCGCCTTTGGCTGGGCGTTCCTGTTCCATCAGGCGGCGCATATCGAGCATGTCGCGCACGGCCTGCTTGGGATCACGAGGACGGCGCAGAGCAGACTCGATGGCAAAGGAGGCCGCTGCGGCAAATTCAGGACTGCTGGCCCAGACCACGCGAGCGCGGGTCAGGGCGAGGATCTCCCAGGTCTCGGCCTCGCCGTCTGCCTGTCCAGCATAGTAGCCGTCAAAGGCCGCGCGGCTGACCGCGACGGGGCCCGCTGTTCCCGAAGGTCGCAGTTGCAAATCTACCTCATAGAGCCCGCCCTCGCCCGTCGGAGCCGACAGGGCGGCAACCAGCCTTTGGGTGAATCGCGCATAGAAGGTTTCCGCGCCCCACCCCTTCTTGTCGGACATGGAGACCGGATCATCGGCCTGATAGAGGGTCATCAGGTCAAGGTCTGAGCGGGCCGTCATCTCGCCTGAGCCGCACTTGCCCAGCGCCACAACGGCGACCTGACCAGGAAAGTCCCCGCCGATCCGCACCGTTTCGGCTAGGGCCACGGGGGCAAGGCTGCGAATGACCATATCGGCCAATCCGGCAAAGGCGCGGCCTGCCTCCTCGGCGCTGGCCGCCCCGCTCATGACCTGAAGTCCAATGCGAAAGGCCTGTTCGCGGTGCATGATCCGCGCCGCGTCCATTGCTGTTTCAAAGCCCTCGGTGCGTGCCATCACATTGGTAAAGGCCTGCGCCTCTGCATCGACATCGAAGGGCTCAAAAAAACTGTGGTCGAGCAGGGCATCGAGCGCGGCGGGGCGGTGGGCCAAGGTGCTCGCCAGCCGAGGGGCGAAGGCCATAACTTGAACCAACAGCTTCAGCAACTTGGGCTGGGCCAGCATCAGGGATTGAAGCTGAACCCCGGAGGACAGCCGTGAAAAGAAGTCACCAAAGCGCAAGAATGCGGCGTCCGGGGCTCCGGTGGCATTGGTCGCATCCAGCAGGCGCGGGGCAAGCTGTGTGAAGAGTTCGCGGCCCCGCTCGGTGCGGGTGGCATTGATGTGACCGTGATGCCAAGATCGGATGGTCGCGGCGACCTGAGCTGGGTTGGAAAAGCCCATCCGAGCAAGGGTGGCGAGGGTCTCAGGATCGTCCTCAACCCCGGTAAAGACCAGACTGCCAAAGGATGACGACAGGTCCTCGCCGTCCGGAAACAGTTCGCCATAATGCTGGTTCACCTGTTTGAGCAGGCGCGTGACTTGAGCGTCGAAGCGGCGCAGGTCGGGCGCGCCCGATAGGGCCGCCACGCGCCGGCGGTCAGCATCGCTTTCGGGCAGACGGTGGGTCTGTTCGTCGTGCAGCATCTGGATCCGATGCTCCCAGCCGCGCAGATGCAGATAGGCGCGGTGGAGCTCGGCGGCGGTCTCAGCGGTGACCTGACCGGCGACACATAGGGCCGTGAGGGCATCAAGGGTGCGGTTCGAGCGCAGGGCTGGGTTGCGGCCGCCAAGGATCAGTTGCTGCGTCTGGACGTAGAACTCAATTTCACGGATCCCGCCCCGACCCAGTTTGAGATTGGCCCCCTTTGCGGTCAGCCGGTCATCGACCTTGTGGATGTGAATTTGTCGCTTGATCGAATGGATATCGGCAATGGCGGCAAAGTCGAGGTTCTTGCGCCAGATAAAGCCGGACAGCTCCTCAAGAAAGCTTTGGCCCAGCGGCACATCCCCGGCCATGGCGCGGGCCTTGATAAAGGCCGCCCGCTCCCAGTTCTGCCCGACGCTCTGGTAGTAGTCGAGGGCGGCGGCCACGGACACCGCCGGCGGGGTCGAGCTGGGATCAGGGCGCAGGCGCAGATCGACCCGAAAGACATAGCCCTCCGCCGTGCGCTCTTGCAGGAGCTGCGCCAAGGCGCGTGTCACGGCCAGAGCGGTGGCCTGTGCATCGCCGCCTTCCGGGATCAGCATCTGGTCAGGATCGTAAAAGACCGAGATGTCGATGTCGCTGGAGTAGTTCAGCTCAAAGGCCCCGTGCTTGCCCATGGCAATGCAAAACAGCCCCGGTATCGGCCCGGCGGCCCCGTTTGGCGCAGCCAGCAAGCGGGCCTTGGTCACCTCCGCGCGAACGGCCAGAGCGAGGGCCGATTGGACAGCCAGATCGGCAAATTCGGTGATGTTGCCGGTCACAGCGCTAAGGTCCCAGACCCCGCCCAGATCGGCTAGGGCTATGGTCAGGTGGGCATCGGCCTTGAGAGCGCGCAGGGTCTTGGCTCCGGCGATCAGATCGGTCTCATCGGCAACCTCCGCCGTCTGGCGCAGAATATCGGCGATCGGGTCTTGGGCCTCAAGGGCTTGGCGTAGCTGCCTTGGCGCGCGTCTCATCAGTCCGGCCAGATAGGGGGAGGCCCCGGCAATCGGCTCTAGCGACGGCCATACCTGTTTGAGCCGCGCGCTCCATCCGTCACGATCGGCGGCCTTGGACAGCACCTCAAAGAGCCGCTCGGCGGCGGCGGTGTCGACCACGGGGCCGCAAGGGCGAAGGAAGTCTGCCAAGCTCATGGGCGCACTCTTGGTGCAAATGGGCCAGAAGGAAAGGGCCTAGATGCGCTCGCTGATCTTGATGGCAGCGCGGCAGCCTGCGCGGATCAGTCCGGCGAGCAGCGGATAGCCGGGAGCCTCCAGAGCCCCTTCGGCCACGGCCTGATCGCGGTGGGACAGTTCCTCGTCGCGAAAGCGGCTCAGCTCTGCGGCCAGTTCAGGACGGTCGTTAGCGATTTCGGCGATCTGGGCGGCGTAATGTTCCTCGATCACGGTCTCGACCGCAGCCGTGCAGGCATGGGCGGCCTTCTCGCCGAGCAAGGCGGTTCCGGCCCCGAGGGCAAACCCCGCCACGCGCCACAGGGGGGCCATCAGGGTCGGGCGAACCTGATGACGGGTCAGGAGTTTATCAAAGGCGGCCAGATGCTCAGCCTCATGGCCCTCCATCTCGGCCAGTTGTCCGCTGATGCGATCCTTGTCCTTGGCCTTGGCAAAGACCGCCCTTTGACCGCGATAGATATGGAC
>Ga0209550_10001429_pt1 | contig 22841 bp, 24 predicted proteins | sample LauGreSuBDMM15SN_2_FD_187567 | JGI IMG/M metagenome (GOLD analysis project Ga0209550, IMG submission 187567) | Freshwater lake microbial communities from Lake Michigan, USA - Su13.BD.MM15.SN (SPAdes) (version 5) | ecosystem: Environmental > Aquatic > Freshwater > Lake | place: Lake Michigan... | reverse complement strand
GGTGGCGGCCTGATCATGGCCTTGCGCGATGGCATTTATTTGGCGCGCGAATGGGGTGGCCCCTTGCAGCTGCTGGCGGCCGCGCCCTACGACACCGCCAAGCTACGCTTCAACGACGGCAAGTGTGATGCGCAAGGCCGATTTTGGGCGGGCAGTTTGTACGAGCCCAAAGACCAGGCGCTGGGCGTGCTCTACATGCTGGATGGTCAAGGCCTGCACGTCATGATGGACGGTGTGGTAACCGCCAACGGCCTGGCCTGGTCACCCGACGGCCGCACCGCCTATTGGGCTGACACCGCCGCCCACCAAGTGCGGGCGTTTGACGTGGATGCGGTCACGGGCCATCTGAGCTCGGGGCGGGTGTTCCACCAAATGCCGCCCAAGCTCGAGGGCTGGGTTTGGGGCAGCGAGATGCCCAATACGCCCCGGTATGGCGGCCGCCCCGACGGTGCCGCCTTTGACAGCGACGGCTGCTACTGGAGTGCCCAATACGAAGGCCAAAGCCTGCTGCGCCTGTCGCCCACCGGTGAGGTGCTGGCCGAAGTGGCCACGCCTGTGCCTTGTCCCACCATGCCCTGCTTTGGCGGGCCGGACCTGAAAACTCTGTTCATCACCACCTCCCGCCAAGGCCGCAGCCCGCAAGAACTGGCTCAGTACCCGGGGGCAGGGTGTGTGTTTGCAATGCGGGTAGAGGTGGCGGGGTTGCCGGTGAATGAGTTTGTGGACCGGACACGAAAAAAACTGGCGGATTTGGGTATCGAACCCTTGCCTGCAAGAGGGGTGCAAATCACCAATGAACTCATTAATAGTCTGCGGGATCAGTCAGGCATTTGATGCGCGGCATGTCTGGGCCAGCTGCGAACGGGGTCATGGCCTTGCCCTTTTCAGCGGTTGTCATGTCAGCATGGGTGCTGCGACATTATTCAGAGAGTGCTTGATTTCGCGCCGATGGGCATGGGGAAGACTGCAATGCCCAGCGGTTCACTCGATGCCTTGAAGGTCAATCGAGCAAACATTCAGCGCGGCCCCGTTAACGGCTGGCCCATGGCCTGTTGAATGACTTCGCCGACAGATGTCGCGTTTGGTGCGTAAGCGGCCATGGCCGCACCGACTGCAACCAGGAACAGGGCCGTTGCAGCAAAGGGCAGCGCGGTACGCCGCAAGGTGCTTGACAGCCAATGCTGAGGCGATTGCCCGCGCAAATGGCGGACGAGGGCGTAGAAAAGCGCACCGTCGACCAGCACCTCTGCAAAAAGAATGGGGGCGAGGTAGACAAGGTAGAAACATGCGAGCGCCAACCCGATGACCGCGCCGATGACCAAGGTGATGGCCAAGAGCGGCACGGCCAGATCGTCAACTTCGGCCACAGCACCGAGGGACTCACCGACCGCCCCCAAAGGTGAAGAAGCGTCCGAAGGCAGCGACGTTGCGCCGCCGTTAAAGGAGCCAGTGGCACCGCCGCCGCTGAGATCACCACCACCGCCACTTTTGCAGTCAGGCAAGCGGGTGGACATTCTCGGTCCAGGCAAGGCATGGGTCCAATCTGTAAGGTCGAGGTAGTCTTGTGCCTTTGTCCGCAGCCACAGCCACATGAGGAACAGAAAGAACAAATAGGCCACCGCCAGCGCCAAGGGGTAGCGGATCGCCATGGTCTCAACGCCCAACTGCAACATGACAAATGACGACAGCAACCCTACCCCGCCCGTGAGCGCAACGATCAGCGTCATCTGCAGCCTAGGGAATGACTCCTGCATCAAGCGCTTTTTGACGCGCTCGATGGCAAGACTGCGCAAGTAGCCTAGGTTCGTTGGGTGCATTGGTTTGCGGTGCAAAGGTTTCATTCTGCAAAGAATATCTAATAATTCAAATTTCCCCTTTTTGTGACTGCCCTTGCGACACCCGCAAAGGCCAGATGCTGGAATTTCCCACAACCCCAACGATCAAAAAATTCACACAGTCCTTCAGGGCCGGGGGTTACCATCTTGGCCCATGGAAGCTCAACTCAATTCCCTCATCGACGCCGTGCGCCAAGCCGCTGAGGATGGCCGCACTCTGCGCTTGCGCGGAGGCGGCACGAAAGACTTTTGGGGCCAAAGCCTTACGGGCGAGGTGCTGGACACCCGGGCTTACCAGGGCATCGTCAGTTACGAGCCCAGCGAATTGGTGGTCACGGCACGTTGCGGCACGCCGCTGGCTGAGCTGGAAGCGGCCTTGGCCGAGAAGGGGCAGTGCCTGGCGTTTGAGCCGCCGCACTTTGGCCCCGGCGCAACGGTAGGTGGCATGGTGGCCGCAGGCCTCAGCGGCCCGGCCCGTGCTACCGCTGGCGCTGTGCGCGATTACGTGTTGGGTGCGCGCTTCATCAACGGCTTGGGTGAGCACCTGACTTTTGGCGGGCAGGTCATGAAAAACGTGGCGGGTTACGACGTCAGCCGCTTGATGGCGGGCAGCTGGGGCACGCTGGGCCTGATCACCGAAGTCAGCCTCAAGGTCTTGCCGGTTGCTCCGGCCGAGGCTACGCTGATGATCGCGGGTCTGGCCCAAGGCCCGGCGCTGGATTTGCTGCACCGCTGGGGTGGCCAGCCCCTGCCCCTGAATGCCAGCGCCTGGGTGCGCGACACCACGGCCCAGCCCGTGGCCGATTATTTGTTTGTGCGCCTGCGCGGCGCGGTGGCGGCAGTGCAGTCGGCCACCGTCAAAATGAGCGCCGATGCCTTAACCTTGGGTGCTCAGGTACAGGCCATGGGCAATGCCGAAGCTGCGTTGGACTGGCGTGCCAGCACCGAGCAGACTTTGCCGTTTTTTGATGCACCCAGCTCCGATGCCTGCCTGTGGCGTCTGTCGTTGCCGCAAACTGCAACGGTTTTGGATCTGCCCTTTGCCACTTATGTGGAGTGGCAAGGTGCGCAGCGCTGGCTGTGGGCACCCGCTTCGGCGGCGGTGACTTTGCGTGCGCTTGCGCACAAAGTTGGCGGCCATGCCACGCTGTTCCGAGCCAGCGCCGCCCAAGCATCGGCGGACAAAGCCGTGGGCGTGAACACACCTTTGGAGCCGGTGCAACAACGCATCCAGCAGCAATTGCAACAACAGTTTGACCCCAAAGGCGTATTCGCCACCGGTCGACTGCACCCCCTCTGAGGCGAATCGTCATGCAAACCAACCTCGCCCCCGAATACCAAAACACCCCCGACGGCTTGGCGGCCGAAGCCATTTTGCGCAAGTGCGTGCACTGTGGTTTTTGCACCGCCACCTGCCCCACCTACCAACTGCTGGGCGACGAGCTCGACGGCCCGCGTGGCCGCATCTATTTAATGAAGGCGGTGCTCGAAGGCGAAACGCCAACCCGCAAAACCCAGATGCACCTGGACCGGTGCCTGACCTGCCGCAACTGCGAAAGCACATGCCCCAGCGGCGTGCAATACGGTCATTTGGTCGATATTGGTCGCAAGCTGGTGGACGCCAAAGTCGAGCGCCCCACAGGCGAAAAGTTGGTGCGCTGGGCGCTCAAAGAAGGCCTGCCTTCACCCCTGTTTGCCCCCGCCATGAAGATGGGTCAGATGGTGCGCGGCCTGCTGCCCGACAGCCTGAAAGCCAAAGTGCCCGCCCCGCAAAATGCAGGCGCTTGGCCCACCCGCCAGCATGCCCGCAAGGTGCTGATGCTGGCCGGTTGCGTGCAGCCGAGCATGAGCCCCAACATCAACACCGCCACCGCCCGCGTGCTCGACGCGGCGGGCATCCAGACCGTGACGGCCCCCAAGGCCGGTTGCTGCGGCGCGCTCAAGTTTCACCTGAACGACCAGGGCGGCGGCAAGGACCACATGCGCGCCAACATCGACGCCTGGTGGCCGCTGGTGGAGCGCGGCGACGTCGAAGCCATCGTGATGAACGCCTCGGGCTGTGGCGTCATGGTCAAGGACTACGGCCATGTGCTCAAAGACGACCCGCAGTACGCCGACAAAGCCGCCCGCATTGGCGCGTTGACGAAAGACTTGAGCGAGCTGCTGCCCGAGCTGGTACCCCTGCTCAAAGACAAGCTCAAACCCCAAGCCCTGCAAGCCGCAGGCCTGCAGGCCTACCACCCGCCCTGTACGCTGCAACACGGCCAGCAACTCAAAGGCGGCGTGGAGAAACACCTGACCGACCTGGGCTTCCAAATAAAAGTCACGGCCAATGAGTCTCACCTGTGCTGCGGCTCGGCGGGCACCTACAGCGTGCTCAACCCGGATTTGTCTAAGCAACTGCGAGACCGCAAGCTGGGCCACCTGAACGCGTTGCAGCCCCAAGGCGTGCTCAGCGCCAACATCGGCTGCATCACTCACCTGCAAAGCGGCAGCGGCTTGCCTGTACGGCATTGGGTGGAGTTGCTGGACGAGGCCATCCAGTCATAGATGGCGGCCCAAGCGGCAGTCATGCAGGAAGTCCCCACATGTTGTTTGTTGTTCTTTTCACCGACAAGCCAGACCATGGGCACCTGCGGATCGCCAACTTGCAGGCGCACATAGATTGGCTCGAGCGGCACAGCGATGTGATTCCTGTGGGTGGATCGTTGCGACATGAACCTTCACAAACGCCCAAAGGCGGTTTATGGATCGCTCAAGCTGACTCTAAGCAACAGCTCGAAGCCCTGCTTCAGACGGATCCTTTTTATTTGGCGGGACTGAGACAAAGTTACGAGATCCTGCATGGGTCCAAAGCCAATAGCGAAAGGCAAGCTCTGATTTGATGCCGGGTTGGTTGTCATCCACTGTAGTGTCTTCGCCTTGCGCAGTTGCTTATGGTCATTCACCAGGTTGATGCCTGTGGACGGCTTGAACAGGCGCGAGAAATATCAAAGCGATGAGCCCAATGGAGGACAGCCTTGCGGCTTGAACACCCGTTCGGTCGATGCGGGGCTGTTCAACAACTTGCCCGCAGGCCTTATCGGGCGGCGCACCAAGTCACCGCCGCAATTGGGGCAGATGCCCTGCAAGCGCGTGTCCGCGCAATCGGCGCAAAAGGTGCATTCAAACGAGCAGATGCGGGCATCCACCGCCGCAGGCGGCAGGTCGCGGTTGCAGCATTCGCAATTAGGGCGCAGTTGGAGCATGTATTTTCCTGGTTGACGTTTCTATGGCTGGGCTGGCCAGTATCCATGGAAAAAATGCGCGCTAAGAGATCAGCCAAGACGCGTTGATTGCCCTTGGTGATTCATTTTCCCTTGAAGTTTGAGCGGATGTCGTTGGTAATTCAAGGAACAATCGATGGAGACCCGCACTGATGTGATGCCTGCTAAGTCCTTCCCCCCATCCGGCAAGCCCAGCGGTCGACCGCGCCAAATTACCCACAGCGTTAGTATTCAGCGCTGGACGGCAGCCTGCGCTGGCAAAGCGCACAGAAAGGACAAGAAGATGGCGATACCTTGGTTGATGGCGCTCAAAGTGATTCCCTGGAGGGATGTGATTGAACACGCCCCTTCGGTGCTCAAAGCCGCACGCAAGCTGATGGACCGACAACCGCCCCAGCCGCCTGGCCAAGCAGGTAGCCCCGCCACGACCACGCCCTTCAGTGCCGTGCCCAGCTTGGGAGAACTCAAAAACGCATTGATTGCCGCGCAAGGCCAAATCGACAGCCAAGCCCAGACCCAGCGCGAGCTGACCGAAACACTGGCCCAGTTGGCTGAGCAAAACGCGCGCTTGGTCAGCGCCGTGGAAGTGCTGCGCCTGCGTACGCGGGTGTTGGTGTGGGGTGGTGCGGCGATGTTGGTGTGGTTGGCGGTGCTGACTTGGTAGGCTTGAGCCGTTGAGCCTTGACGGGCTTGAGGCCCCTTATGCAGAGGCGTCGGTCAAGTCCTGCTGTCCAACGCGCTGAGTACTCACCCAGTCAACTGATATCAAACCACCATCGATTTGAGATCAAAACACCATCAAGTGGCCGCCAGCGCCGCCTCGACGTCTTTGGCGATCTTCTCTGGCGAGTCCTGCGGCGCATAGCGCTTGATCACCCGCCCGTCCCGCCCCACCAAAAACTTGGTGAAGTTCCACTTGATGCCTTTGCTACCCAAAATGCCAGGCGCTTCGGCGGTGAGCCATTGGTACAGCGGGTGGGCGTCAGCGCCGTTGACCTTGACCTTGCTCATCATCTGAAAGCTCACGCCGTAGTTCTTCTGGCAGAAGTTGGCAATTTGCGCGTCGTCGCCCGGGTCTTGGCTGGCGAACTGGTTGCATGGAAAACCCAGCACAGCCAGACCTCGTTCGCCGAAGGTTTTGTGCAGCTTTTCCAGCCCAGTAAACTGCGGCGTGAAGCCGCAGGCGCTGGCGGTGTTGACGATCAGCATCACCTGGCCTTTGTAGCGTGACAAGGCCACGGTTTGGTTGTCGATGCTTTGGGCTTCAAAGTCATAAAGGCTCATGGATGGGCTCCGTTGGCGGGTTTCAGTCTTTTCGTGAGGTGTCCATCACCGACAGCAGTGCCGCCAGCAAAATCAACGAACCACCCCATAGCGTGCGGCTTTCCCATTGTGCAGCACCCAACAAAACGGAGGACACACTGGCAAACAGCACCTCGGACAGCATGACCAGTGCTGTGGTGTGCGCCGCCAGCCGCTCTGCGCCGTATTGCAGAGCCAAGTTACCCAACAAAAACGAGATGCTCAGCAGGGCCACCAGGGGCAGCCAACTCCAAGCGGGAGCCGCGCCGATGGCCACCACCCCTGTGGTCAAACCCGCGATGGCCGCCAGCGTGGCCATGACCGCGCCGCCGCCAAACATGGCCAGCGTGCGCGACGAGCTGGCGCTCGCCTTGAGCTTGAGCAGCAGAGCGTTGGTGATGGCAAAGGTCAGGCCACCGATCAGGGCCAGCACGTCGGCCAAACTTTCGGGCACAGGCCAGGGTGTGTCGGGGGTTTTGAGCACAATGAACAAACCAGCCAACGCTATCACCAAGCGCAGCAAAGCCATCGGGGTGGGCTTGTCACCCAGCAGCCACCAAGCGATCAGCACCGACCAAGCGGGCATCAAATAAAAAAGCAGCACCACGCGCACCACGTCGCCCACCGTGACGGCCCAGTTGAAGCCCACATTGGTCAGGCCCGAGGCCAGCAGCAAGAGCCACAGCCCTGGGTGGCCGCGCCAGCTATGCAGTTGCCCGCAGCGCCACAGCCACAAGGCAATGGATACAAAAACGAAGGTGTAGACGAGCGCTGTGGCCCACAGTGGGTGCAGGCCCTGGGTTTCGAGCTGTTTGAAGGGCCACCAGCACACGCCCCAGACAAAGGCGTTGAACAGGAGCCCGGCGACCGCCAGGCTTTTGGGGGAGGCGTGGCCCATGCGTGGGCAGCTTACGAGACGTCGCCAGAGGCTTTGGCGGCCAGCGTGGCCTGGCGCTTGCGCCACCAACGCCAACCCAACCAGACGATGCCGATGCCCAACAGGGCAAAAATGCCATGCTGGAATTGGCGCAACACGCCAAACATCCAGTCCCAGTTTTGTGCGCCAAAGTACCCCAAGTAAACCCAGATGGGGACGCTGATCAGGGCAGCAAAGCCGTCCATGAAAAACCAGGTGGGAAAGCTCACTCGGCGGCTCATACCGGCCGAGAAGAATACTGGGGTGCGTAAACCCGGCAAAAAGCGGGCCACGAACATGACCCATTTGCCGTATTTGTGAAAGGCGTCTTGGGCGCTGGCGAAGCGCTCGGGTGTCAGGATTTTGCGAAAAACGGGCAATTTGGAAATGCGCTCACCATACAGGCGTCCCAGCGTGAACATCAGGCCGTCTCCCACCATGACGCCCGCCATGCCCACGGCAAACATGGTGTGCACATCGGCGTGGCCCAGACCCGCGATTACGCCGCCAGTGACCAGGGTCACATCTTCTGGAACAGGGACACCAAAGCCGCAAATCAACAGCATAACGAACACGGCCAAATAGCCGTATTCGGTGAAGATGGGCATCAAGAACTCAAAAACTTCCATGGATGACAAGATTCAGCCAGTGCCTGAACAGCTCAGGCAGATTGCGCGGGGTTGAAAGGCAGCGGGTCAGTGTAAATCATTTACAAGCCCCTTTTGGCGTGGGGAAAGGGGAGCAACAGGCACTGCCCGTATTGCCCTTGTCATGGAAAGTTCATACCGGCTTCACGGGGGTTGATTAACTTCAAAAACCCTTCATTTCTCCGGAGATCACCATGAAATTCCCATTGCCTCACCGTTTAAGCGCCGCTGCTGCGGCCTGGATGCTGGTTTGTGCCACTGGAGCTTTGCAAGCCCAAGCGCAAAACGTTTACCCCGCCACTTTGGCTGGCCATGCTGTGCTGCCCGCCATGACCTTGATCCCTGCGCCCAAAGACGCCCCGGCCGATTTGCAGGTTAGCGGCAAATTCACCACCGGTCAGCGCGTCGAGAAAATCGGCAGCGTCGAAGGCCAGTCGGCAGGTCGCCCCACGGGCATTTTCTTGCCTTTTAAGGGTCAGCCTGTTCAGGGCCACTCTGGCATCAAGCGCATGGCCGACGGCAGTTTCTGGATCTTGACCGACAACGGCGCGGGCTCCAAAGCCAATTCGCCTGACTTCATGCTGCACCTGAACCATTACAAAGTGGATTTCAAAACCGGCGAATTCAAGCGCGCGCAAACGGTGTTTTTGCACGACCCGGACAAAAAAGTGCCGTTTCGCATCGTCCACGAGGGCACCAAGCAGCGTTACCTGACCGGCTCGGACTTTGACACCGAGAGCTTTCAGTTCGCGGGTGGCTCGATCTGGATCGGCGATGAATTTGGCCCCTTCCTGATCAAGGCCGACATGAAGGGCAAAGTGCAAGCGGTGTTCGAGACGCAAGTCGACGGCAAAGTCGTGCGCTCGCCCGACCACCCTGCCGTTACCACTCCTGGCTCGCCAGACCAATTGGTGCGTTTCCAGTCACGCCGCTCTAGGGGCTATGAAGGCATGGCCGCCTCCAAAGATGGCAGCAAACTCTATGCCTTGCTGGAAGGCGCTTTGTGGGACGAAGCCACCAAAGCCCCAGAGATGCTGGACGGCAAGCAGTACTTGCGCGTGTTGGAATTTGATGTGAAAGCCGAAAAATGGACCGGCCGCCACTGGAAGTACGTGATGGAAGGCAACCACCATGCCATCGGTGACTTCAACATGATCGACGAGACCACCGGCCTGATCATCGAGCGCGACAACGGCGAAGGCACACCCGACAAGGCTTGCCCCGAGGGCGTCAAGCGCACCGATTGCTTCCACGACCTGCCCAAGTTCAAGCGCGTGTACAAAGTCGAGCTGACAGAAGCCAACGTGGGCGGCCCGCTGCGCAAGATAGGCTACATCGATTTGATGAACATGCAAGACCCCAACAAGCTGGCCCGCAAGCCGCTGGTCAATGGCGCTTTGAGCTTCCCGTTTTTCACCATTGAAAACGTGGACGTGGTGGATGCCACGCACATTGTGGTGGGCAACGACAACAACCTGCCGTTCTCCAGCAGCCGCGACCCCAACAAGGCCGACGACAACGAGCTGGTCTTGCTGGAAGTGGGCGAGTTTTTGAAGGCACGCTGAACTGCATCAGCCCAGCGCCCGTTTGGGCGCTGAGGCTCCCAGGGCCGATGAAGCTGGCATACTTCATCGGCCTTTTTCATGTAATGCCCATGCCCCGTCCCATTCAAGCCACTATCCGCACCGCTGCCTTGCGCCACAACCTGGCTTTGGCACGCCAAGCCGCCCCCGATGCCCAGGTGTGGGCGGTGGTCAAAGCCAATGCCTACGGCCATGGCATCGAGCGGGTGTTTGAGGGTTTGCGCGGTGCTGATGGCTTTGCATTGCTGGACTTGGCCGAGGCCGAACGCGTGCGCGCCCTGGGCTGGCGCGGCCCGATCTTGCTGCTCGAAGGCGCATTTGAGGCCCGCGACCTGGAGCTGTGTTCGCGCCTGCACCTGTGGCACACGGTGCATTGCGACGAGCAGATCGACATGCTGGCGCTGCACAAAACCAACGAGCCGCACCGGGTCTTCCTCAAGATGAACTCGGGCATGAACCGGCTGGGCTTTGCGCCGCAGCGCTTTCGCGCGATCTGGACACGGCTCAATGCCTTGCCCCAGGTAGACGAAATCTCGCTCATGACCCATTTCAGCGATGCCGATGGCCCCAAAGGCATTGCCGAGCAGATGGCCCGGTTTGAAGAAGCCACACGCGACTTGCCCGGTGAGCGCACCCTGAGCAACAGCGCCGCCACCTTGCGCCATGCGCGTGATTCGGCCGTGAAAGCCGACTGGATTCGCCCCGGCATTGCCGTGTATGGGAGCTCGCCCGACTTTCTCGAACACAGCGCCGCGCACTGGGGCTTGCAGCCTGCCATGAGCCTGAACGCCCGCATCATCGCCGTGCAGCAACTGCAAGCAGGTGACAGCGTGGGTTATGGCTCCACTTTTGTGGCCGATGGCCCCATGCGCATTGGCGTGGTGGCCTGCGGCTATGCCGATGGCTACCCGCGCATTTGCCCCACAGGCACGCCCGTGCTGGTGGACGGCGCACGGGGCCGCACGGTGGGCCGCGTCAGCATGGACATGCTGACGGTGGACCTAAGCCCCTTTCACGATGCAGGTGTGGGCAGCACCGTCACGCTGTGGGGACAGTCGGCCCAAGGTGCGGTGCTCAGCATCGATCAAGTGGCGCAGGCGGCAGGCACCGTGGGCTACGAGCTCATGTGTGCGCTGGCTGCGCGTGTGCCCGTGGTGGTGGTCTGAGGCCCCATCAAAAAGCTCAAGTGGCCCTGTCACCTGCGCGCAGGCCTTCAAGTCAAATGCCATTAGAGTGGCAATGGCCTTGAGAAAGTTGTTTTCCGGGGCGATCTCAACACAGGAGACATCGATTGCCCTCCAACGCTCAAAAAGACGCATTGGCTGCTTTGTATCTGTGCATGGCCCGCATCCGGGCGTTTGAAAATGCCGCAGAAATCCTGAGTCAGGGCGGTGTCAGCGCCTACAACAAAACCGCCGACGGTAGCGCCAAAGTGCGCGGCCCCTTGCACCTGTCCACCGGGCAAGAAGGCGTGGCCGCTGGCGTGTGCGCCCACCTTACCCCGCGCGACTACCTGACCTCCACGCACCGTGGCCATGGCCACACCCTGGCCAAGGGGGCCGACCTGAGCCGCATGATGTGCGAGCTGTACGGCAAGGCCACAGGGTTTAACGGGGGCAAAGGCGGCTCCATGCACATTGCTGATTTTTCGGTCGGCATGCTGGGGGCCAACGGCGTGGTGGCAGCGGGTTTGCCCATTGCCGTGGGCGCCGCGCACGCCCAAAAATTGCAGGGTCGCCGCGACATCACTGTCTGCTTTTTTGGCGATGGTGCCACCAACCGGGGGCCGTTTTTAGAAGCCCTCAACTGGGCGCAGGTGCACCAGTTGCCGGTGCTGTTTGTGTGTGAAGACAACCGTTGGAGCGCCACCACCGCCAGCGGCCCCATGATCGCCGGCCCCGGCGCTTCAGCCCGCAGCGAAAGCCTGGGCATTGCGGCGCACCCGGTTGATGGCAACGATGTCCGCGCCGTTTATGAAAAAGCCGCCGAGCTGGTGCAGGCCATTCGCGCAGGCCAGGGGCCGCGTCTGCTGCATGCCAGCACTTACCGCGTCAAAGGCCATGTGTCGGTGGACTTGGCCGCTTACCGTGACCCCCGCGAAGTCGAAGAAGCCCTGAAAAACGACCCGATCCAGAACGCCCGCCGCGACCTGTTGGCGCTGGGCAGCACCGATGCCGCGTGCGACCAGATGGACCAGCTAGCCCAAGCCGAGGTGCAATCCGCCATGCAGGCAGCCGACCAGGCGCCCTGGCCCGATGTGTCAGCCGCTTACACCGACATCCAGACCACAGGAGCAGGTCAATGGTTTTGAACACGATGAGTTACAGCCAGGCCGCCGTACTGGCCGTGCAACGCGAAATGGAAGCCGATGAGCGCGTGGTGGTCATGGGCGAAGACGTGGGACGGGGCGGTATCTTTGGCCAGTACAAAGGCCTGCAACAGACCTTTGGCACGCACCGCATCATCGACACCCCGATCAGCGAAGCGGCCATCATGGGCGGCGGCGTGGGCATGGCGTTGGCGGGCATGCGCCCGGTGGTGGAGATGCGCGTGGTCGACTTTGCCCTGTGCGGCATGGATGAAATCATCAACCAAGCCGCCAAAAACCGTTACATGTTTGGCGGCCAGGGCCGTGTGCCTTTGGTGGCCCGCATGCCCATAGGCATCTGGGATGCCTCAGCGGCGCAGCATTCGCAGTCCCTCGAAGCCTGGTTTGCCCACATGCCCGGCCTGGTGGTTGTGTGCCCAGGCTCGGTGCAAGACAACTATTCCCTGCTGCGCGCGGCCATGCAATGCGGTGACCCGGTGGTGTACATGGAACACAAGACTCTGTGGGGCTTGGAAGGGCCGGTGGACGAAGGCGTGCAGGTGCCTTTGGGCAAGGCCGCTGTGCTGCGCCCGGGCGAGCACCTGACGATGGTCAGCTGGAGCCGACAGGTGCAAGTGTGCCAAACGGCTTGCCAGCAATTGGCGGCTTTGGGTATTCAGGTCGAGCTGATCGATTTGCGTACCTTGTGGCCCTGGGACCGGGAAACGGTGCTCAATTCTGCCGCCAAAACAGGCCATTTGCTGGTGGTGCACGAAGCCATTCAGGCCGCAGGCTTTGGCGCTGAAATCGCCGCCACCGTGGCCGAAACTTTGGGTGTCCGCGTCAAGCGTCTGGGCGCGCCGCGCATTCCGGTGGGTTACGCCCCTGTTTTGGAAGCGGTGGCCCGCGTGTCGGCTGATCAAATCGTTGCCGCAGCGCAGGACTGCCTGAGGCCCGTCACACGTTGAGGGTGTCGCCCCTTGTTTGTGATCAGCCTGCACCTGCATTCAGCGAGCTTTTATGGGGTAATCCCTGTGCTCAAGGGGCGTTTTGGGGCCTTTTAGAGGGGCTTTTGGCCAAGAACGCCATGGTAAAGTGAATTTTAAATTTGGCTTGAGACCTATGACCCAATTGCACGAGCAAGAGCCACCTGTAGTGGCCGCTGCTGAACCCGATGAAAAAACCGCTGTTCCTCTGAAAATCGAAGACTGGCTCACGGTGATCGTGATGGCGCTGCTCTCGCTCATCACCTTTGCCAATGTGCTGGTGCGCTATTTCACCGACCAGTCCTTTGCCTGGACGGAAGAGTTTTCGGTGTTCTTGATGATCGTGCTGGCGCTGGTGGCGGGTTCGGCCTCGGTGGCCCGCAACCGTCAAATTCGCATTGAGTACTTTGCCGACAGCGGTTCGGAAAAACGCCAACGGGCACTGGCCCGCTTTGGAGCTTTGATGGTGTTTGCGCTGTTTACCCTGATCGCGGTGCTCAGCGTGCGTGTGGTCTGGGACGATTTCCGCTTTGGCGAAACTTCACCAGGCATTGGCGTGCCGCAGTGGTGGTACACCATCTGGCTGCCGGTCTTGTCGATAGCCATCGCCGGACGTGCGCTGGGCTTGTTCATCCGCCGGGGGCGTCAGCCATGATCCCGACCCTCCTGTTTGTGGCCTTTGTGGTCATGATGCTCATGGGCGTGCCGATTGGCGCGGCTTTGGGCCTGGCCGGTGCGGCTTGTATTGCCCTGGCCAACTCGGACGCGCAGTGGTTTGGCCTGCTGGCCGTGCCGCAAAACTTTTATGCGGGTCTGGGCAAATACCCGCTGCTGGCCATTCCTATGTTTGTGCTGGTGGGCTCCATCTTTGACCGCTCGGGTGTGGCGCTGCGTTTGGTCAATTTTGCAGTGGCCATCGTGGGCCGTGGCCCCGGCATGCTGCCCTTGGTGGCAATTGTGGTGGCCATGTTTTTGGGCGGTATTTCGGGCTCAGGTCCTGCCAACGCGGCGGCGGTGGGTGCGGTCATGATCGCGGCCATGTCGCGGGCCGGTTACCCCGCTTCGTTTTCGGCCAGCGTGGTCGGCGCGGCAGCGGCCACGGACATTTTGATTCCGCCTTCTGTGGCCTTCATTGTGTATTCGGTGCTGGTGCCCGGCGCCTCGGTGCCTGCGCTTTTTGCGGCGGGCATGATTCCGGGCATTTTGGCGGGCCTGGCCTTGATCGTGCCCACGGTGTGGATGGCCCGCAAGCACAAGATGGGTGCGCTTGAGGCGACCTTGCCACGCCCCGAATTGTGGAAAAGCTTTGTGGAAGCCACTTGGGGCTTGGCTGCGCCGGTCTTGATTTTGGGCGGCATGCGAGCCGGTTGGTTCACGCCGACCGAGGCGGCGGTGGTGGCGGTGTTTTATGGCCTGTTTATGGGCATGGTGATTTACCGCACCATCAAAGTGCGCGACCTGTTTGTCATCTTGCGCGAGTCGGGCGAGTTGTCGGCGGTGATCTTGCTGGTGGTGTCGTTGGCGGGCATTTTTGCCTTTTCGCTGTCCACGCTGGGGGTGATTGACCCGGTGACAAACGCCATCGTCAATTCGGGCTTGGGCGAATACGGTGTGCTGGCACTGCTCATCTTGATGTTGATCACGGTGGGCATGTTCCTCGACGGTGTGTCGATCTTCCTGATTTTTGTGCCGCTGTTGTGGCCCATCGTGCAGTACTACAAATGGGACCCGGTCTGGTTTGGCGTGATCCTCACGCTCAAAGTGGCGCTGGGGCAGTTCACGCCGCCGCTGGCCGTGAACCTGATGGTGTCTTGCCGCATCGCCGGGGTGCGCATGGAAGAAACCGTGCGCTGGGTCGGCTGGATGCTGTTTTCGATGTTCCTGGTCATGCTGGCGGTGATTGCTTGGCCCGAACTGGCCCTGTGGCTGCCGCGTTATTTGGGTTATTGATGTTCATTTTTTCAACAAGGAGAGAACCATGAAACTTCGTCGTCATTTGCTCAGCCTGCTGGCTGTAGCCGCTGGTTTGGGTGCTTTTACCGTCCCGGCCGTCGCCGCCGATTACAAGGCCGAGTACCGCATGTCCCTGGTGTTGGGTCCGCCCACACCCTGGGGCCAGGCTGGCAAGATGTGGGCCGACACGGTCAAAGAGCGCACCCAGGGTCGCATCAACATCAAGCTTTACCCCGGCGTGTCGCTGATCCAGGGGGATCAAACCCGTGAATTCAGCGCGTTGCGCCAGGGCGTGATTGACATGGCCGTGGGCTCGACCATCAACTGGTCGCCCCAGGTCAAGGAACTGAACCTGTTCTCGCTGCCTTTCCTGATGCCCGACTACGCCGCCATTGACGCGCTGACACAAGGCAGCGTGGGCCAGAAGATTTTCCAGACCCTGGACAAGTCGGGCGTGGTGCCTTTGGCTTGGGGTGAAAACGGCTTCCGTGAACTCACCAACTCCAAGCGCGCCATCAAGTCGCCTGCTGACCTCAAGGGCATGAAAATTCGTGTGGTGGGCTCGCCCATTTACTCGGACATGTTCAGCGCCATGGGTGCCAACCCCACGCAAATGAGCTGGGCCGATGCGCAGCCTGCGCTGTCCAGCGGCGCGGTGGACGGTCAAGAAAACCCGCTGTTCTTGTTCACCGTGCTGAAAATGCACACCGTGGGCCAGAAATTCGTGACCACCTGGGGCTATGTGGCCGATCCGCTGATCTTTGTGGTGAACAAAGACATTTGGGCATCGTGGACACCCGCTGACCAAGCCATCGTGCGTCAGGCCGCTGTGGACGCGGGCAAAGCCGAAATCGCCATTGCCCGCAAAGGCCTGGTCGAAGCCGACAAGCCTGTGCTGAAAGACATCGCCGCCATGGGCGTGACGGTGACATCGCTCTCCGCCGACGAGCGCGATGCCTTCGTCAAAATCACCCGCCCGGTGTACGAAAAGTGGAAAAACACCGTGGGCCCTGCCCTGGTGAAAGAAGCCGAAGCCGCTGTTGCTTCACGCAAGAAGTGATGTGTTCGTCTGGCCAGCACAACTTGTTGGCCAGGCGTTTCTTCTCTGGGTTCAGGCCATGACCCAGCCCAGGGGCGCTGCGCGGTGACCCTGTGGCATTCTTGATGCGAGCGAGACACGGGATGCCGCCAGCAGGCACCACAATCCTTGCATGCCCGAACCGACTCACTTACACCGTCACGACCGACGTGCCCTGCTTGTGGCCCTCGTGCTGGTGGTCATCTGGGGGGGCAACTTCACCCTGCAAAAGCACCTGTTTGACCTGATCACACCGGGTGGTTTTTTGTGGGCGCGTTACCTCATCATGCCCACCTGCGCGCTGTTGCTGATGCGTTGGCGTTTTGGCCATTGGCTACCGCCTTTGCCCCGCAGGGACTGGATGCAGATGGCCTGGCTGGGCTTCCTTGGCCATTCCTTACATGTGGGTTTGGTCACTTACGGCATCCACTGGTCCACGGCGTTTTCGAGTTCGGTGATTTTGGCGTGCGGACCGATTTTGACCTTGTTGATCCTGCGGTACCAGGGGCTTGAGCGGCTGACAGCAGCGCAAATGTCGGGTGTTGCCCTGGCTTTTGGCGGGGTGTTGATGTTCCTGTCCGACAAGTTGCTGGGCGGCAATTGGCGGGCAGGTGGGGGCGATTTGGTTTTGTTGGTCGCCGCCGCTTTCTTTTCTTATTACACCGTGGCCGTCAAACCCGTGATGGAAAAACACGGGCCGATCTTGACCATGGGTTATGCCACCTTGCTGGGCGGTTTGCCCGTGATGCTTTTGTCGGTGCCCGCCGGCATGGCCGCCAACTGGTCGGTGCTCGACTTCTGGGCTTGGGTGGGTTTATTTTGGTCCATTTTGGTGTCGGCCTTCTTTGGCTGGTTGGCTTGGGGCTGGATCAACACCGTGCGCGGCGTGGCCCGCACGGCCCCTTTGATGTATTTGATGCCACCCATGGCGGGCTTATTTGCCTGGGCTTTGTCGGGCGAGCATTACAGCTGGATCAAGATCGCTGGGGCCGGCGTGACCCTGTTGGGCGTAGCGCTGGCGCAATACGCGGGGCAAATCAAATGGCGTTTGCGGTGAAGGGCTAGCGCAACCAGGTGTCGTAAGCGGTTTTGCAGATCAGGGCCAACACCACCACAATGAACACGTGGCGCACAAAACCCGAGCCGTGTTTCATCGCCAGACGGGTGCCGATCAGGCTGCCAATGATGTTGGACACCGCCATGGCCAAAGCCAAGTGCCACCACACATGCCCTTGAATGGCAAACAACACCAGCGCTGAAAAATTGGTGGCCACATTGATCAGTTTGGCCGAGGCCGTAGCGTTCAAGAAGTCATAGCCCATCAAGCGGACATAGGCAAAAACCAAAAAACTGCCCGCGCCGGGTCCGAAAAACCCGTCGTAAAAGCCGATCGTCAAGCCGATGGCGGCCCCAAGCCAGACTTGCTTTGCCCCTGCATAGCGGGGCGCGTGGGTGCGTCCCATGTCTTTTTTGGCCAGGGTGTACACCAGCAGCACGGCCATCATGAAGGGCAAGGCTTTGCGAAACAGTGCGGGGTCGACCTGTGTGACCACCCAGGCCCCAATCAAGGAGCCCAACAGACCCGCGCCGGCAGCGGGCAGCAAGGCGCGCCAGGGCATGACCACCTTGCGGCTGTACTGCAAGGTGGCAAAAGCCGTGCCCCAGATCGCGGCGCTTTTGTTGGTGCCAAACAAAGTGGCGGGGGCGGCCCCCGGAAAGGTGGCAAACAAGGCCGGTATCAGGATCAGGCCACCACCGCCCACGATCGCGTCCATCATCCCTGCCAGCAAGGAGGCCAGCGAAACAATCAGTAATTCCATAGGCACGATTGTGGCAGTGTGCCCGTGTAGTGGCTGTCACCGGCTGGAGGCCAGAGGGGCAAAAAAAAAGCGCCGCTTGCGCGACGCTTTGAAAAAACACACCTCGTTGGATGCTGTTCAATGTTGGAATTCTAAGGCTTCAGTGTCTCCTCGGCCCTCGGGATGCAAGTACTGCTTTGCATCGAGTCACTGAAATGTAATCCCGCAAGCGCTTCGTTTTCCTCAGGGATTTCCCCATTCGGGGGAAATCCCTGACCCAATCTGACGCTTGGTTGACAAATATGCAAACTTTTGAGGTGCCCGAGGCGTTGGATTGTGCGGTGCGCTGCGTCCTTCAAGATCCACCGAGCCGATTTTTTCCACGATCAGGTCCCGGTTCATGCATGTGCGCCAAGGCCTGTGGTTAGGGCAAGTGGCCTTGCTCCATAACCCCAAAAACAAAAGCCACCCGAAGGTGGCTTTTGAAACAAGCTTGAAACCCGTTTGGAATCAGAAGCTGTAGCTCACGCCCACGCCGAAGCCACGGATGTCAGCTTCAGGCTTGCGGAACTCGCCGCGAATGGCCACTTGCTTGTTGACTTGGTAGCTGATGCCGCCACCGTAAATCATGCCGTCGTCCAATTTGACACCGCGGTTGGAGAAACTGTTGGCTTGTGAAACCCGCATGTTGCCGTAGCCCAAACGGCCGAAGACGCTGACTGTGTTGGACACGGGCAGGGAATACAAAGCCGAAACGCTCATTTGGCTGACGCTGAGTTTGTCTGTGCCGACATTTAAAGTGCCAATGCGGTTGCCGTTGACTTCAAAAGCCAAACCATTACCCAGACGGTAGCCAGCAAAAATACCACCTCCAGTGGTTGAAGTGTGGTCAGTGAAGCGGTTGTTGAACATCTCGGCACCGGCGTAGTAGCCTGCAGTTTGAGCTTGAGCGGAAATGGCCAAAAGTGCCAAAGAAGATGCAAAAATGAGTTTTTTCATGATTTGAGTGAATTAATAGGATATTGGGCCGATAACCCGCTCAAATTGTATATATTTGTAGTATTAAAATTTACTTTGTTCAATATAAAAATGTGTATTTTTGTAATATAAAAAATAAAATTTACCACGAAATTCAGACCAGCAGAGAAGAGAAAAATTTCAGCCGAATCAAGTAAAAAAACCCCGGTCGGGAAGACCGGGGTAGGGCTGTGTGATTCGCTTTTACTTGGCCGTCGGCATCACAAACTCAGCACCCTTGCCAATGCTCTCGGGCCAGCGCTGCATGATGGACTTTTGCTTGGTATAAAAGCGCACGCCTTCTTCGCCATAGGCGTGCATGTCGCCAAACAGCGAACGCTTCCAGCCGCCAAAACCGTGCCAGGCCATGGGCACGGGGATCGGCACGTTGATGCCGACCATGCCCACCTGAATGCGGCGGGCAAACTCGCGCGCCACGTTGCCGTCGCGGGTGAAGCAGCTCACACCGTTTCCGAACTCGTGGTCGTTGATGATCTGCACGGCTGTGCCAAAGTCGGGCACGCGCACGCAGCTCAACACCGGGCCAAAGATTTCTTCCTTGTAGATCTTCATGTCGGTGGTCACGTGGTCAAACAGCGTGCCGCCGAGCCAGAAACCGTTGTCGCAACCTGCACCGGCCTTTGCGCCGTCAAACTCGCGGCCGTCAACCAGCAGCTGGGCACCTTCGGCCACGCCCGCGTCGATGTAGCCCTTGATGCGCTGACGCGCGGCGTCGGTCACGATGGGACCCATCTCGGCGGCCAGGTTTTCACCGTTGAGCACTTGCAGCGACTTGGTGCGCTCAATCAGCTTGGGCAATATTTTGTCGGCCACATCGCCCACCAACACAGCAACAGAGATCGCCATGCAGCGCTCGCCCGCCGAGCCGTAGCCTGCGCCGATCAACGCGTCCACGGTCTGGTCGATGTCGGCATCGGGCATGACGACCAAATGGTTTTTCGCGCCGCCCAGGGCCTGCACGCGCTTGCCGTGGTGCGCGCCGGTCTCATAAATGTAGTTGGCAATCGGCGTTGAGCCCACAAAGCTGATGGCCTTCACATCGGGGTGCTCCAGCAGCGCGTCCACGGCTTCCTTGTCACCTTGCACCACGTTGAACACGCCGTCGGGCAGACCGGCTTTTTTGAGCAACTCGGCCATGAACAGCGACGCGCTGGGATCGGTCGGGCTGGGTTTGAGGATGAAGGTGTTGCCCGCCGCAATGGCGACCGGGAACATCCACATGGGCACCATCACAGGAAAGTTGAAGGGCGTGATGCCCGCCACCACGCCCAGCGACTGGCGTAGAGTCCAGTTGTCGATGCCAGTCGAGACCTGGTCGGTGAAGTCGCCCTTGAGCAGCTGCGGGATGCCGGTGGCAAATTCTACGATGTCGATGCCGCGCGAGACTTCGCCTTGCGCGTCGGTGAATACCTTGCCGTGCTCGGCGGTGATCATGTGGGCCAGCTCGTCTTTGTGTGTGTTCAGCAGTTCGAGGAACTTGAACATCACGCGGGCGCGTCGCAGCGGCGGTGTGTCGGCCCAGGCAGGAAACGCCGCTTGCGCAGCGGCCACGGCCTTGGCCACTTCGGCGCTGTTGGCCAGGGCCACGCTGCCGGTCACGGCGCCTGAGGCGGGGTTGGTGACGGGCTGGCTGCGGCCCGAAGTGCCTGCGGCGGTTTGGCCGCCAATGTAATGGCCGATGTGGGTGATGCTCATGGGGTGCTCCTTGTGGCTTGCGCCTGTTGCTCGTGAATGTGTATTTGTAGGTGCCCACACTGTGGGGGATTCTCCGATCATGTGGAGACCCTTTGATCGCCCACAGGGGTGGGCTCCTACAAAATTTCAGCGCCTTGTGTGCAGATCTTGCCCATCAAAAGCGCCAAAAGTGTAATGAGTGTAGGCACCCCCGTACCCCCTCACAAGCCCGTAAAGCTGAATTGATTGTTCAGAATAGTGAACAATCAATGCATGGAAGAGCAAAAAATCAACACCCTCTGGACTCACCTGCACTGGCTGAGCGTGCTGGCGCAACAGGGCAGTTACACGACCGCAGCCGCCCGGCTGGGCGTGAGCAAGGCCGCCATGAGCCAGCGCATCGCCGAGCTGGAGCGCGCTGCCAAAGTGACCTTGGTGCAGCGCACCACTCGCAGCTTGCGATTGACCGAGGCGGGCCAAAGGCTGGTGGATGAAACCCGCGCCTCGTTTGAACAGATCGAGCAAAGCTTTGCCCAGGTGCGCGACTTGGCCGAGCAGCCCAGCGGTTTGTTGCGCGTCACGGCCCCAGTGGCGTTTGCAAGGCAGCAGCTGGTGCCACTGTTTGCCGCTTTCTTGCAAGACTTTCCGGATGTGCGAATCGAGCTGGACCTGTCAGACCGCCTGAGCGCCTTGGCCACCGAAGGCTACGACCTGGCCATCCGCCACACCGCCCGACCGCCCGACACCCATGTGGCTTGGGTTCTGTGCGCGACCGAATCGGTGCTGGTGGCCACCCGCGCTTACATTCGCCAACATGGAGAACTGCAAAGCCCCACCGAGTTGCAAGTCCACAACTGCCTGCACTACCCCCGTTCGCAAGACACGCCCGCGTGGACCTTTGAGCCGCGTCAACCTTCAGCACAGGGCGAGCGCATCACGGTGCCCGTGAGTGGCAACTTCGCCGCCAACAACAGCGAGGCCTTGCGCGAAGCGGCCTTGACCGGCGCAGGCATTGCCCTCCTGCCCGACTTCAGCGCCCAAGCCGAGTTGCGCAAGGGTCACTTGGTGCGGGTGCTGCCCGACTGGAAACCCGTAGGCGCTTTTGCCGAAACCATCTACGCGATCCGACCGTATGCGCCGCATGTGCCCCGGGCAGTGACGGCGTTGGTGGCGCATTTGAGGTCAAGTTTGGAGAGCGGTTTCGGCGTCTGAAACTCACAGTCAAGGCGCAGTTCAGCGACCGGCCAGCACCGGAAACAGCTTGTGCAGCCCGTCTGCCATCACCTCAACCGCTAGCGCGGCCAGTATCAAACCCATCAGCCGTGTCATGACGTTGATGCCGGTTTTGCCCAGGATGCGGGCAATCGGGGTGGCCAGCGAGAAACAAAGCGCGGTGGCCAGGGCGATGACCACGCCGTAGCCCACGAGGGTGGCCAGTTGGGCAAAGTCTTTGGCTTTTTCGGCGTAAATCACCACGGTGGACATGGTGGCCGGGCCGGTCAGCAGCGGGATGGTCAGCGGCACCACGGCGATGCTGGCCCCCATGGCAGCCTTGGCTTCGGCGTCGTGCACTTCGTCAGCGTTGGCACGGGCTTCGGCAGGCTGGGCGTTGAGCATAGACAAGGCGGCCGTCAGCAGCAGCAAGCCGCCCCCTACCTGAAAGCTGGCCAGCGAGATGCCGAAAAACTCCAGGATCTGCAGCCCCAGCAAGGCGCTGGCTGCGATCACCACAAAAGCGGAAAAGGATGACACCCAAATCGTTCTCTGTCGTTGGGCGCTGCTGAAGCCCTGCGTGTAGTGAATGAAAAAAGGAACGATCGCCAAAGGGTTGACGATGGCCAGCAGGGTGATGAGCGGTTTGAAGTCCATCGCCCGATTGTGCGCCGCCTCAGGCTGCTGGTGTGCGCCTTCTGAACATGCTCCAGCCTTCCATCTGTAGCACCTTGTCGCCATGCTGGTTGAACATTTCCCACAGGTTGCGCGTCATGCCTACATCGGGGCGCTTGCTCATGGGTTTGACCTCTAGCACCGTGCTTCGCAGGCGCAGGGTGTCGTTCGGGTACACCGGCTTGAGCCATTTGAGACCTTCAATGCCGGGTGAGCCCAGGCTGGAGGTCTCTTGCAGGAAGTTGGTCACCATCAGCCGCATGGCCATGGCGCAGGTGTGCCAGCCGCTGGCCGACAAAGCCCCAAACACCGAGGCCTTGGCCGCTTCATCGTCCAGGTGAAAGGGTTGTGGGTCGAACTGGGTGGCAAAAGCGATGATTTCTTCTCGGGTCGGCGTGAGGCTGCCCAAATCGCGCACCTGGTCCACCGCCATGTCTTCCCAAAAGTATTTGATTTCGGCCATCAACGGCCTCCCGAAATGTCCAGAAAACTCATGGTGGTGTAGCTGGCCGCATCCGACAGCAGCCAGACAATGCCCTCGGCCACTTCTTCGGCGCTGCCGCCGCGCC
>Ga0209550_10001428_pt1 | contig 22842 bp, 26 predicted proteins | sample LauGreSuBDMM15SN_2_FD_187567 | JGI IMG/M metagenome (GOLD analysis project Ga0209550, IMG submission 187567) | Freshwater lake microbial communities from Lake Michigan, USA - Su13.BD.MM15.SN (SPAdes) (version 5) | ecosystem: Environmental > Aquatic > Freshwater > Lake | place: Lake Michigan... | reverse complement strand
AAAATGGTGCCTCGGGACGGAATCGAACCGTCACTCCTTTCGGAACCGGATTTTGAGTCCGGCGCGTCTACCAGTTCCACCACCGAGGCAAGAGCGGGATTCTACCAGAATCTCGCATCTGCTTCGTCTTTGTTGAATTGAATATTCAAGTATTACTACTGCATGTGTTGGCCGCCATTGATAGCAATGTTGGCGCCAGTTAAAAATGCAGCTTCATCAGAAGCGAGATAAGCCACTAGTCCTGCGACTTCTTCAGGCTTACCTAAACGACCCATAGGAATTTGCGGAATGATTTTTGAATCCAAGACTTCTTCAGGAATCGCGAGCACCATTTGTGTGCCTATGTAGCCAGGTGAAATCGTATTCACGGTCACACCTTTTTTTGCGACTTCTAATGCTAAGGCTTTGCTAAAACCATGCATACCCGCTTTGGCAGCGGAATAGTTAGTCTGTCCGAAAGCACCTTTTTGTCCATTGATAGAGGAGATGTTAATCACACGTCCCCAACCACGATCTGTCATGCCATCACAAACAGGTTTAGTCATATTAAAGATGGAATCAAGATTAGTGCTAATCACAGCATCCCAATTTGTTTTATCCATCTTCTTGAATGTCATGTCACGTGTAATGCCGGCGTTATTCACCAAAACATCAACCGGACCCATGTCTTTAGTGATTTGGTCTATACATGCTTGTGCTGATTCAAGGTTGGTGACATCACAAGGATAAGCACGGAATTCATAACCCTTACTTTTCATATCTGCTAACCATGTCGCTACTTTGGTATTTCCAGGTGAATAAGTGGTTGCTACTTGATAGCCCATCTTAGCCATTTTGATGCAGATGGCTTCCCCTAATCCGCCCATTCCCCCAGTGACTAACGTGACTCTGCTCATATTGGCTCCTTTTATTTATTTATAGTTGATTACTGCAACTTACCTGACTGACTTTGATATTAACGTTCAATAGCAAGCGCTACTCCCATACCGCCCCCTATACATAAACTGGCTAAACCGCGTTTAGCATCGCGTCGAATTAATTCATGAATCAAGGTGACAAGAATGCGGCAACCTGAAGCACCAATAGGATGTCCAATTGCAATCGCACCACCGTTGACATTGATTTTCGAGGTATCCCAACCCATTTCTTTATTGACTGCAATCGCTTGAGCAGCAAAGGCTTCATTAATTTCCATTAAATCTAAATCCTTATGCATCCATCCTGCTTTTTTCAAACAGAGCTGACTCGCTGATACGGGTCCCATACCCATAATGGCAGGATCTAAACCAGAAGAAGCATAGGCTTTGATTTTTACTAGTGGTGTTAATCCTAGTTGTTTTGCTTTACTGGCAGACATCATGATGACTGCTGCAGCACCATCATTAATGCCGGATGCATTGCCTGCAGTAACAGTACCTTCTTTATCAAACGCAGGACGCAAGACTGATAAAGCTTCTGCTGTGGTGCCCGCTTTAATATATTCATCGCTATCAAAAATTACACTGCCTTTTTTATCTTTGATCTCTAATGGCAGAATTTCATCTTTAAATTTACCTTGTTGCTGAGCAGCTGCGGCTTTGTTTTGTGAGGCAGCAGCAAAGTCATCTTGCTCTGTGCGAGAGATGTGAAATTTTTTCGCGACATTCTCTGCAGTCACGCCCATGTGATAGTGGTTATAAGCATCCCATAATCCATCTGTAATCATGGTGTCGACTAACTTCGCATCACCCATACGAAAACCTTCGCGTGAATGATTCAACACATGCGGTGAAGCACTCATATTTTCTTGACCACCAGCGATAATAATTTCTGCATCACCGCACGCTATCGCTTGTGCAGCTAGATGCGTGGCTTTTAATCCGCTGCCACATACTTTATTGATTGTAAAAGCTGGAATGGCATTCGATAGACCTGCTTTAATAACAGCTTGTCGTGCTGGATTTTGACCGCAACCTGCAGTCAAGACTTGACCTAAGATGACTTCATTAATGAGATGAGGATCAAACCCAGCTTGTGACACCAATCCTTTGATGACATGTGCACCGAGATCGGCTGCAGAGTGTTTTTTGAGTGAACCACTAAATTTACCAACAGCGGTTCTACCTGCTGCGACTATGACGACTTCTTCCATATGTGCTCCGTATGTGTTCCACTTTTTTTGCGGAATCGTTGTAAAAATTTTTTTAACAATTGCGAAGCGCCACATTCTAGTGAGGCCGATAAGACTGAAATTGAGCTTGATCAAAATCACACGCAAGGCCGTCATACATTCATCTACAAATTAGAACCAGTGAGTCAACATACTGAGCCTAGGCACGAAAATACAGATGCATGCCTAATGATCATAGCGTGCTAATTTCGCCTTGGGTAAGAAATTTTCGGATGAGAAAGCGTTCGATTAACGCTTAAGACTAAGAAATTATCAAATCTCTATGATTTAGAACGATAGATGTAAATCTAACTGGACAACTTACGAACGCTAAGCTGACGACGACTTAATGCTTTAGTAAGAATTTTATAAGTGTCGAGGTCAAAGGCAGGATGGTTGGGTGAATTTTCTAATAAAGACCAGACCACATCTTCAGTCTGAGCGGTACCTAAGTAACACCAATTATTCACGACATGTATGTCTGTTTTTTCGTTGGCGCCTTTTTCTATCAATCCCACTGCGCCACCATATGGCCACGTCTCGATGCGTAAACTAGATAACGCAGCTTCTAGTCTTGCATGATGTAAGGCGCTGGGTTCTTTGCCTACGCAAGCGCCTTTGCATCGATGTAATTGCATGGCGAAACAAGGATGGGTATTAGTTGATCTCGATTCCAGTCCTAGCATCGCTAAACATAATTGATGTGTTTCAGCGAGTTCACGCAAAACATTTTCTGCTTTTCTTTTAGAGCTAAATAATCCACATAAGTTTTGTGCACGTCCAAAATCTTCATCTCTAGCCATCACCAATCTAGGTGCAGAATCAGACAGCAACTGCCAAGCACATAAACTTCTTTTTTGGCGTAACTGTTGATTATGTATAGGTTGTAATGCTTTGATAGCTTGCGCTTCTAAGAGTAGCGCACCAATTTCGCCTGCAGTCTCACGCCATTCAATATGATGTACTTGTTGAGACAAGCGCATTTCTTTATAAAACTTATGATCCGCAGAAAAATGCGATAACACACGCTTACGTAATTGCACGCTCTTACCAACATAGAGTGGAATCTTGTTTTCACCGTAAAAATAATAGACCCCTGGTGTATCAGGGCAATCATCTAAAGCATGTTGATCAAGATGTGCGGGTAGAGATGGTGTTTGTAGTAATGAAGTTAGCGTGCTTTGTAAAGTTTCATCAGTGATTTGCGCTGGAAGTTTTTGCCAGAATTGCCAAATTAAATCTGCATCAGCCAGCGCGCGGTGACGTCCGTTAGCAATTAATCCATGGCGTTCTATCAGTACATCTAGATTATGTCGTCGTTCTTCAGGATACAAAGCGCGTGATAATTTAACTGTACACAGCACATCAACACGCAAGTTATAACCTGCTGCTTTAAACGCATTTCTTAAAAAGCCATGATCAAAGCGTGCATTGTGCGCAATAAAAAGTGCACCATCGAGTTTTGCAAATAAGTCAGCAGCTAAAGTAGAAAATTCTGGCGCGTCTTGCACCATTTCATTCGTAATGCCAGTCAGACCTTGAATGAAAGCAGGAATCGAAGTTGCAGGCTTGACTAAACTAGCCCAATGTTGTGCTTGTCCTTCTTGATCGACTTCAACCAAACCAATTTCAGTGATGTGGTCGATCGCAGGATTTGCGCCCGTTGTTTCTAGATCAATGAAAACGAGTTTGGAATAATTCATACGCAGAAAGCGAGAGCGCTTAAGAGAAAAATAATAGCGCTCTGAAATTTAGCTGAGCATGCAAAGCAGTGGCCTTGCATGTTTATTTACTCGTCCAACTATCTTTGAGTGTGGTGATGCGATTGAATACAGGTTTGCCTGCTGTTGAGTCAACGCGATCCGCAACAAAATAACCATGTCGTTCAAACTGAAATTTTTCATCAGACTTCGCTAGATCTGCGCCCGATTCCAAATAAGCAGTCACGACTGTTTTTGAATCCGCATTCAATGCTTGTTTAAAATCTTTACCACCTGCATCAGGGTGTGCATCAGTGAATAAACGATCATAGAGTCTGACTTCAGCTTCTATAGCATGCGCAGCAGAGACCCAATGTATGTTGCCTTTTACTTTGTAATTCGCTGAGCCTTCTGTGCCGCTCTTACTGTCTGCGAAATAATTGCAATGCACGGCAATCACATTGCCATTCGCATCTTTGTCGCAGCCTGTGCATTCAATCACAAAGCCATAACGCAGTCGGACTTTATTGCCAGGGAAAAGACGGAAGTAACCTTTACTTGGCACTTCCATAAAATCTTCTGCTTCTATCCATAGTTCACGACTGAGTTTGAAATGTCGATTGCCACGTTCAGGATGATGGGGATGAACCGGTGCTGTGCAATCTTCACTTGCTGTGTCAGAAAAATTATCAATGATCAGTTTGAGTGGATTAAGCACAGCAACTAAACGTGCTGCTTTAGGATCAAGATCATCACGTAGTGCACCTTCTAGCGTGCTCATATCTATCCAGCTATCTGCTTTTGCGACACCTATACGTTCTGCAAAAAGTTGAATCGCTTCTGGTGTATAACCACGACGACGTATGCCCACAATAGTAGGCATACGTGGATCATCCCAACCATCGACTATGTTTTCTTCAACGAGTTGTAAGAGTTTGCGTTTACTTGTAATTGCATAAGTCAGATTGAGTCGTGCAAATTCATATTGATGCGGCAGTGGTTTTTTGAAAAATCCACCTACAGTTAAACGTTCCAGTATCCAATCATAAAAAGGCCTATGATCTTGAAACTCTAAAGTACAAAAAGAATGCGTGATATTTTCTAAGGCATCAGAAATCGGATGCGTGTAGTCATACATAGGATAAATGCACCACTTATCACCAGTCCGATGATGATGCGCATGACGAATACGATAAATCGCAGGATCACGCATATTCATGTTTGGTGATGCCATATCGATTTTTGCGCGCACGATATGTTCACCATCTTTAAATTCACCGGCTTTCATGCCTCTAAATAAAGCGAGTGATTCTTCAGCAGGGCGATCGCGGAATGGTGAATTTTTACCGGGCTCACTAAAACTACCGCGGTTCGCTGCCATGTCATCGGCACTTTGGCTGTCTACATAAGCATGACCTGCAGTGATCAACCATTCAGCCATTTGATACAACTGATCAAAATAATCACTCGCGTAATGTAGATGCGCTACACCATCATGCTGCCAGTCATAACCTAGCCATTGCACGCTGTCGATAATGGTATCGACATATTCTTGGTCTTCCTTGGTAGGATTGGTGTCATCAAAACGTAAATGACAGCGTCCTGCATAGTCGCGTGCTAAACCGAAATTTAAACAAATTGATTTAGCGTGACCAATATGCAGATAACCGTTAGGCTCGGGTGGAAAGCGTGTGATGACCGTTGGTAAGGCCTTGCCCTGTGCATCAGATCGATGTGCATATTTTGCGCTAGCGTTATCGTGATCAATAATGCCGCGCAAAAAATTGGAAGGAACGGTACTGTTGTTTGATTGGTTGTCGTTACTCATAACCCTAGGTTTGTAACAAGAAGAATAAGACAGCATTCTACCGTAGCGGGTAATTTTTATAGAACTGCGTGCGACTGGGCTAGAGTGGCAAGTGTTAGGAGAACTTATGTGGGTGTATCCAAAAATAATTGCACATCGTGGTGGTGGCTCGCTTGCTCCAGAAAATACACTGGCTGCTTTGCGCTGTGGATTAGCGTATGGTTTTCATGCGGTTGAATTTGATGTGATGGCTTTAGATAATGGTGATTGCGTCTTAATGCACGACAGCCTATGTGGTCGTACTGTGCAAGCAGAAGGAACGGTTACGCGTTTTTCTGCTGCCCAGTTGGCAAACATGGATGCGGGCAGTTGGTTTAGTCCAGCCTTTGCGGGTGAGCCCGTGCCAGATTTTGCTGCTGCTATAGCGTTTTGCTTAGAGCATGGCATTTGGATGAATGCTGAAATCAAGCCTGCACCCGGTAAGGAAGCGGAAACGGGACGTTTAGTCGCGCAGATTTGTGCAAGCTTGCCGACTGGTGCGGTGCTGTTATCTTCTTTTTCAGTGACAGCTTTACAGTCTGCGATGGCAGTGGCACCAGATGTTCCTCGCGCGCTTTTAGTTGAACAAGTCCCAACAGATTGGCGCGAGCAATTGCAGTCATTAGATGCGCATGCACTGCATGTGCAAGCTGCCCACCTAACTCAAGCCCAAGCACAAGAAATTAAAAAAGCGGGCATAGGTCTGTTTTGTTACACCGTGAATGATCCGAAAGAAGCACAGCGCTTGTTTGCCATGGGTGTGGATGCTTTTTGCACGGATCGCATAGACATCATTCCTTCAGATTTTGGTATTCAGTCTAGCTAAGGTTGATTTTTCGACAATACTATCTGGTGGTTAGGCTGACCAAATAGCAGCCCGCATAAGGGGTAGATGAAGGCTAAATGAGGGCTTCACGTATAATCAATGGTTTGATAATGCACTTGCACGCTCTTGCAAAATACCCATGAACTCGTCCGATATACGCGAAAAATTCCTCAGTTTTTTTGAATCCAAAGCCCATACCGTCGTGCGCTCTTCTAGTCTAGTTCCAGGCAATGATCCGACTTTGTTATTTACCAATTCGGGCATGGTGCAATTCAAAGATGTGTTTTTAGGTGCGGATAAACGTGCTTATGTGCGTGCTGCTTCTGTGCAGCGTTGTTTGCGTGCAGGCGGCAAACATAATGATTTAGAAAATGTGGGTTACACCGCTCGTCATCACACATTTTTCGAAATGCTGGGTAACTGGTCTTTTGGTGATTATTTCAAACGTGACTCACTGAAGTGGGCTTATGAATTACTCATCAACGTTTATGGATTACCTGCTGAAAAATTATGGGCTACGGTGTATCACACCGATGATGAAGCCTATGATATTTGGGTCAATGAAATCGGACTTCCTGCAGAGCGTGTGGTGCGTATAGGTGACAACAAAGGTGCACCTTACGCTTCCGATAATTTTTGGCAGATGGCTGATACCGGTCCGTGTGGACCCTGTTCAGAAATTTTTTATGATCACGGTCCTGATGTGTGGGGCGGCCCTCCAGGTAGTGCTGAGGAAGACGGTGACAGATACATAGAAATCTGGAACAACGTCTTTATGCAATTTGATAGACAAATCGATCCAAAAACTGGTGAAGCTGTTCTTACACCATTGCCTGCACCCTGCGTTGATACAGGTATGGGATTAGAACGTCTAGCTGCAATTTTGCAGCATGTGCATAGTAATTATGAGATTGATTCTTTTGCGCGCTTAATCAAAGCTGCTGCAAGAGAAACAGGTGCAACGGATCTTGAAAATAATTCTCTGAAAGTGATTGCAGATCATATTCGTGCTTGCGCATTTTTAGTGACAGATGGTGTGATTCCTGGCAGTGAAGGTCGTGCATATGTATTGCGTCGCATTATTCGTCGCGCTCTTCGTCATGGGAATAAGTTAGGTCAGAAACGACCTTTCTTTTATAAGTTGGTGCCTGATTTAGTCAAAGAACTCGGCGTCGCTTATCCAGAATTGAATGAAGCGGCAGAGCGTGTTGCTGGTGTCTTAAAACAAGAAGAAGAGCGCTTTGGTGAAACACTAGAAAATGGTATGAAAATTCTTGAGGCTGCGTTAACCAAAGACCCTGCGCATCTAGATGGAAAAACAGCTTTTACTTTGTATGACACCTATGGATTTCCACTCGATCTCACAGCAGATATTTGTCGTGAACGTGATGTCACCTTAGATGAAGCTGGTTTTCAGGTGGCGATGGAAAAACAAAAAAATACCGCACGTGCAGCAGGCAAATTTGAAATGGCGGCGGGTATTGAATATAGCGGCCCTAAAACAAAATTCGTCGGTTATGAAACACTGGCTGAACAAGCAAAAGTTATTGCACTGTATGTAAATGGCAGTGCAGTGGATACAGTCGCTGCAGGTCAAGATGCAATTGTCGTGTTAGATCACACACCATTTTATGCAGAGTCCGGTGGTCAAGCAGGAGATGCGGGTGTGCTTGAACTAGCGAATGCGAGTTTTGAAGTATTCGATACTCAAAAAATTCAAGCGGATGTATTTGGTCATCATGGCAAATTACAGACGGGAAGTTTGCGTGTTGGTGATAGTGTCGCTGCAAAAGTAAATCATGAACGCCGTATTGCCACTATGCGTAATCACTCAGCGACCCATCTCATGCATAAAGCACTGCGCACGGTGTTGGGTGGACATGTCACGCAAAAAGGCTCGTTGGTTGATGCAGATAAAACTCGTTTTGATTTTAGTCATAACGCACCTGTATCGGCTGATGAAATGCGTCGCATCGAAGCCTTAGTAAATCATGAAGTGTTAGAAAATGCTGCAACGAGTGCAGACTTGATGGCCTATGATAATGCAATCAAACATGGTGCTATGGCCTTGTTTGGTGAAAAATATGGTGATCAAGTGCGTGTATTAGGCATAGGTACTTCACGTGAATTATGTGGTGGTACGCATGTCACGCGTACTGGTGATATTGGTCTCTTTAAAATCGTATCCGAAGGTGGTGTTGCTGCAGGTATACGAAGAATAGAAGCAGTCACTGGTGCTAACGCACTCACACTGGTTCAATCTTTAGCTTCGCGTGTCAATGAAACTGCATCGGTATTAAAAGTGCAGCCTGAAGAAATCACGCAGCGCATACAACAAATTCAAGACCAAGTAAAAACACTGGAAAAAGATCTCGCTGCCATGAAATCTAAAATGGCATCAGGTCAAGGTGATGAATTGTTGTCACAAGCAGTCGACATCAAAGGTTTGAAAGTATTAGCCGTTATGTTACCGGATGCAGATGCCAGCACACTACGGGTAGTGATGGATAAAATGAAAGATCAACTCAAATCTGCTGCGATTGTTTTAGCGGCTGTGAATGAAGGCAAAGTTAGTTTGATTGCAGGTGTCACCGCAGATGCAACAAGCAAAGTCAAAGCAGGTGAGTTAGTCAATTTCGTAGCGCAGCAGGTGGGTGGTAAAGGTGGTGGTAGAGCGGATATGGCGCAAGCAGGTGGCACCGATCCACAAGGATTGCCAGCTGCTTTAGCTGGTGTGCAAGCGTGGGTGGGCGAACGTCTATAACTGTATGCAAGAGTATCGATTTTGTCCGCTCTGTGCTGCGCCCTTAATTTTTCGCTCTGATGCAGATAACAATACAGATGGCGACAAAATCCGACTGGCTTGTCCTACAGGTCATTGGACACATTGGGATAATCCTCTTCCTGTATTAGCAGCATTGGTTGAGATAGAAGGACGTGTTCTGTTAGCTCGCAATGTTGCTTGGCCTGAGAAAAATTTTGCTCTGATTACAGGTTTCATGGAGCGTGGTGAAACACCAGAACAAGGCATAGCGCGTGAGTTAAAAGAAGAAACTAACTTACATGCGGATTCTGTTGATCTGATCGGTGTGTATGAATTTATTCGTAAAAACGAATTAATCATTGCCTATCATGTTCGAGCTTCTGGTGAGATACAGTTATCACCGGAGCTAGTTGAATATAAGTTGGTAGCTCCTGAAAGATTAAAACCTTGGCGCGCTGGTACAGGTTATGCGATGGCAGACTGGATGCGAGCACGTGGTTTGCCGGTTGAATTTATAAATTGGGGCGCGCAGCGCCCCGATGAGTGAGATCAGAAAATAAAAGCATTAACTATAAGTAGTAGATAAGGGAAGTTGTATGGAATTTCAAAAAGACTTAGATGCGCGGGGTTTGAAATGCCCGCTACCTATATTGAAAGCTAAGAAAGCGCTGTCCGACATGAGTAGCGGTGATATTTTGCGTGTGCTGGCGACTGATCCAGGTTCGGTTCGAGATTTTCAGGCCTTCGCTCGTCAGACAGGCAATGATTTACTTGAGCATAGTCAAGCAGAACTGGAATTTACCTTTTTTATGCGGCGTAAATAATTCACCACACTACTAATAAGTTCGCATGTTTGAGGTTGTTTGTAGCACGGCCTCTTATTTTTTCGGCAAATAATAGAACGATCGTGCCGAAATTTTGCACGCTTTTGTAATCTCTTTTATAATTCCGTTTACGTTAACGTCAATCTTATCCTCAGGGGTCATCCATGAAAGTCCTGGTTCCAGTTAAACGCGTTGTTGATTACAACGTCAAGGTGCGCGTGAAATCCGATGGTAGTGGCGTCGATATCGCCAACGTCAAAATGTCTATGAATCCCTTCGATGAAATTGCCGTTGAAGAGGCAATGCGTTTAAAAGAAGCCGGTAAAGTGTCTGAAGTGGTGGCGGTATCTTGTGGTGTCACGCAATGTCAGGAAACTTTGCGCACTGCGATGGCAATTGGTGCGGATCGTGCACTCTTAGTTGAAACAGAAGTTGAGTTGCAGCCCTTGGCAGTAGCAAAATTAATTAAAGCTTTAGTCGATAAAGAACAACCACAACTCATCATCTTAGGTAAGCAAGCGATTGATGATGATTGCAATCAAACTGGTCAAATGTTGGCAGCGTTGTTGGATTGGCCACAAGCGACATTCGCATCTAAAGTGGTGATTGAAGATGGCAAGGCGATAGTGACACGTGAAGTCGATGGTGGTTTAGAAACCTTATCACTCACTATGCCAGCGATCATCACCACAGATTTACGCTTGAATGAACCGCGCTATGTCACCCTACCTAACATCATGAAGGCGAAGAAAAAACAACTCGATATTTTGAAACCTGATGAATTAGGTGTCGATGTAGCACCACGATTAAAAACAATAAAAGTTAGTGAGCCAGCGAAACGTGCTGCTGGTGTGATGGTGCCAGATATCGTAACACTGGTAAGTAAACTTAAAACTGAAGCAAAAGTCATCTGACATTCAAGGAAATAATATGTCCGCACTCGTCATCGCAGAACACGATAATGTTTCATTAAAAGGTAGTACGCTCAATACCATCACAGCTGCAACGCAATGTGGTGGTGAGGTACATGTATTAGTAGCAGGACATGACTGTCAAGCTGCTGCACAAGCTGCTACACAAATTACAGGTGTTACTAAAGTGTTGGTTGCGGATGCAGCGCACTTTGCAAATGGTTTAGCTGAGAATGCTGCTACGCAAGCGCTTGCAATCGCTAAGAATTACACTCACATACTGGCACCTGCTACCGCATTTGGAAAAAATATTCTTCCACGCGTTGCTGCACAATTAGATGTTGGACAAATTTCTGAAATCACGAAAGTCGATAGCCCTGATACGTTCGAGCGTCCTATCTATGCAGGCAATGCGATCGCAACGGTGCAATCTACTGATGCTATTAAAGTCATTACAGTACGCACTACAGGTTTTGATGCAGCAGGTGCAGGCGGTAGTGCTGCGATAGAAAATATCACTGCAGTTGCTGATTCTGGAAAATCTGCGTTTGTATCACGTGAATTTGCTAAGTCGGATCGTCCTGAATTAACGGCTGCAAAAGTGATTGTTTCAGGTGGTCGTGGGTTGGGTTCTGGTGAGAATTTTAAAATTCTTGAGCCTTTAGCCGACAAGCTTGGAGCAGCTATGGGTGCTTCACGTGCTGCGGTTGATGCAGGTTATGTACCTAACGATTGGCAAGTAGGTCAAACAGGAAAAATTGTGGCGCCGAATTTATACATTGCAGTTGGCATCTCTGGTGCGATTCAACATCTCGCTGGTATGAAAGATTCAAAAACCATAGTCGCAATTAACAAAGATCCTGAGGCACCGATTTTTAGTGTGGCGGATTATGGTTTGGTCGGTGATTTATTTGAAGCCGTACCCGCAATGGTGAAAGAACTAGGTTAAAGATTTTTCGTACACAACAATATTATTCCAACGTTATCTTCAGGAGACTTTATGAGCTATCAAGCCCCGCTTAAAGACATGTTATTTGTCATGAATGAATTGGCGGGTCTCGATGCGCTAAGTAGTTTGCCTGGTATGGAAGAAGCGAATGCTGAATTAGCTGAAGCCATACTCGAAGAAAATGCAAAATTTTGTTCTGAAGTTATAGCGCCTCTAAATTGGGCAGGTGATCAACAACCGAGTAGTTGGCATGATGGCGTGGTGACTACCACCAAAGGTTTTAAAGAAGCGTTTAAAGCATTTGGTGAAAGTGGCTGGCAAGGTGTGCAACATCCGCAAGAATTTGGTGGTCAAGGATTGCCTAAGTTGTTTGCAACTCCTTGTATAGAGATGCTGAACTCTGCCAATCTTTCTTTCGCATTATGTCCTTTGCTGACAGATGGCGCGATCGAAGCTTTGATGACAGCTGGTTCAGAAGAGCAAAAAAATATTTATTTAGAAAATCTCATCTCTGGAAAATGGACAGGGACGATGAATCTGACTGAGCCTCAAGCAGGTTCAGACTTAGCGTTAGTGAGATCACGTGCTGTTCCTGAAGGTGATGGCACGTATAAAATTTTCGGCACTAAGATTTACATCACCTTTGGTGAGCATGATATGGCTGAAAATATCGTGCACTTGGTGTTAGCTCGCACACCGGATGCACCTGAAGGTGTGAAAGGTATTTCGCTATTTGTTGTTCCAAAATTCTTGGTGAACAAAGATGGCTCATTAGGTCAACGCAATGATGTACATTGCGTATCGATAGAACATAAGTTAGGTATCAAAGCGAGTCCTACTGCGGTACTGCAGTTTGGTGATCATGGTGGTGCGATAGGAACATTAGTCGGTGAAGAAAATCGTGGCCTTGAATACATGTTCATTATGATGAACGCTGCGCGTTTTGCAGTCGGTATGCAAGGCATAGCAGTTGCAGAGCGTGCTTATCAAAAAGCAGTGCAATACGCAAAAGATCGTGTGCAGTCACGTGATCTAACTGGTTCTGCCGGAGCAGTCACTATCATCCATCATCCTGATGTGCGTCGTATGTTGATGACTATGCGTGCGCAAATTGAAGCGTCACGTGCGCTGTCTTATGTCACAGCATCAGCATTCGATGCAGCTCATCATCATGCGGACGAAGCAACCCGTAAAGCCAATCATGCGTTTTATGAATTCATGGTGCCGATTGTGAAAGGTTGGTCGACGGAGTTGTCGCTTGATGTCACATCGACTGGTGTGCAAGTGCATGGAGGTATGGGTTTCATAGAAGAGACTGGTGCGGCTCAGTATTATCGTGATGCGCGTATTTTGACTATCTACGAAGGCACGACTGCGATTCAGGCCAATGATTTAGTCGGTCGTAAAACAGTTAGAGATGGTGGTGCCTATGCACTTTCTCTGATTGCACAAGTGAGACAAACAGAAAAAGAATGCGCGCAATCTGGTCACGATGATTTAATTCAAATCGGCCAAAAACTTGCTGCTGCAACCAAAGCATTGGAAGCCGTTGTTCAATTTATGGCAGCAAATATCAAGTCAGATATCAAAGGTGTGTTTGCAGGTAGCGTGCCTTACTTGAAACTCGCTGGTATTGTTTTTGGTGGTTGGCAAATGGCGCGTGCTGCAGCAATCGCGCACACTAAGTTGCAAGCAAAAGCAGGCGATGCAGATTTTTATCAGGCAAAAATCACAACTGCGCGATTCTTTGCGGATTATTTTTTATCGCAAGCTGATGCACATCGTATTGCCATTGTTGAAGGTAGTGGCAGTTTGTTAGCGCTACCCGAAGAACAATTTTAATTATTCACAATTTGCCTACGGCTGATCAGCCGTAGGAACCACCAGTCAGAATAATGTCAAACGCTCGTGCCATCGCGATCAATAGTAGCGTGGTGCTGTAAGCGAGGTTGCTCACCATGAGAACAGCGATGATCCAACTGCTGTTCGATGTTTTATCTGATTCAGGATTATGTAGCACATCCCATTTTTCATCCGGCATTAGACCTATCATGAAGGTAGCAATGCAAGCGATGAGTGCGGAAAAAATAAAAGGCGCTATATTTAATAATAAAAGACGATCCGGATACGCCAACAATAATCCTACTGTTACGACACACAGCAGTACATGTAGCCAAGCCCAACGATCCTTGGCGCCATATAAATAAAAACGATGTAGACCTGCTCCGCCTGTGATCAGGCCTAAAGTAGCTGCGAAAGTCTTGTTTTTATGTAAATGATTCATAATTCAATCTATCCTGAGAAATAAGCGGTAAATATTTTCATAAAGCTAATATTTCGCTTTATTTCGTTTATAAAGTGCTGAGAGTCTGCACTAGAGAGAGAATGTCTGCAAACTAGGGGCTTATCAGCTTGTCGCTAGAGGCTTAAACGAGCTATAATCTTGGTCTTTTTCGGTCTCCGAATCCCCTTTTTGTCGAGAATATTATGGTCGTAATTCGTTTATCCCGTGGTGGCGCAAAGAAGCGTCCTTTTTATAACATCGTTGCAACTGACTCACGTAGTCGTCGCGATGGTCGTTTTATCGAGCGTATCGGCTTCTATAACCCAGTTGCATCTGGCAAGGAAGAGTCATTCCGTATTGCTGAAGATCGTCTAGCTCATTGGCAAGGCGTGGGTGCACAGTTGTCCCCAACTGTTGCTCGTTTAGTTCATCAAGCTGGTAAGAAGGCAGCCTGATTTTGCCTCCTGCTGAGATTGCGGGATCAACTCCCGATGATCTAGTGTTGGTGGCATATGTTTCAGGAGCCTACGGCTTAAAAGGTTGGGTCAGACTTAAGACTTATTCGAATGAAGCTAGCGCACTGTTGTATGCGAAATGCTGGTGGTTAGATAAGCCTGAGTTACATGATGTAGAAGTATTAGCAGTTCGCACGCAGGGTGAAGATGTGGTGGCCCAAATTATGGGAATCGCCGATCGTGAAGCCGCAGAAAATTGTCGTGGCGTGACTGTGCAAATAAGGCGTGCGCATTTTCCGCCTTTAGAAGATAACGAGTTTTATTGGGTCGATTTAATTGGCCACGTTGTAGTTAATCTGCGTGGTGAATTATTAGGTAGTGTGATCGGTTTAATCGACAACGGAGCGCATCCTATTTTGCGCGTCGCAGATGCAGTTGAAGCGGATGCGAAAAAACCCGAAGAAATATTAATACCTTTCGTTGATCAATTTGTAACTACCGTCGATCAATTAGAAAAAAAGATTACTGTAGATTGGGAGCGTGATTACTAGCTCCAGTCTGGTGGGGAGGAAAGAGCATGCAGTTTGACGTTGTTACGCTCTTTCCAGAGATGTTTACTGCATTAACGCAGTCGGGCATCACCAGACGCGCGTTTGAGCAATCAAAATGTAAATTATCGATGTGGAATCCACGTGATTTTACGAACGATAAGCATAAAACAGTAGATGACAGACCGTATGGTGGTGGTCCGGGTATGGTGATGATGTCAGCGCCACTCGAAGCAGCTATAAATGCTGCCAAGGCTAACCAAGATGCAGCAGCCAACCCAGCACATGTCATCTATCTTTCACCACAAGGTGCACCGTTAACGCATGCAAAAGTCATGCAGTTAGCTAGCTTGCCGAGTTTGGTGATGTTATGCGGTAGATATGAAGCAATTGATCAGCGTGTATTAGACCGCTGCGTTGATGAAGAAATAAGTCTAGGTGATTTTGTTTTGTCGGGTGGAGAGATACCAGCGATGGCCTTAATGGATGCCATCATCCGACAATTGCCTGGGGTGTTGAATGATGCCTCTTCTGCAGTTGAAGATAGTTTTGTGAGTGGATTGCTAGATTGCCCACATTTCACAAGACCAGAAGTGTATGAAGATGTAGCTGTTCCTGCTGTTCTGTTAAGTGGTAATCACGCAGATATAGCAACTTGGCGTCGTCAACAAGCCTTATTAGCAACACAACGTAAGCGCCTTGATTTGATAGAACAAGCAAGACAAGATGGGCAGTTAAGTAAAGCAGACGAAGCTTGGTTAGTTCAGTTTAAGTCTGATGCACATAAATAGAATTAGCTTGTATGCCTAAAGCATGCAATTTAGTAAAAGTAGTTGATGTAAGAGTGTTTGTATTTATGCAGGTAGTTACCTGATTGTTTAACCCCATCCTCTACCGGGCAAAGCAGTAAATTGAAGCGCCGGCAAGATGGTAAATGGAGCTAAAAATGGATCTGATCCAACAACTTGAGCAAGAAGAAATAGCCCGTTTGGCTAAAAAAATTCCAGATTTCGCACCTGGCGATACCGTTATCGTGAGTGTGAATGTGGTCGAGGGAACTCGTAAGCGTGCACAGGCTTATGAAGGCGTTGTTATTTCTCGTCGTAATCGTGGTTTGAATTCTAACTTCATCGTTCGTAAGATTTCTTCTGGCGAAGGCGTAGAGCGTACATTCCAGTTGTACTCTCCTCTGATCGCTTCAATTGAAGTCAAGCGTCGCGGTGATGTACGTCGTGCCAAGCTGTATTACTTGCGTGAACGTTCTGGTAAGTCTGCACGTATTCGTGAAAAACTGCCAAATCGTCGCACAGTTGCTGACGCAGCGGAGTAAGCTATTCTTTTTTTGGATAGATAAAAAGGGCACTTACAGTGCCCTTTTTCTTTGAACGATAGATGAGTGATAAGTTGTTTGATCCACGCTTAGCGCAATTAGATGAGATAGCGAATGAGCCCGCAGTTGAATCAGTGCGCCTGCAAGCAAACTGGTTACGCGAACGCTTTGCTCGTCCAGTTGAATGGCAACCAGAATTCACCGATGAGCATCGCTTTCTCGATGCTGCACAGCGTTTAACACCAGCATCAGTGCTCGTACCTATTGTTGTCCATCCTGACCATATGAGTTTGTTGCTCACGCAAAGAACAGCGCATCTGCATGATCATGCAGGACAAATTAGTTTTCCTGGTGGTCGTGTCGATCCAGAAGATCAAGATGCAATAGCAACTGCATTACGCGAAACCGAAGAAGAAATTGGTTTATCACGCGAACGCATAGAGGTGATTGGTAGCTTGCCTCTCTACTTAACCGGAACAGGATTTCAGGTAACGCCCGTGGTGGCACTGATTCATCCTCCGTTTGATTTACAGCCCGATAGTTTTGAGGTTGCTGAAATTTTCGAAGTACCGCTGAGTTATTTAATGCATGGTGCGAACCATGAACGTAGATCAGCAGAATTTCCAAATCGGCCAGGGCGGCGGTCGTTTTATGCCATGCCTTATGAAGAGTATTTTATTTGGGGTGCAACGGCTGGAATGTTAAGAAATCTATATCATTTTCTCAGAGCATAAAAAATACCATGCAGATTGATTCTCGCTGCCCCGCATTATCGTAAAATCCCTAGAACAGACTAAGGCGATGCTATGACAATTATTTCTATACTGTGCGTTTTATTTATTGAACAGTTTTGGCCTTTACGTGCGGATAACCCTATTTATGGTTGGATACGCGTCTTTGCGCAACGGATAGAACTGAGTTTTAATGCCGGTCGCTTAGAGCATGGGCGATTAGGATGGTTAGTCATCGTATCTGTACTCGTGGTACCCACCGTACTCATATACTGGATACTCGCTTTATTTAGTCCTCTATTTCAATTCTTATGGACCTTAGCGATTGTCTATCTCACACTAGGCTTTCGCCATTACAGTCATTATTTCACTTCCATACAACTCGCCTTAAATAATGGCGATGCAGCAGAAGCACGTAAGCTTTTATCCGAATGGTTGCGGCAGGAAGTAGAGGAAACAGATCCGGATGAAATAGCCAGACTCGCAGTCGAGAAAGCATTAATTACTACGCATAAAAATGTATTTGGCGTATTTTTTTGGTTACTCATCTCTATCGGTCCAGCAGGAGCTGTGTTGTATCGTATTAGTGAATATTTAGCACGAGCATGGAATGAAACTGAAAGCATGAAAAATGAGCCTTTCGGAAGATTTGCAGAAAGAGCTTTTTATTACATAGATTGGATTCCAGTTAGATTAACTGCAGTTGCTTTTGCCATTGTGGGTAATTTTGAAGATGCAGCTTATGCATGGCGTAATTTTGCACGTCGTTGGAAAAATGAATCTGATGGCATTATCTTGGCAGTTGGTGGTGGTGCAATGGGTGTGCGTCTAGGAACGCCGGCAGAATATGCATCAAAAATGCCAGATGTAGATATTAATGAAGTCGGTGTTGATGTAGAAGAGTCAGAAATAATGCCAGGCGAACCTCCTTCATTACGCGCTTTGCAAAGTACAGTAGGATTAATTTGGCGTGCATTATTGCTCTGGGTTTTAATGCTCTTGCTATTATCGATTGCTGCTTGGTTAGGGTAATGTCGCCAGAACCAAGCTAAGAATTTTTTTACTTATCGATTCGCTTTAATAAAATCAATTGAATTTTTTGTAGAGTTTTATCATCACTGATTCTGCTTCACTATCCACTCCTACGGATTTTATTATCCAAGGTGTCACAGTAAGTGGCAAAACATTCAGGCCGAGTGACTGGGCTGAAAGGTTATGTGGAATCATGGCGCGCTTTCATCCCGATGGGAATAGCGGACAATTGAGTCATATTCGTTATTCACCTTATGTGCAACCTATCATGTATGAGGGAGTGCGATCAGTTCGAGTAGATGCTCGAATACATGGAATAGAGCCACTCGCATTTCATTTTCTATTATCTTTTTCCAAGGATAATAATTTACGCGTCATCCCTTCCTCTGAAATACTACCCAGTAGTGGTAACCCGCCTGCCTAAGTAAATTCTTCAAATAGATTTTTAGCTACTCAAGCAAGAGAGAAGTTGAAACATCTTCAGTTAGTTAGTTCGATCATCAAAAGATTTATCGATCTTCGATTAAAAAAATAACTAGCAATAAAAAAACTAATACAAGTAAACATCAATAAAAAAACTGTGTAACTTAGGAATATAAAGACTTAAGTAAAGCAGTATGAAACACAAGCAATCAGTCATTGGATTCACATTAATAGAATTAATGATGGTTGTGCTCATCTCAGCTATCATCGCGACGATAGCGATACCTAGCTATAGACAATATGCAATCAGTGCTCGCATTCCAGAGGCAACATCACAGCTAACTTTCTATCGATTCAAAATGGAGCAGTACTATCAAGACAATCAAACATATGGAAAAAATTCAGTATGTGGAATTGTTTTAGTGAATACGGAGAACTTCAGCTATTCATGTGCCACTGGTAGTAACGGACAAACTTATCTAATTAGTGCAAAAGGAAATAATGTAAATGGTATGAATGCATTTACTTACACAATTAATGAAGCAGGAAAAACTACGACAACGGCATTGCCAGCCTCATGGGGTACTGTACCTAGAGACTGTTGGATAGTGAAAGCAAATAAAGGATGTGCACAGTAAAAAATCCATTGAAAATGAATGGACTGACATTTGTTGAATTGATTATCTCAATTTCAATCGCCAGTATTTTAATAACATTAGGTATTCCTGCATTTATAAAATGGACACAAGAAACCGCAATACGTAGTCAAGCAGAACAACTACAAGCAGCGATCATGACAATGCGATCCTATGCAGTTTCAAGAAATGAGAGAGTGAAATTACAGTTTACAGATAATAAAGGACTAGCTTCGTGGAAAATTGGCTGTGTACGAGTCTCAGTAAATTGTCCGGAAATAATTGATTCAAAATTTTTTTCAGAAAGTAATCCTATTCGAATTGGCGCAAATACATCAGATACAAATACAGAAATTGATACGGCATTAAGCATAGGATCTGGCTTGCCGGCTGTAATAAGTTATAGCGCACAAGGAGCGGCATTAAATCAAATTATTGATAATGAAATAACGCGATTAGATGTCATGCATAGTATGAGCTCTAAAGCTCAGCGCCTGATCATAAAAATAGAAATGAGTGGAGAGGTAACAATCTGTAATCCAAGTATAAAAAAACCAAAATCAGGTAGCTGTTAATCCATGCAGAAAAAACAAATCAAGAATAAAGGTGAAAGCTTAATAAGCTCTATGCTTTCTATGCTCGTATTTTCAGCAGGAATAATGTCAATGCTAGGGCTTTTATCTAACACGCTCATAGAAACAGCGAGCGTGGAATATAGGAGTAAAGCTAGCGCAATTGCTAGTAATACTCTAGTTAATATGATGATAGGCGATAAATCATTGGGAAATCTAAAAACGCAATATGCGGCTCCTAATGGTGCGCAATATCAAGAATTGCTAAATAGAGTGCAATCCAATCTGCCAGGGACACTAGAGGAAAAAAATTATCCTACGATAAGCATAGGAAACAAAGGAGTAGTAGAGATAAAAATTAAATGGAAGTCACCATCAGATCAACTAGATCATCAGATCGTGATATCTAGCGTAATTACTGAATAATAATGTCCCATAGGAGAGCAAAAAAAACAGGCGGGGTGAGCATGATTGAAGTCATGTTAAGCATCACGATAAGTTTGCTTTCTTTAGCTCTACTTTTAAATGTATTACAAATATTCAAAAGAAATACCAATCAAGTTAATGAGCATGCTTTCAATCAAATAAAAAACGCTAATCTTTTATATTTTATGGAGCGTGATATACGCATGGCGGGATATGGATTAATACCTTTAAAAATAATAGGATGTAACTTAAAGCGTTACTTTGAAAAGAAGCTTGATCCTCTTCTATTGCAGCCTATAGAGATTAAAGATGGTGAAAAGGGGTCACATGATTCACTAAGAATCATGTATAGCACAAAAAATAAACCAAATATTCCTGCGGTGCTGATAAAAGAATTAAAAGCATCCAACTTGATGCTGACTAATAATTCACTAGAAATTAAACCGAATGATTTTTTAGTAGTGCATGACAAAGGAAGTGATTGTTCTTTGGTGCAAGTAACTAGTATTGACGCAGAAAAAATTAGAATAAGCTTTGATAGTCAAAAAAGCTCTTGGAATTCTGCCACATTCACTGATGTATTTCCTGAAATAGGCTATCCAATAAATACAAGCCTAACGAATTTGGGTGACATAGCTGATATGACATATAGCTTAAATAGATTGAATCAATTCGAGATTACAAGTTTTGTGAGTTCGAATAACAGCATCAATAAACAAATAGTCAATTCAGACGTCATAAATTTTCAAGCTCAATATGGATTTGATGCAAGAGATGGGGAGCAAGCATCACCTATGGTTACAAAGTGGTCTAGCAAAATGTTGGATATTAATAAGGACAATATCGTAGGTAATAGTGCAGATATAAAAAAATAACAGCAATAAGAATTGCGGTTGTAATTAGAAATCGACTTCCCGAACTACCAGTAAAGGGAATATGTAGCGCATCCACTAGCCCAAACTGGATGGCAGGTAATGAAATTAGTGGCGAGTTAGAGTTAACCAATATCGATGTCAGTAAAAATACAGATAAAACCGAAGTCCCTAATTGGGCTTGCTATCAATATAAAGTAATGCAATCCGTCATACCTATAAAAAATTTAATCTGGTCTGAATAATGCAATCCGCAAATAGAGTATTTGGGTTGCGTGGATCTGGATTAATTACTGCATTCGCCATCTTGAGCTTAATAAGTTTAGCTTTACTAGGACTGATACGAACAGTTGAGACGAATATGCTGATTATAGGAAATAATATTTATAAGCGCAGTACTCTCTACAGCACAGAAAAAGGGCTACAAGCAGCAATTGAATGGTTAACGCCGCGCGTGCAATCGAGTGAATTAAATTCCGACCGCTATGATGATGGCTATTATGCAAGCTATGGAAGCGATGTCGTATTCAATAATAGAAAGCAAGAGGGAGGGGCAATATTTATAGATTGGGATAATAGTCTTTGTGATGGATCAGATGCCATATTCTGTTTAAAAGCAAAAAAAATAAGTAATACAGGCAGTGAAACGAATGAAATTCAATACGTGATACATAGACTATGTAAAACAAAAGGGAGTCCAGATGACGCTAAAAACAACTGTAAAAGAAATGTAAAAAATTTAGACAATAGTCCGCAAAGAGGACAAATTAGTTATGGGCAAAGTATTAGATATTCAAATTCTGAATATTTATATTATGTCATTACAACCAGAGTGAAGGGCGCAAAAAATTCTATATCAATAGTTCAAACCATTGTGCATTTTTAATGATCAGATCTATTTATAAAACATGAAAAACTGTAAAAAAATCTGTAGTTTTTTTAATTTGAATAGAGCTGTTCTATTTTTATTTATACTGATTTACGGAATCGAAAAATCTCATGCTCAAATAACAGATTTATCTCCGGCGCCTATCAACTTCACTGCCGCTAAAAGTATTAAGCCCAACATATTTTTTATCCTAGATGATTCAGGCAGCATGTCCTATAGCTATTTAGGAGAAGAGGTGTGGACGCATCAGTATATTAATAAAGTTGGTTATCGCAGTAGTCTATGCAATAAAATTTTCTATGATCCTGAAGTAAATTATCAGCCGCCCGTGGATGCGAATGGAAATTTATTTCCCAATATAGATTTTTTTAAAGCGCCGTTTGATGGTTTTCAAGCGGGATCTATAAAAATTGATTTAAGCAGAGAATTTATGGCATGGAGATCTATAAATTCAATTCCTGCTACGCCAAACAATACTGATACAACTGAATACATGGAGGATTGTAAGGATTGCAAAATCAATGAAACTAATAAAGAGGATATCAAAAACAATCCAGAGTCTGCTTATTACTTTGTCTATAAAGGTAATAAAAAAGATAAGTTAGGTAGCAATTCAAATGAAGATCATTGTAAGGATAACAAATTTGATACAGCCTCTACTTCAGGTAATGCGAAC
>Ga0209550_10001427_pt1 | contig 22842 bp, 18 predicted proteins | sample LauGreSuBDMM15SN_2_FD_187567 | JGI IMG/M metagenome (GOLD analysis project Ga0209550, IMG submission 187567) | Freshwater lake microbial communities from Lake Michigan, USA - Su13.BD.MM15.SN (SPAdes) (version 5) | ecosystem: Environmental > Aquatic > Freshwater > Lake | place: Lake Michigan... | reverse complement strand
AATAAACTGATTTGGGCTTATTTTAATGGACAATTCAATGGTCAGATCATTGGCTTTGACCAAAGTAATTATTTCTTTCAGCGACTCATCTTGATCCTTATATTGACATGCCATATTTATCTCTCGACACCAGTAATATCCTTTCTCTAAAGTCTCTTTAAAATTAAAAGTAGTATGCTCTAGTAATGTTTCCCTAGGAATAGACTTCCATATATCCACTAAAAGTAAATCCCACATCATCCGACCGCTTGACACTTTTTTTCCGTCTCTAGTTCTAATTTCGCAATCATCTAGCATACAATCTGTAATTGACTTCGACAAAAGTTCTCTCTCCGTAAGAAATTGTATTTTTGGAATTTGGAGTTGACTGCTCATTGATTGCTTGATTGCTTGATTGCTTGATTCTAAACTGATTAAAATAAAAAATAAAAATTCAATTTTTATTTTTTTCTTTAGTAGAATCTTTTATTTTTTATTTTGTATCTGGTTTATTTTTTGTATGTTTTATTTGGTTTATTTTTTTGTATGTTTTATTTGGTTTTTTTTTGTATGTTTTATTTGGTTTATTTGGTTTATTTGGTTTATTTTTTTTTGTAGTTTTAAATTTTTTTCTACCTCCTGCGCTAAGAGGATCGGAGACAAGAAGATCGGAGACAAGAGGATCGGGTGATGCTGTATTATTCTCCAAATCATTAATGTATTTTAACATAAAATATGTTTCTGATCCACCATCGTTCATAAAAAATGGAGCAGATCCATCCTTTAGAATAGATGTAATATTAGGATTAAACGTCTCATTTAAAGCTATTTTAAGAAAAATGATACGTAATGTTGAAACAGATATATGTTTTATTGTTATAATTAATGTTAACTTCTTTTTTTTTTCATCATTTTCTATAGTAGAGATAAATTTCAAATCATTAGAATATAGAGTATTATAATAACTAATCCATAAAAAGTCTATGGGTGTCGTATCGAGTATATCTTGTATTATTTTTAGAAACTCGTCCTGCGTTTGCGTTTTTTCTCTTTGTAGTAATGCTCCATCAAAGTTCGTAAAAAATGTTTTATAGTTAGGGGTTATTTTTAGAACAAAAACCCCATTTAGTTCATTTTTTGCATAATTTGTCATCACTATTTTAGCAACTTCTTCCGCAGAAAACTGAGTTTCTATTTTTTGATTAGGTAAATAATACGTAGTAAGCGACAACACTCTTTCTCCCGTGGATAGTGGATGGTCTGGGTATCCTAATCCATTCCAATTAATCTTATTAAAACGTTCTGTTAGAACAACTTGTTTAAATCTCTCATTTAATTGTAAATCACAATTTGTATGTAAATTAGAAACAAATTGATCTAGAGGGTCTATCGTTTGTTCTTGTCCTAATATCTCATTTAATAATTTAATTGCGTTCTTATAATCTTCCGTTTGTTCTGCTTCTGGTTTGATAACTCTGGGATCACGAAATAAAGTTTCAAACATTTCTTCAAGCATCTCTCGAATAATTGTTATTTGTATATTTTCGTCATAGTCAGGGGATCCACCAAAACAATTAAACACACCATCACCTTTATTTGCGATTCGACTCCTACACATTAGGCCTCCACATAAAAATTCTTCGGTGTCATTTTTTAATTGGAGAAATGCATTTCTCCCACCATGTCCTGTTGGAGCAAAACTTCTTTTTGGTTGTAACCCTTTTGGATTTAAAAAAAATTGTAAATAAGCCCCGTCCATTGAGATTTTTAATCGTTCTGCCCGTTTAGGTGAATTTACATCGTCTTCCACATCTTTAAAATTAGGTGAATCTTGTAAGCATTCATCATAAATTGATTCACTAATTTGTGCTACAGCAGAAGAGGTAAGATTCTTTGCTCTTGTTACTCTTCGATAACTCCTCACTTTTGGGTTAGTGTTGTCCGCAATTAAAGAATCGTTATCAATTAAAGGTTTTTCAGTAACTTTTGGGTCATACTCATAAAATTGAATACATATTCCAGAGATAAGAGACTCTGTTTCCTTATCAGTATGCGTCGTCTCATTTTCTTTAGTTATAATAATAGCACAAAACTTTGAAAAATTATCTATAAACTTTGTTCTTTCATCTTTCTTTGTTAAATCAAAGGTTGGATACATAATTGTTAAGGTTTGTCTACCATTATCGTAGTTAGATAGTAGTATATCATTCTCTGTAAGTGTCTTAAACTCAGGAAAATATTTATAAATTTTAGTAGCGGCTTCAAGCGCTTCTTGCGCTTTTTTAAGATCTTTTGCCTCTTTTTCAGCTGCTTTTTTCGCTTTTTCAGCTGCTTTTCTTTCATCTATTTCTGGACTTGTACTTGACATTTATATATACAAAGATTTAATTTAATGAATTATAGTGTAAAAGAACAACTCATTAATTCATTTACTCATTCCACTTTCGCGGCTTTTATTTTTTGCTTAAAGGTTGTTCCATCTTGAATCAAATATAACTTAAAGTTTCCATTCGCATAATGTGGATAGTCTTCATAAATATTTATGCGAGTAAACATTTTAATTTTGGGTATATAAATGGTATATTGAAATAGTTTGTTTGGTCTAGTTATTTTATCAAATAAATAGCCTTCATAAATTTCTTCTAACACTAAACTATTTGTAACACATAAATGAAGCAATGAGCAATCCGTTTGAATTTTACGAATCGACCGCATAGTTGTATTAATATAAGTTAATTGCTTCTCCCAAGTGTCATAAAAGTCTAATGCCTCCTTTGATAATGGAATCCCTAATTTACTTTGAAGTTTCAACATATTTAGCAAATCCACAAGTCGACGAATCGGCGAACTAATATGAACATAATTATTTACTCCCATTCCAGAATTAATTAATTGATGACCAATATTGTTTTTATGACTTGTATATTGCCCACAAGAGATTTGCCACATTTTAATAAGATTGTATGTTTCACTCTGCATCGTAGTAGGACACTCTTCGGGTTCTTTAAGTGGTTCTTTTATATTAATAATTCTAAAGATACCAGTTTTATGGTCGTTTAATAGGTCGGCACATTTAGAGTTTATTAAAAGCATTAGATAGGCAACCACGTCATGGCTGTCGTTGATTTCTCTCATGTATTTTTGTTTTTTATTCATTGCCAAGACGCTCGAATAGACTCGTTTATATGTGGGATCGTCTAGTAGTGCGGCTTCATTATAGACGTAATTCTTGGTTACTTTAATAACCGCCGGAAGTAAGTTAACCTTTAGAATAGAACCATCTTCATGATTCACATCAATATCCATACACAAAACACATCTCTCTTGATTTTCCAATAAACTACATAAGTTTTCAGACAATAATGGTGGCAACATGGCACACTTTCTGTCAGGTAAATAAATGGTTGAAATGCGTTCTGAAAAAGACCCCCATAGTTTTAGATGATCTAATAAGACAGGGACATTCGCAATATAAATACTAATTCTATTATTTTTAATACTAAAGGCGTCGTCTAAATCGGTGCTTGATTGTGGGTCAATCGATATGACATATTCATTGCGTCTATCTTGTAAATTATAATTCAAATCGCATAAGGAACCATTCGGTTCAATTGTAGCACCTAATAGTTTATAAGAATTATTAGCATCACTTGTAAATTTTTTAATTGATTTTACTAAATCTTTACACTGCAATTGGTATTCATAAAAACTGCTCATATCATTGACATTTCCAATTACATGATTTAAAGTGCCTACTGGATGTTTTTCCCTCCAGTGAGAGAATTTAAAGAGTATGAATTTATTTAGGATTGCTTTATTGAATCCAATATGTTTTTCTTCATAAGGGATTAAAAATTCTGGAATACGTTTATCATTTGGAATACATTTATAATATAATTTTCCAGTGCTACCTTTGGTTCGTCCATATGTTTTATTTAAAATAAGAATACCAGCTAAATTTTTGGTGTTGCGAACCGGCGAATCAATCATTTGTCCCAATTCATCAATAATATCACCTGATAATAGTTTATTAGAAATTGGATCAACAGGAATGGTTGACAATGTATTATCGCTTATATTGTATACATCCCACGCGCTATAAATTCGATCATGAATATGAATTTTTAAAGACATTCTATGGTGTGTGTTGTGTGTTATGTTAAGACTAGTAAGTATTATTATAGTAATATCAATTTTAATTTATTATTCTTGTAGAATAATTAATTTATATTACTTGGATTGGTATTACTTGGATTGGTATTACTTGGATTGGTATTACTTGTATTGGTATTAATTGTATTTATAATATCGTTAATATTAGAGTCATTCAAAGAAAGATGAGAAACATCTATGCCATCTATTTCATTTATGCCATTTATGTCATTTATGCCATTTATGTCATTTGTGCCATTTATGTCTTTCACACTAATTGCACTGAGTGTGCTTATTGAATCCATGATAACATGTTTTATGTTTTGTTTTTGTAAAAAACATTTAAAATAATCAGGCATCAAACTGAGATTGTTCATATACGTTTTGTATTTAAAATTTAATACAATTGTTTCAGCGTTATTAAACTGAATACTATACCACCAATAAGAAGGAATAAAGATTACTTTTCCAGCAGGTAAAGAAATGTCCAACCATTTAATTCTATCAAAATTGGTTTGATAGTGTGTTTGAATGTTCCATGGATTGATAGGAGAACTAAATTGAAAATTATCATAGTCTTTATTCGCAAACAAGTATTTAGTGTTTTTTGGAGGAGTTACTTTGATTGTTGCGTCGCCTTGTAGTACTACAAAAAAATTTCGATAACATACATCATAGCGAAGCGGTGTTTGGCTCAAAGTAGTCCCGATTAAATAATCATAATTGCTTGTCATTAGTGATGGTGGACGTAAAAAGAAATCATTTACTTGTAACGTTTTTAATAAACTGGTTTCATTCAAAAAATCTTCATTATTTTCAGAATAATAACGTTTCTCGTGAATCGCAAGCAATGCTTTATTCAATATATATGGCAAATAAAGTTCGCTATTCTTTGCCGCCATTGTCGCCACCATTGTAGACAGAGTTGTTGTTTCTAAGGTTTCACGTAGTTTAATATCAAAAGAACCATAGTCTTGTTTCACATTTTCTAACTTAAGACTCTCAAAACAAGAAATGTCAAACAAAAACGTTGCGGGTTGTCTTAAATTACAAATTTCTTCTAATCGGTCTTTAGAAAGATTTTGTATTTCATAAACCTCTAAATAATTGCTAATTTTAATATGATAATAGATATGTAAATATATAAATAAAACAACTAAAAATGTAACGATTGAAATTATTATATTCATTTTGTTATAGAGTATAATAATTTTTATTAATTTACTAATTAACGAGTTTCATTCATACTTTTCTTAAGAATCGCTAATGTTTAATTGAATGTTGGATTTAAAAGTACTCGCCTCGGAATCTTCTTCGGGGGACTCATACACACTGGGTAGGCCTGAAAGTGATGTATTTGTTATTTTTTCAACTAACTCACTGATTACCCCATCTTGATTCGCAATCGTTCCTCTTAAACTTGTTACTAATCCTGCGATTTCTTGTATATGTTTTTGCATTTTTTGTATTGTTATTTTTAATAATTTAATTTCAGAATTATTATTTTTTACTAAACTATCTAATTCATCACTTGGTTCAAAGCCGTGGCTCGAACCTTTTGTTTGTTCGAATTGTTCTAATTGTTCTACCTTTCTCTCTAATATAAATATTTGTTTATCGTGAGTTAATAATGTTTGGATTGGATGAACTGGGTCATTTGTGGTTCTATTCACCTTAATCTCTTCCATTTGAGATTTACCAACATTTTGAGGTTGGCCAAGTCCTTCTGTTAAATTGCGTCGTCTTTTTGCGGCAGCTAATGCGGCAGTTCCACTCATATAACTAATATAACAATTTAATATTGGATTATTTTCGCATTATTTTCGCATTTCCATTTTAATTTTTGGATGATACGTATAATTTAAAACTTCAAAGTCTTCTAAAGTATAGTCTTCGATCGCACTATGTTTTGACTTAATGGTAATCGTAGGAAACGTATAGGGAGTTCTAGTTGTTTGTTCTCTTAAATTATTAATATGGTCATCATAAATATGCGCATTTCCTAAATAATATACAAATTCCTTGGCTTTTAAATTACAATGGGTTGCCAGTAAATGCGTTAAAATACTATACGATAAAATGTTAAACGGCACTCCCAATCCGACATCTCCACTTCGTTGATATAAAGCACATGATAATTCATCATTAATTACATTAAATTGAACTAAAATATGACACGGCGGTAATGCCATTTCATCAATTTGGCAAGGATTCCAAGCACTCATTATAAGTCGTCTTGAATAACGTTCAACAGGATCATTAAGACAATTAATAATGTATAATAACTGGTCTACCCCTTTATTTGTATAATCACTCTTACAATCACTATAAGAAGCATTAAAATGCCGCCATTGATGCCCATAAATCGGCCCTAAATCATCTTCAGCTAACGAAGTTAGACCTCTAGAATCTAAAAACTCACGACTTCCATTTTTATCCCATATATGGACGTTTTGTTCTTTAAGCAGTTTATTATTTGTTTTACCGCTTAAGAACCATAACAATTCTTTCAGACACGTTTTAAAAGGAACTTGTTTTGTAGTTAACATTGGCAGGTTATTATTTTCAAGAGAGAAATGCATTGCTGATCCAAATATGGTTAGGGCCTTTCCATTTCTGCTGTCAATCATTTTCCCTTCTTTGATAATATCTTCAATTAAGTATAAGTATTGAAATTCTTCATGAGTTTGACCATGTTTCTCTTTTAGCGTTTTTAAAATCCGTTTCATCATTCTTAACTATTTATTATTAAATATCTATTTATTTTTTTAATTTCTTTTTATAAATCATATGGATATAAAAGAAGAAGAAGAAGATAAAAAAAAAGGATTTATTGATTATGTGTTTAATTTTAATCGTGAAAACATGGATAACATAAGCAATCTGTGGCAATATACCTTTATTGCCATTCCACTTGTATTGATCTGTTTGAAATTGTTGAATTACTTAAGTCCGGAGGTGGATGACACAAAAGGTAGTTTAGAAATAATTTTTGAAATTTTTATAAGTATTAATGTTTTATTATTAACGATTTGGTTCGTAAATAAAATAATACGATATATTCCAACTAGAAGCAAAGCATTGTATCATAGTTTTAATGAAATTAATTTTATACTTCCGTTTTTAATTCTATTATTTACAATTGATACTAAATTAGGCAATAAAATAAATATTCTTATTGACCGAGCGTATGATTTATATAATGGAAATACAAATTTGAATGCTCAAACTAAAAATGCTCAAAACAAAAACGATGTTAAAACTATGCAACCCATTTCGCGGGGTGGTGGTGGTGGCGCAAACGTAAATAATGGTATTAACCAACAACAACCTATGCTTGCCAATACGATCGCCTTAAACAATCCACAATTATATCAACAAAACAATAATACTTCACCAGAAATGAATTTTAATACTGCTTTCTCAGGGCCAAATATTAATAATTTATTACAAATTGAAGAACCGATGCCCGCAAACGAATTTTTAACTTCTCGGTTTTAAAGACGTAGCCTTTAGTCGTTTTGTAGACTATTAATAGTATACTATAGTATTGTAGTATAGTATTATAGTATAGTATACTATTGTAGTATACTATTGTAGTATACTATTGTAGTATAGTATTGTAGATTATTGTATAATATATATATATATGTCAATTGCCGCACTAAAAAGGAAAACCTTTGCAAACAATCCGAGAGAAGCACCATTATCAGGGCGGAATGGATTTTCATTACACGGAGCTTTGCGTGGGAATTATATTGGACAAGGAAATTTAGCATTTCGTAGCAAACATAAAAATAAGACAGGTAATGCGTATACTATCGCGGTATGTAATAATGATCCATCGGTCATAAAAACGACAGTAATGAATACTCGTGGAATGTTATCAAAAAAATTAAAAGGAATTGATCGTGTATATTCTTTAGCACCTTTTAGAGAAAATTTAGAAAATGAAGAATGTGGATGTCCTATGGGCAGAATAATAGAAAACGCACCGCCTTATAGTGGTTGTGGAGGAAACGGCGGAGGAAACGGCGGAGGGATTGGTCCATTATCGCAAAACTGGGTAAAGCATCCAACAAATCCGAATGGCGACCAAGGAATGTATATTGAAAAAATTGTTAAATTAAATCGTAAGAAAAGCACAAATAGTTCAATTTCTTGTCTTGTAAATACCACTAAAAGTTATAATGGTATTGTTGGCATATTAACCATCGAAGGCTATAATGCCGTACAAAATGTAAGACAACGTTATAACCTTCAAAAGTTTTTATCACAAGAACAAATAGATGAATTAGTGACAACCAATGCGATTGTTCCATTTACAACACTAGGAAGTAGTCAAAAGTCAAATTGTTATGACATAAACAACATAACATTTATACCTTGTATCACTAAGTATAAAAGTACTAAGAAACCATGTACGAGCGTAAAAAATATTAAAATTACAAAACCCGGCATCACCACGATTGATTATGGAACATATATAAGTAAACGATTACAAGAGAAAAAATTTATTTCACCGCAACAGGATTGTAATCGATCGCAACCAAATCCTGACACCTTCATTCATTGTGGGGCGACCACTAGTTGGAATAATAATATTACTCCCTATAAACAAATTAGTTATAATACAAATTTAAAAACATGGACCTTTGTCTAAATCTAAACCTAAACTTAAACGTATCCAACGTACCTTTAGACGCTGATCATCTTTTTTTACTGCATCCCCACATTTTTCGTCGGCCGCATCCCCACATTATCTTTCGCCGGCTGGTTCGTCTTCGTCTTCGGGTGCTAGATCCTCTTCGTCTTCGTCTTCGTCTTCTGGAGAATCTGCTGCCACCACCAATTGAAGGACTCGTTGGGCAAGCATCAACCATGGTGCCTATAAGTAAGGTAGCACTATACGCGCGCTGAAGTGCATCATTTTGTCCGGGTGTATTAGTTGCGCTTGATCCTGGTACTGGGGCTTCAGGCATATTCTATAATACTATATTATTATATTATTATAATTTTATAAAAGTTATAAAAGTTATAAAAGTTATAAAATTTTAAATTATAAATTATAAAATTATAATATAAAGAAAAACGGAGAATATCTATTTATAAATGAATTATGAAATGACCGCGAATGATAGACTTAAGTTACAAGAAATGATAAAAGTAAATGACGTTGAGAATAATACCGAAGTAATCCGAAAAACAAAGCATAGTTCTCTCATTAGACTAAATGTAGAACTATTAGAAAAATTAAAACAAGAGAATCATGAAATGTATAAGAATAATTTTAGCCAGTTTGATAATATTGCGATAGACCAATGTAATTTTTTGTTTATGAAGTATACCGATCTTTATAATAAACTTATAAAAAATGAATTAAATCTAGAAATATTATATAAGTTTTTAGATGCCTTAGAGATGATCGAAAAGGGTGACGTAGACCAACATGAAGCCTCTGTTAAAGTGGGGGCTTATTTAAAAGAATTATATGTGGATTCTGCCTTGAAAAAAGAAAAGAAACTAGATGACAAATTTAAAGAATCGCAATCACAAGACCCGAACCCTGAAGAACCTATAAGTATATCGTGGAGTGAATATAAAGAAATGCGACTTAAAAAATAATTTAAAGACTTAGTTGTATTTGTGTTTGCGTGTTTTTTTATTGCGTGTTTTTTTATTTTTATTGTGCTTATAGTTTCTTTTCTTTTGCGTTCTTCGTCTTCGCTTATAAACTTTGTATGTACGTCGATTGCCGCCGCTTGCTATTGGTGCTATTGGATATCCTAAACTCATAATCTGGGGTTTTACCATTTGACGCATAGAAGGTCTTGTTGAATCCAAAACAGATACTGGAAGTGCTCTTCTTACAATGGATATATTAGGATTAGTTTTAGGAATAATTTGAGTATTCATATATAAATTGTTTAAAACTTTATTCAACTCAGCAATTTGTGATATCGCTTCAAACTTAAGAGTTAATGTATCATTATTTGAATATACTAAAAAACGTGCGATTATTGGATCCTTATGAAAATACTCTTCATACATTTTTTTTATGTTTTTAATAATTTCCTTTATCTTTTCATCCATAATATGAGTAAGCGGTGGAAGTCTTGGGGCTGAGAAGTTATCTTTATCTTTGCTATATTGATCTTTTTCCATATGAAATCGTTCTTGATTTCTTTCTATTAAAGTTATAAAAGAAGAAACTAATACACATGATATATAGATATCATAATCTATCTTTAATTCTTTAGCAATCTTGAACCAAGTAAAATAATGTTTTGGAAGAAACTCGCCAGTTATTTCAAAACTAAATGACAAACGCCGTGAAATTGCTCGTATTATTCTTAAATCATTAAATTTTACACAATCATATTTCTTCAATGCTGGATCTGTTCTTTTTTCTGGTGTTAGTAAGGGATCATTTTCTAGTGTTTTTGCGTGATTTATTTCTTCAAGTTCTATATTTAAATCGACCAACTCTGTTTGTAGTTTAATATATTTATTTTCTGCTTTCTTTGCTGCTTTTACTTTTGCGACTGCTTCTGCGTCTGCTTTTGCTCGTTCTACTTCTGCTCGTTCTACTTCTGCGTATGCATCTGCTTGTTCTATTTCTGCTGCTCGTCTTGCTTTTGCTTTTGCTACTTTTACTGCTTTTTGTGCTACTTTTATTGCTTCTTGTGCTTTTTTTGCTTCTGTTGCTGTTTTGTTGTGTACATCTACTTGTTCGGTGGTAGGTATTTTTTCTTTATCTTTATCTTCAGTAGTTTTTGTAATCTTATCTTTTACAAATTTGGTTCTAATATTGTAATATAATTCCCTGCTACTGGGATCTTTATCTGGCAGTAATAATTGATCTAATCCATCAAATGTATCATTTAATAAATTACAACCTTTTTTTTTTCTTGAATCCATGTAAGCTTCTCCCATGTTTTCCATAAATTCTGTAGCAACTGGATCTAACGCTGAATCTATAGCTGAATCTATAGCTAAACCTACTATTTCTTCGTTTTCTAATTCGTTTTCTAAACCTCTTGATGCGTACTTTCTATTCAATGGAATTGACTTTGTATTCAATGGAATTGATTGAAATGCGGGTTCAATTTCTTGTATTGTTTCATCTACCGCTTCTTTATACGATTTTTTTGCTGTAACTAAATCATCTACTCTAAATATGTGTTCAGAACGTAGGTCTTCTAACTTACAATGTTTAATTGTTTCTGTAAGAAGTCCTGATTTACCAGCACCAGTAGGTCCTATTGTTATTATAACAAATGGTTTAGACATATATAGTATACTATTATTTTATTTATAGTATACTATAAAGTAATTCTTAAAGATATTAACATTTAATAATTTTCAAAAGTGTAAAAACTATTAAATTTTAAGAACAAGTATTTAAATTATTTAGTTATAATATTTAAATATTTAAATATTATAAATGAGTAATTTAACGTTTACAAAAAAACAGATTGCGGCGGAGAGGGCGAAAATGGAGGCGGCGGTGCTGGCGGCGCCGGTGAACGAAGAAGAAGTGAACTTTATGGTTAGTCAGCTTCGAGCTACACCAGAGAGTATTAATAAGCAACAGACAGATATAAAGATTAAAAAGCTTGCCGAGAATATAAATTTGAGTATTGCTGCATTTTTTCGTTGGCATACTTTAAATGCTGAGGATTCAACTTTTTCGAAAATGATATCAAAGGTATCCCCTAACATAGAAAGTGCGTTGTCTATTGCTAATGATGTAGTGATAAGTTTGGAAAAGCGTATTCTCAATGCACCAAATATAGAACTACAAAAACAACTAATAGAACTATTAGATGAAAAAATTATTGAGGCAAAAGCGGCAGTGATGAGGGCAAACGCGATTATAGCAGAAAATCAAGAATTGGAAAGATTGAAAGCAGGATCGAATCCGGTAGCGGCGACTCAAGAAGATTATCAAGTGGGAGGCAAGATACAAAAAATAAAAACACGTACCAGAAAACATAATAAAAAAGGCAAAAACACACGTAGAAATACACGTAGAAATACACGTAGAAACACACGTAGAAACACACGTAAACGTTATAAACGTTAATTAAAAAACTAATAACTGCTTACATAAAGTTACATACTTTATTAAAATTGGTTTCATTCGAATTTCTAAATCCTTCAATCACATAGCGGGAACTACCTGCTGGTAAAACATTTGCGGTTGTTAATAAGGTTGCTCCTTGATTCGGTAAAAAATAAGTAATGTCAATTGTCGTATTCATTTTAATGAGGGTATATAAATCTTTTAAAAAATTTTCTTCTGTTTTACCAAAATTATGTAAAAATAATTTATCTAAGTCTGGAACATAATAAATATCATTAATGTTATTTGAGGCAGTTGCTCGTGTATTTGAGGGAACCCGTTGAAAATCATAATAAAAATCTACTAACACATATTTCCAAGACGTTAATTTTGCCATATATGCGGCTGCCAAAAAAGACCAATGATGTTTTGTTAAATACCCATAGGGTTGAACATACATCATTCTATCCGCAAACTCTTGGGATGTAGTTGGAAAGTTATTTCTAATTTCAGTAATGGATTGTATAATTTGGCCTTTTATAATGGATCATACTCATAATCGAAATCATATGCTGGATCTGCTTGATATGGCAAATATTGTTGCGAGGGTGGTATTCGATTTCGATTGTAGTTGTTCGTATTGGAAGAATTGTGTGAAGGGTTGCTTATATAATTTAAATGTAAATAGATGCGTGAAGCAAGTATAAAGAAAAGTATTAAAAAAATTATAAAAAAAAAGAGATAGGTAATAGTACTCATTAAATACTATCACTATTTTTTTATAACTATTTTTTTTTAAAAAAAATAGTGATACTAGATAAATACTTCTAGTACATTATTACATAAATGGATCATAATCATTATCGTCACCAGTATCGCTTGGTTTAATATTTTGAATGTTTGTTTGTAATAAAATATTATTAATTGAGCAGACACTATTTTGATTTAATAAGTCACCAAATTCCTTTTCAATCATAGAGGTTGGATCCGCCACAACAGGATCCATTTCTAGATCTTCTAGTGATTCAGGCAGTTCTGGAATATTATTAATGTCTAATAAAACACTAAACGAACTTGTACCAAAATAACCATCTTGTCCACACATAACATTTGCGGAGATTCCACGTAAATTATCAAGCTCTCCATGTCGAGCGGCTTTAAGAAATTGTTCTGGTGTTTCTTCAAATGATGCTTTTGCGATTGGACCAATATCATCATTATTAATTCCATGCCTAAACACCGACACCAGATTCTTATTCATTGTCATTCTATCACACAATAAGCTTAAATGGTGATAATTAATATAAGCACCATCATGCTCGATCACTTCTGTAAATTCATTATAAATATTTTGCCTAGCAGCTTCAATACCCAAGATTCGATAGGTTTCTTGAATATCATTTGTATACGTTCTATAAACATCAATCGTATCTAAACTTAATAACTCTAAGAAATTTGTTCCAATCGTATCTAAAACCCAAATTTCTTTACGATTATATTTGCCATTATCTTCTTCAATTGCGTCTGTAATTTTACGTGGCGTTACATTATTAATATTTTTAATACCCCGCAACACAAGGTTATTTAATAATTCATCTTGAAAATTTTTAAGAACATAAATTTCATCTGATTGATCAAGTGGATGAGCCGTTGTTTGCTTCTTTTTGTAATTTGCAAGAATATTTTGCAAACGAATCCGAAAGATTAAATTGTTTGAATTATAATCAGAATAAACACATTCAATATTATTTCCATAAGCATAGGATAATGCATAGTTAATATCGTCCATTGAAATATTGGTGTCTACCATTTCATTCTTATCAATTTCAATCCGAATGATCCAATTTGATTTAATCGGACTTGCTTCGCGGGTAGAACCATTACATTCATCAAATACTTTATTAAATTCTTGATATTGAGCAATAAGCGATTCATCCATTTCTATAAGAGTATTTAAATCATCGGGATCATAACAGATTGTAACATTTTTAACAAGATTTTTGAGTTTAATATGTCTAATATTATTAAGCAAACTAAACGCAAATAATTTATCATGTTCTATTTCTTTTGGTAAATAGATCGTACAGGAAGGATTTTTTGTATTTTCAGACAATGATAAAATTTCTTCAATTCTAGGAACACCTCTTGTAACATTTGACTTAGAAGCTACACCCGCAAAATGAAAGGTATTCAGTGTAAGTTGTGTAGTAGGTTCACCAATGGATTGGGCCGCAATGATACCAACCATTTCACCAGGATTAACAATTGCTTCTTTATACATTTTAACAATCACATCCAGCAAATAAGACAACGCATTTTTATTAAATCGTTTAACAATGAGTAACTGCATGGGGCATAGGTTAAAATAATATAATAACTTAAATAATTCATTTGGTTTTGAATACGTCAATGTTTCTAAGCTTGCGAAGGTGGTTTCAATCATCTCATAGGCTTCCAATGGTGTAATATCAATTTGCGAATTCATATTTAAATTATGCTGTCCTTGTACATTGTTAATGACATACGCAAATGCTACGGGCATATGAACTTGTTTGTTGTATAAATTTTTAAAGACATTTGAAATTACTTTTTTTTGCATCAATGTCATATAATTAATATACTCGGTGATTTTACGATTTAATTCTGGCAATTCTTTTCTATATTGTGTTCCAGCGTTTGCCGTAAATATATTAGAAATTTCATTCACATTTTTTAAGGAGATATGAAAGTAATTGTAAATTTCTTCGTTGCTCATTTGAACCAATTGAATCATTTGACCCTCTACTTTTACGGGGTCAAACCCATCTTCTCCATAAGTAAATTGAACAATTTTATCTTTGTTGTTTCTGATTGTCATATCATATCTTACCATTAGATCTTCGAGCGCTTTAATTAATCGTCTTGAAATATAGCCAGTTTGACTTGTTTTAACTGCGGTATCAATAAGACCAACTCTTCCACCCATCGCATGAAAGAATAGTTCTGTTGGCGACAATCCTCCAATAAAAGAACTTTCAATGAACCCTCTGGCGCCTGGCGAATCATCATATTTACTGAAATGTGGTAAGGTTCTATTTTCAAATCCATATGGAATTCGTTTGCCATCCACGTTTTGCTGTCCTAGTGCTGAAACCATTTGCGCAATATTTAAATCGCTTCCTTTCGATCCCGCATTTACCATCATGACAAATCGATTGTCGCGACTTAAACTTTCGCGGCCAATTTGACCGGCTTCATTTGTTGCTTGATTTAAAATATTATTGACACTTGCTTCAAATGCTAAATCATTTGTTTTACCGCTTTTATTTTCAAAAATTCCAATATGGGTTTGATCTATAATGTTTTGAACCGCATTTTTTTTAGCAGTAATTACTTTGCTAATTTGTTCATTTGTTTGTTGGTCAGCAATTAAGTCACTAATTCCAACACTATAAGAATCCACTTTCATGAATTCGGTAACAATATTTTGTAAATTATCAATAAAATCTGCTGCCGCACGATTGCCAAAATCATTATAAATTCGTTGAATCAATCCTTTCGATCCGTCGCTTAAGACTCCTTTGTCAATTTGTCCCCTGTAATAATTGCCATTAATGATTTCAATTACATTATTTGATACATTAAAATTTTCGGCTTCATTATATGCTTTTCCTTTATATTTAAGTGAAATTGGCGGAATAATTTGTGATAAAATATCAAAATTACTAACTTCAGAAAGAGCGGATAGTTTATGAATATCAAGATTCGATACACCCATCAATAAATTCATTGCTTTTCGTTGGTCAAATACTAGTTTTTGTCGAGTAAATTGATAACATCCAAGAAGCGAATCTTGAAAAATACCAATGATTGATTTGTTATTTGCTGGACTAATAATTTGCGTCGGAATTGCGGCTAAATTCAACAATTCAATTTCAGCTTCTTCATCTTGTGGCATATGTAAGTTCATTTCATCTCCATCAAAATCCGCATTATATGGTTTTGTATCACCCACATTCATTCTAAATGTGTCACCATGATAGACAATTTTAACAATATGACACATCATTGATAATCTGTGTAATGTAGGTTGACGATTAAATAAGATACCATCGCCATCCATCATATGACGATGAACTCGATCCCCTTCATTTAATTTAATGGATTCTCTATCAATATATCGCAATGAAATGGTTTCACCAGTTTTTCGTTCAAGAATTTTGGCACCTGGATGAACATCGGGGCCATTTTTAACTAAGGCTAATAAAAACTTCATATTAGTTTTATTCACGCTTACTGGTTTTGTTAAATTCTTAGCAATTTTAAGTGGCACACCAAGTTCACGAATCGAAAGTTGTGGGTCTGGAGTAATTACTGAACGAGCACTATAATCTACGCGTTTACCCATTAAATTACCACGAACTCTTCCTTGTTTACCATTGAGTCGTTCTTTAATTGATTTTAATGGACGCCCTGACCTTTGGGCAACCGCAGCCACCCCAGGGATTTTATTATCTACTAACGTTGCGATATAATATTGTAACACAGTCGTCCAATCATCAATAATCGTTCCATTCGCATTTGACGCTATTTTTTCTTGTAATGTTTTATTCGTTTTAATTATGTTTACAATAATATGTGTAATATCATCTTCACTACGTTGTTGGGAGTCATGTTTTACCGATGGTCGAACAGCTGGTGGTGGGATTGCTAACACTTGACATACCATCCACTCTGGTCTTGACCAAATTGGACTAAATCCCATAAATTTAATATTATCGTCTGTAATTCTGCGAAATAATCGGATCACTTTTTCGGGAGTAAGATGTAATGTAATTTTTGATTTTTCAGTATCGGAAGTATCCACATCATCCCACTCGGCAATTAACGTTGCTAAATTTTCTTTTTTAATTTTATTTGGTTGTTTGCACCCACATCCATCATTTGTTGCTTCCCCACAACGTTTAATTTTACTCGCAATTTGAAAAATTTTATTCCATCGTTCGTCAGGAAGCATCGAAAGCAATTCTTTATGCTTATCTTTACTAATTAATAATTTACTGCATTTAATACAACAACATCTTAATACTTTTAGAATTGTAGGTAAATATTGAATATAAAATACGGGTCTCGCAAGTTCAATGTGTCCAAAATACCCAGGTGTTTTCATGTAATCGTGTCCGTCCGTTGGACAAATCAGGCCGGGTTCTAAGACTCCCATTCTTGGATCAAACAACCCACCAATTACTGGTTTATTATTAATATAGGTGTCTCTATTTGTAATTTCAGCAACCGATCCTTTTCTAATCTCATCAGGCGATAATATACTAAATTGAATCCCTATAATTTTAGCACACTCTTTATTTAAATATTCATTTTGGCCTGCCATCTCCTTATATTAGTAAAACAATATTTAGATTGTTTTTTCAATTTTATATAAAATAATATATAAAATAATATAAAATAATATAAAATTGAAAATAAAAATAGTTGAATAAATATACTATTAGTATATGATCATGGACATCTTAGAGTTTCCACCTACTCATAAATACAATACAAGATTTAAAAAAAGAATGACCAAGGTAAATGATCTTGATCAAAAAGATTCATCAACACTACAACCCTTAAAGTTTCAACTTTTACTTACACAATTATTTCCATCAAAGTATATGAACTATAAATATAACAAATTAACACAACTGCAACATTCTAAGCCAAAACGACTAAACGTTAAAAAATTTATTATTAAAAAAAAACATCCTATTAAACGTAAGTATTATTATTCTTCCGACTCAGAATCAGAAGAATCAGAAGAATGCGAATCAGAGTCAGAGTCTGAAGAATGTGAGTCAGAGTCAGAGTCTGAAGAATGTGAGTCAGAGTCAGAGTCAGAGTCTGAAGAATGCGAATCAGAGTCAGAGTCTGAAGAATGCGAATCAGAGTCAGAGTCTGAATCGGAACGCGAAGACTACAATAAACTTAAACGAAAATTTTTAAAGAACTTGGTAGTGATTGCAAATACCAAACGACGAGGATCAAAAAGCAATAAGCGGTTTAAAACTGAGCGGAAGGCCAAAGGCAAGAAAGAAAAAGAGAACGAGAAAAAGAAAGAAACAGAAAAAGAATTTAAAACGTTAATTGAATTACAAGACAATTTAGATGATGTAAAATATTTCAATACAAAACTGGATTCTTTACAAAAAGATACTTTGATTGAAGAATTAAAAAAAATTAATTCTAAGTTCAAAATTTGTAAACCATACAGAATTTTACTTTTAGAAATGAATATTCCAATTGAATTTAAAATTGTTGCTTTGAAAAAAATTGGTATGTTAGAAACAATGGATCCAAGCGCTAGCGAGTATTTTAAATTAAAAACATGGATGGATTCATTTATGATGTTACCATTTAATAAAATCCATTCGTTGCCTATATCCATCCATGATGGATTCGATAAGTGTTCGCATTTTATTAAAACATCCATGGATGTTTTAGAAAACGCAGTATTTGGATTGAATGACGCTAAAATACAAATTATGCAATTACTAGCACAATGGATTACAAATCCTGCCGCGTTGGGTAATGCTTTGGCAATCAAAGGGCCCATGGGAACCGGAAAAACAACATTGATTAAAGAAGGCATTAGTAAATTATTAAATCGGCCATTTTCATTAATCGCTCTTGGTGGAGCAACCGATGCGAGTGTATTGGAAGGGCATAGTTATACGTATGAAGGAAGTACGTATGGTAAAATTGTAGATATTTTAATTCAGACACAATGTACAAATCCAATTATCTATTTTGATGAATTAGATAAAGTAAGTGATTCAGCAAAAGGAGATGAAATTATTGGAATTTTAACACACTTAATTGATAGTAGTCAAAATATGAATTTTCACGATAAATATTTTTCAGAAATTGATTTTGATTTAAGTAAAGCATTATTTATTTTTAGTTATAATGATGAAACCAAGATTAATCCAATTTTACGCGATAGAATGTATAGAATTACAACCAAAGGATATGATAAAAAAGAAAAAAACATTATTGCTAAAAAATATTTATTGTCTTCCATTTGTAAACAAGTAAAGTTTGAAGAAGGAAGTATTATACTCAAGGATGACGCATTGGATTATATTATTGAGAATTATACAGAAGAGGAATCTGGCGTCAGAAATTTAAAACGATGCTTAGAAATCATTTTTACAAAATTAAATTTATTTAGATTAATGCCAAAAGAGTCCTCTTTATTTAATAAAGAAGAAATTGTTTGTGTAGACTTTCCATTTCATGTAACAATTCCAATCATTCAAAAATTAATTAAAAAAGAACGTATAAATGATTCTTGGAAAGTAATGTTCAACTAATGTTCAACTAATGTTCAATGAATGTAACTATTTTTAAAATATTATATCTTTACGCGGACCTTTTTTACTACTTTTTTTAGGCGGAGCACGCGGACCGCGACCGCGACCGCGACGATTGCCGCGACTACCCATACCGCCTCCCATAGGTTCGTTTGGTGCAGCTTGTTTCAGCCTTTCATCTTCTTTTCGCTTTTCTTCTTCTTTCAGCCTTTCTTCTTCTAGTTGCTGCCTATCTTGTTCCTGCCTTTGCGCATCTGGCTCAGCAGTATTTTGTTTAACTTGTTTGGAACATAATTCTAGTCCTTCCATAGCTTTCGCAAGTTCTAATGCCTTTTTATGTACATCATTCGCTCTGCTTTGTGACTCAGCAAGTGAAGGATCCACCTTATTAGATTTTAAAAAAGAAGGAAGAAGATAATCATACCAAGCAGCACCTCCTCTTTGTAGTTTTCTTGTACCTCGTTTTTGTGAAATTTGTTTTTGATTTCTTGGTTTTCTTGACTTGCTGTGAGTTGATCTTGTCATTATAGTATATACTATATATAAATATTTTATAATTTATATATAATTATATAAATTATAATTTATAATTTATATAATTATATAAATTATAAATTATAAAATATGTATAAACAACTAAGTTAAAATTGATTAAATTCTAAATAATAACGTGGATTTGATACATATTTTAAAGGCTTTGAATTGAACGCCACCCCAGAAGCCATCGATAAATTAATTATATTTTTTTTATATTCACTTAAAGAAGTCTCTTTAACAAAAGGATTTGTACAAATTTGGTTTATAGATAATATTCTATTTTTTGGGTTGATTAAAAAAGAACCAATAAAATGTGGATCTTCAAATCGATCTGGAACATGTGCTATATATAACTCATAATTTTCTGTTTTTTTAAGTGAATCATTAATCATACTAACTAAATCAATTAACACAAATGTAGGAATATTATTATTATTTGTATACTCAGTTGTTTTGTATAACCAATGGATTGCCATTGTAGTTGTTTCTTTTGCTGAATATAATTTTAACCCATTTGAATCTCTATAATTCTTTAAATTCTCTTCTAAACACATTTTTCCATTGTTTTTATTGTTTCTATTATTTCTATTGTTTTTTAGAAGAGTGGAGTGAACCCAATTTGAATTAGAATAGGTAGAAGAACTTAATGAACCAAAGAGTAACACTATTGCAATGAATTTCATATATTATAAAAGAAATTTTTATTTAGATTGTTATTATATATATGACTATTAATTCTATTTATTACAGCCCCTCTGGTTCTCCAACCTCGATTCCAACCAAACAAAACAATAAAAATAATTTCACAAATTGTATTGGTGGAATGCCATTAAAATCGGGTGTTGCTGATAATTCAAATACTTTTTCTAAAGGAAGGCAAGTCTATTTAAAAACCAATCTTTGTTCTTATTTAGTTTATAATGGAACGATTCAATGTAACACTGGTGTTATTCGAGTCGAAGGAAACAGATCAAGCAATTGTAATAAATTAATAAATGAAACAAATACTTGGAGTTCAAGCAATCATATCATTCGCAATCGTAGAAGCAATGTTTTAGGCTGTGTAAATACTGGATCAAGATGTTTAATGAACGGAAAGCAAAACACAATAGTAACCTCACAAGAATTTATTGATGCTAGAAAAAATAAAGCAATTGGCAGAGGTAGCTCTATTTTACCAGGACAAGACCCCAAATTATCCTTTAACTCTAATAATTTAAATAATTCAAATACAAACACACTTAGCGTTAAAAGTGCTCGTCAACGCACTCGGAATAAAGGATATATTGTTCCTCCAAAATGTAGAGTTGTTAAATGTCTTTAGACGTTTTTTAGACGTTTTTTAAAAGTCTTCATCAAACTCAAATGCAGTCGTAGTTGTATCATTTTCCCTCGCAGTCATCGCATATTCGCCAACTCGTCTCTCAAAAAAATTGGTTTTTCCTTCAATGCTAATTAACTCCATAAAATCAAATGGATTTGTTGAATTGTATAATTTCTCATTGCCCAGCTGAACGGCTAATCGATCTGCCACAAATTCAATATATTGACTCATAAGTTTTTGGTTCATACCAATTAAATGACAAGGCAATGAGTCACAAATAAACTCTTTTTCAATTTCAACTGCCTCCATTATAATCGCTTTAATTGTATCAGGAGGCAGTTTTGTTTGTAATTTACTATACAATAAAATTGCAAATTCGGTATGAAGTGCTTCATCTCGACTGATTAATTCATTTGAAAAGGTTAAACCCGGCATTAACCCTCGTTTTTTTAACCAGTAAATTGCACAAAACGCACCCGAAAAGAAGATTCCTTCTACACACGCAAATCCAATTAATCTAGTCGCAAAATTAGATTCTTTATCGCCAATCCATTTTAATGCCCATAAGGCTTTTTTATTAATGCATTCAAAATGTTCTAACGCATTAAATAATTTGTGCTTTTCTTTAGCATCATTAATATAAGTTTCAATTAATTGGCTATACATAATGGAATGAATATTTTCCATAGCAATTTGAAATCCATAAAATGCTTTTGCCTCGGCTAACTGAACCTCGCCCATAAAACGCAACCCTAAATTTTCTAATACGATTCCATCACTTGCCGCAAAAAATGCTAAAATCATAGAAATAAAATATTTTTCATTTTGAGTTAATTCATTCCAATGTTGAACGTCTTTTGATAAATCAACTTCTTGTGCCCGCCAAAAGCAATCTTCCGCCTTTTTGTACATGTCCCATATTTCTTTATCTTTAATGGGAAACATAACAAATCGATTGTTTTCTTTTGTTAACAAAGGCTCCATTTTAATATTATATAGCTTAGATTTTAATATCTTTTATTATAATTATTTACGATCTTTACGATCTTTACGATCTTTACGATCTTTACAATATTTACCCTTAATATACGAATATACGAATATACGAATATATAATTTATATACTATATAGTATATATAGTATATATAGTATATAGTAGAATGAGTGTAATCGAACAGGATACTATCTATCAAAATATTAAACATGAAATTGATAAAACAAACTTACAATTAATGGATAGATATAAATTCTTAACTAGTCTAAATGACAATTCTAAAACAATTGTAAGTTTATATACTAGTTATTTTGAAAAATTAATTCAGGAAAAAATAATGCAAATTAAAAGTATAAAACATATTTTAGAATATTTAGAACATTTAAAAAAAGAATCTAAAAAGTCAAAGTCAAAATCAAAATCAAAATCAAAGTCAAC
>Ga0209550_10001426_pt1 | contig 22865 bp, 22 predicted proteins | sample LauGreSuBDMM15SN_2_FD_187567 | JGI IMG/M metagenome (GOLD analysis project Ga0209550, IMG submission 187567) | Freshwater lake microbial communities from Lake Michigan, USA - Su13.BD.MM15.SN (SPAdes) (version 5) | ecosystem: Environmental > Aquatic > Freshwater > Lake | place: Lake Michigan... | reverse complement strand
GCCCAGATGATGAACACCATCTGCTTTGACGCCTTGGCCCTGGGCAACCACGAGTTTGACGACGGCGACACCACACTCGCCCAGTTTTTGGACACCCTGCGTCAAGGCCCTTGCCACACAGCGGTGATTGCCGCCAATGTGTTGCCCCAAGCTGGCACCGCCTTGGCCCCACTGTCGGGGATGGCTTACCTGCGGCCCTTCACCATCAAAACGGTAGAAGGCGTCAAAGTCGGCTTGATAGGCATCACCATCAAAGACAAAACCCAAAACGCCTCGCGCCCGTTGGCCAGCACCACCTTTGCAGACGAGCTGGCCAGCGCCCAAGCCACCATTGACACCCTCAAGCGCAGCCACGGCGTGCGCCACATTGTGTTGGTGACCCACCAAGGCTATGAGCGCGACAAAGCCATGGCGGCCCAGCTCACCGATGTGGACGTCATCATTGGCGGCGACTCCCACACCCTGCTGGGCGACTTCAGCGCCCTGGGCTTGCGCAGCTCAGGCCCTTATCCCACCGTGGCCAAGAACAAAGACGGCGACTTGGTGTGCATAGGCCAAGCCTGGGAATACGCCAAGGTGTTTGCCCTCATGCAGGTCCAATTCAACCGCCGTGGCGCGGTGGACCGTTGCGCCGGCCAGGCCTCTTTGGTGCTGGGCAGCTCATTCAAGCGCCAGGGCAGCGCCAAGGCCTGGCGCAGCCTGAACGAGGCCGAAAGCGCCGAACTCGCCAGCGCCTTGAGCCGCCAGCCCGCCGTCAAAGTGGTGGAACCAGACGCCAGCGCCCAGGCTGTGCTCCAGCGCTACACCGACCGCATCGTCCAAGAAAAAATCAAAATCATAGGCACAGCTTCTCAAGCCTTGTGCCTGGTCCGGGTGCCCGGAGAGAGCACCAACCGCAACCCCGGCGTGGCCGGTTGCGAGCAGGCCCACACCTTGGCCCGGGGCAGCGACGCCGCGCAAGCGGTGGCCCAGTCCTTTCTGGCCGCCAGCCCACGCGCACACTTTGCCCTGCAAAACGCCGGTGGCGTGCGGGTGCCCATGGCTGCCGGCCCCGTGTCCATGGAGGCGGCCTTCACGGTGCTGCCCTACACCAACGTCATTGTGGAACTGGAGCTGAGTGGCCAAGAGCTACTCAACGCCCTGGAAGACGCCGTCTCCCACCACCTTGATGCCCAGCAGTCCAGCGGCTCACACCCGTATGCGGCCGGCCTGCGCTGGGACCTGAACATGAGTCTGCCCAAAGGCCGCCGCTTTGAGCGCGTGCAGCTACAAAGCAAAGCCACGGGCGCTTGGTCAGACCTGGACCGCAGCCAACGCTATGTGTTGGCCACCAACGACTTTATTGCCGCAGGCAAAGACGGCTACACCACCTTGGGCGCCGTGTACGCCGACGGGCGCTTCGTCAACACCTACAGGCTCTACACCCAAACCTTTGCCGACTGGCTCTCCCAGCAAGCGGTTGTCGCCCGGCCTGCGCGCAGCGACTATGCCCACCAAAGGGTGGTCACCCAGGCGGGTGTGGTGTTGCCTTGAGGCGGTGTGAGTGGGTCGGGTCTTCTTGATTTGCTTGAGTTGCGTGCCTGGGCTAAGCATTAGCATACATTCAAGAGATGCGCTCAGAGGGCTGAAATGAGAACCTTGACTGTGCGTTTGACCGAGCGAGAAGAGCGAGACTTGCAGCTGGTTTGCAAGCAAAGCGGCAAGACCAAAAGCGAGGTGGTGCGGCAGATGTTGGCCGATTCATTGCCGGGCTATCGCTTGCGCCAGGCCATGCAAGCGGCGCATGCCGAACTGGGCCCTGCGGCAAGGCAGTCAGGCTGGCTCACCGAGGAAGACATTTTGCAAGACCTGTCTTGAAGGTGTTTTTGAATACGCATTGGCAAGTTTTCTGCCAAGGTGTTTGCCGGGCTTTGCGTGGCGATGTGAACCGAGGTCGCCTATTCAGGTGCTTATGTTCTAGGCGGCCTGAACTTGCATAAAGCTGACTTACCGTATCAGCTGAATGGACACATCCCTCAGTGTGAGTTGCGCCCAAATCCGGTCGGCAGTCAGTACCCCCGCTTGGCGAGACTGCGCCAAAGCCAGGCAGCAGCGGTCACCCAGGCTCAGGCCCAAAGCGCTGGTGTGTGGGCGCAGGGCTGCGCACAGGCATGCGCACTCTGTATCAAAGGCCACCACGCTCAGTGGCAGCGTAGCCACCAGCCCTCGTTGGTCTTGAGCGCTCATGCCGCGTTCGGCCAATTTGCTGAGCACCTCGGCCAGATTGACGCTGGAGATCAAGGCCTCGCTGTTCTCAATGCAGTGCCCCACGGGGTCTGAGCCTTTTTCCCCCAGCAAGTAGGCCAACAGCGCTGAAGCATCCAGCACGTGGCACGCACCCTGTGCGGCTTTACTTGCTCTCATTCAAAGCCTCATTGCGCCGGTCTTGAATCAGCTCGTCCACCAAATCGGGGGCACTTCCTAGTGGGATGTACTTTTGCACCAAAGCGCGCGCTTGCTCGAGTTGGCGTTTGCGGGTGCTCAAGCGAACTTCATTGTCATGAACCTCCCAGATGACGGTGTCGCCGTCTGCCACGCCTAAGCTGCGGCGTATGGTCACAGGTATAACGACGCGGCCCCCTTCAGAGATCTTCATTGCAAACATGGCCAATCCTTAAAATGTGCATTCTTTATTAATCCACCATATTTTTAGAAAATGGTTTATTTGGATTATTAGTCTAAGATCGTGACTTTGACAATGGGTGGTTGCCGTCTGCCTTGATTGCAAATCGTAAGGCCGTTCGTTGAGCTTGGCTTGCCGTTGGAGTTGCTTCGCAAAAGACGTTCCAGTTTCTGTCGCCTTGCGGCCTCAGCTCCCGCAACCAGCCAGCAGGTGCTACAACCCTGCCCATGACCACCCCCACCGACTGGACCGCCAGCGAGCTGTCCTCCCGCATCCATGCCCGCGATATCTCCTGCGTCGAAGTCATGCAGGCGTACCTGGCGCGCATTGAGCGCTTGAATCCGCGCTTTAACGCCATCGTCAACCTGGCCCCGGCCGAGGCGCTGCTGGCGCAGGCGCTGCAGTGTGATGCGGAGTTGGCGCTGGGCCGCTCGCGGGGCTGGCTGCACGGCATACCGCAGGCCATCAAAGACACGGGCGATGCGCTGGGTTTTCCCAGCACCTTGGGCAGCCGCTTGTTGGCTGGCCGCATGCCGCGTGCCGACAGCATCATGGCGGCGCGCATGAAGGCGGCGGGCTGCATCGTGATTGGCAAAACCAACATGCCCGAGCTGGGTCTGGGCTCGCACACCTTCAACAGCTTGTTTGGCGCCACGCCCAACGCCTGGGACACGGCCGTGAGTGCCGGTGGCTCCAGCGGTGGCGCGGCGGTGGCCTTGGCGCAGCGCATGCTGCCGGTGGCCGATGGCTCGGACTTCATGGGCAGCTTGCGCAACCCGGCGGGCTGGAACCATTTGTTTGGCATGCGGCCCTCGCAGGGGCGGGTGCCTTATGGCTCAGGCGTGGGCTCGGGCGCCGACGTGTGGCTGGACCAGTTGGGCACCGAAGGCCCGCTGGCGCGCAGCGTGCGCGACTTGGCGCGGCTGCTGGCCACGCAGGCCGGGCGTGATGCGCGCCAGCCTTTGTCCATCAGCACGCCTCTGGACGTTGCAGGCATGGCGTACAACGCTGACTCTCTCAGGGGCTTGCGCGTGGGCTGGCTGGGCGACTTGGGTGGCCACTTGGCGGTGGAAGACGGAATTTTGCAGGTGTGCCAAGAGGCCTTGCATGCCATGCAAGGCGCGGGCGCTGAGGTGGAGGTTTTGGCGCCTGGTTTTGACCCGCAGGCGCTGTGGGACTGCTGGCGGGTGTGGCGCGGCGCGCTGGTGGGTCCTAAGGTGGCGGGCTTGCTGGCGCTGCCGGGGGCGGCCGAGCACATCAAACCCGAGGCCCTGTGGGAGCACGAGCAGGCGCTCAAGCTCACGGCCATGGACCTGATGCGGGCCAGCCAGCGGCGCACGGTTTTTTATCACCACCTGCTCCAGCTGTTTGAGCGTGTCGATGTGCTGGCTTTGCCGGTGGCGCAGGTGTGGCCTTTTGCGCTGCAAGAGCGCTGGCCCCAGGCCATTGCAGGCCGCCAGATGGACACTTACCACCGCTGGATGGAATGCACCATTTACGCCACGCTGGCGGGCCTGCCCGCCATCAGTCTGCCCGCAGGCTTTCATGCCAGCCAGCCTTGGCCCATGGGCATCCAACTCATAGGCCGGCCGCAGGGCGATGTGGCGCTGCTGCAGATGGCGGCCAGTTACGAGGCGGTGCGCCAAGAATGGTTGCAGCGCCGGCCTGCCATGGGATAAATTTTTGTGCATCACACCCAGTGCTGATTTACCAGCACTGTCACTGAACAAGGCCCTGACCATGAAAATGCACAACCCCGCCCACCCTGGCGACATTCTGAAGGGCTGGGTGTCCGAAATGGACATCACCGTGACGGCTTTTGCCGACCATGTGGGAGTCAGCCGCGTCATGCTGTCGCGGGTCCTCAATGGCCGCGCTGGCGTGAGTGCGGACATGGACCTGCGCCTGAGCGAGGCCTTGGGCACCACCCCGGGTTACTGGCTGGCCATGCAGACCCAGCGGGACCTGTGGGCCGCCAGCCAAGCCGCCAAGACCCGGCCCCGCATCCAACGCATGAAGGCCGCGCCAGTGCCTGCCTGATGGGATGGCGCCAAGCCCAAAGCACAAAGCGGGTTTGCGGGGCGGGAAACAAAAAATCCCGGAAGTTTTAAGACCTTCCGAGATTCAGATTTGGTACCACCAACAGGAATCGAACCTGTATCTAGCGCTTAGGAGGCACTCGTTCTATCCATTGAACTATGGCGGCACAGCCATGGGATTCTAGAGTCTTTGTCAGCTGGCCCTGCGGCACAGCGAATGGAACAGGGCTCAGACGCTGCAAGGGCTGAGCACAGAAGCCTTTGACTGTGCCTGTGTGACAATCCCTCTTCTTATTCCTATATCAAGAGGGAATCAATATGCATGCTGTCAACGTCTCCGGGCTCAAAAACAACCCCAGCGAGGCTTTGCGTTTCGCGCGTGACGACGTGGTGGTGGTCATGAACCGTGACCAACCAGACGCGGTGATGATCGGCTTGCAGTCTGGCCAATTGCTGTCAGAACCAGGCGCGCGTGCGGCCTTGGCCACGGCACTCTTTCGCGACGGCGGTTTGTCGCTGGCCCGGGCAGCTCGCATGGCGAAAATGCCTTTGGCCAACTTCATCACGCATGTGTCGCGGCTGGGGATTTCGGTCGTCAGCCACGATGCGAGTGAAGTGGCACGGGACCTTCAAACGCTTGACCAATGGCTCGCCGCGTCATAAGCGACGCCAGCCCTTTGATCGGGCTGGCCATGGTGGGTGGGCTGGAGTGGCTGCCTGCCTTGTTTGGAACAGTCTGGATTCCCGCGTCTGTGCAACGCGAACTCCTGCCTGGCGTTCATGCGCGTGGGGAGTTGGAGTTGGCTGCCGCCATCCGCAAGCAATTGCTGCGGGTGTGGCAAAAGCCTATTTCAGTGGGCGCTGAAAAGCTGCAAGACTTGGACGAGGGAGAGACAGACTGCATTCGCATCGGGCTGTCCGAAGGAGCTGCGAAGGTTCTCGTCTTGATGGACGAGCGTGCAGGGCGCGCCGTGGCCCAGGAGTTCGGCATTCAGGTGGCCGGCACGGCGGCTGTGATTGGTTTGGCGAAGAAGCAAGGCCTGATTAAGTCTGTCAAACCCAGCTTTGAGCGCTTGCACTCGTCGGATTTCCGAATCAGTGCGGACATCATTCGGGCGGTGATGAGCCGCGCAGGCGAGCTCTGACAGACTTACGTAGGTAGTCGGGTGGCCCCTGATCAAGCTTGATCAAGGCCAGGCTGCCACTCCTTAAAGCGCCGGACGCGCGCTTATTTTTTGGGTCGGTTGAACCAATTGGCCAGGGCGAACAAGCCAAAAACGACAAACATGATGATCAGAACGTTCTTAATTTCCATGGTGCTTCCTTGTTAAAAACAGTGGGTTAAGTTGGGGTCTCTAAGGTCAGACAAAGCCCGGCTCCAGGCTGCAACAGGGCTTGCTCTGCTGGGCGACTGACTTTCAAGCAGATACCTTACTTTGCACGGCGCGGGCACCTTGATGGCCCGTGCGCTTTTTCTGGGCCAACGGCCACATGGCGGCCAAGGTGCCCAGCAGCATCATTTGCTCCAGGCCGTACACGCCCACATAAGCGCCTGTGGTGCCCAGCGGTGCCGCCAGCAGGTCCCGCAGTATGCCGCCCAGTGCAATGGCCAGGCCCGCTGCGCTGGCTTGCACCGCCCCCCAAGCGCCCAAGGCCAGGCCCACTTGCTCGGGCGGGGCCGTTTGCATGCTGGCCGTGAGGGTGCCATGGGCGAACAAGCCGCCGCCCAAGCCAATGAAAAAGACGCCGCCAACAAACAGGGCGGTTGATTGCAAAGAGGACGCACCCATGACGGCGGCAAAGGCAGGCAGACCGACCACGGCGCCCCAGCAGGCCATGCGGTAGGGGTCTGCGCCGCGGCCCAGCACAAAGGAGGCGGCGGCAAAGCCAATGAGCCCGCCAAACGCCAGGGTGGCGGTTAAAAAAGTGGTTTGCGACACGCTCAGCCGCAAGACCTCGCCGCCGTAGGGCTCGAGCAAGACGTCTTGCATGGTGAATGCCATGGTGCCCAGGCCCACGCCAAGCAGGCGCCGCAAGGTGTGTGGGCCGCTGCAAAAATGCCTCCATGCGGCAGAAAAAGACTCGTCCTCGCCAGGGGCTCTGGCCGCGCCGGGTTTGCGCAAGCTGCTGCGCGGCTCTTGCTTCCACAGCGCTATCACGTTGAGCACCAGGGTGGTGACAGCCACGGCCTGCACCACGCGGATCAGCCGCCCTGGGCTGAAGTCGCTCAGCATCTCGGCCAAGACCACGGCGCTGGCGATCATGCCCAGCAGTTGCATGACGTACATGAGCCCCACCACTTGGGGTTGCTTGTGGGCGGGCGCCAGGTCGGTGGCCAGGGCCAGGCCCACGGTTTGGGTGGTGTGCATTCCCGCGCCCACCAGCAAAAAGGCCATGGCGGCGCCCAACTGGCCAACCCAGGCGGGGGCCTGGGCCGACTGGCCCGCACCGGCCAGCACCAGCAGGGCAAAAGGCATGATGGCAAAGCCGCCGAACTGCACCAGGGTGCCCATCCAGATGTAGGGCACGCGCCGCCAACCGAGCTCGCTGCGGTGCCGGTCTGAGCGAAAGCCGATCAGCGCACGAAAGGGGGCGACCAGCAAAGGCAAGGCCACCATCAACGCGACCAAGTGGGCGGGGACCTTGAGCTCAACAATCATCACGCGGTTGAGCGTGCCCACCAGCATGACCACGGCCATGCCAAAGGAAATTTGAAACAGCGACAGGCGCAGCAGCCTGGACAGCGGCAGGTCGGCGCTGGCAGCGTCTGCAAACGGCAGGAATCGGGGTCCTAGGCTGGCCCAGTTGGTCATCCCTTGGCGCTTAGAGTTGTTCATGAAAGGTGGACCGACCACCGAGGTGGCCGGTCCTCTGGGCACGGTTGGCCTACTTTTTGGCCGCTGGCTCTGCCGCTGGTGCCGCCGCTGGGGCTGCAGCCACCGCCACTTTGGAAGCGCTTCCGTTGAGGAAGTCCTTCACCCAAGTGGTGTTCATGGTCAGCGCCAGGTGCACGCTGAACGATGCAACTGCCACGCCGGCGATGAACAGAGGAATACCCACTTGCGGCCTGACGACCGTCCACATTTTTGCGTAGATCATGGGTTTACCTCACTTGAGCCAGGGCGAATAGATGTAGGCCAACAGGTGTGCCAAAACGGCGATCATCCCGAAGATCTGCGTGCCCTGGATGAGATTGCGGTGAATCTCTTCCGACTCGCCCACGGTCAATCCCGTGGGCCCTACCTTGCCTTGATCAGACATGGGTTTCTCCTTGAAGAAGACGTGCTGGACCCGCACTGGGTATTTGCGGCTGTGGGCCGCAAATGGAGGTGAACAACGAGGTCCATGATGTCATCATAAGTTGACAGATTAATCTGTCAACCCTGTGCGACACGCCGCTTTCTAGGGCGGAAACCCTTTTTTTTTCAGCGCTCCACAGGGGAGGTGGGGTGTTGTCTCTTCAATTGCTGGCCAATGTGTGTTGCAAAGACCACAAAAATAAAATGGAATTGATCTTGGATGGCGACCATTTCCTATGTGGAAAGTGCTTTTTTGAGGCGACCTCTGGCGCAGGCAAACAAGCTTGGCTGGGCCAGCGCTGACAGGGGCGGCAGAACATCAATCAAGTTCTTGAACTGTGTGCTGCGTTCATTGCACATGGTTGATCTTAAGAAAAGAAACTCTAAACCAGTGGCCTTGAATGGTGAGCCATGCATTTAAGTAAATGCTGGAAAGCTACCTCAATCAATTTATTTTTATTATTTGCGATTGTCAACCTCGGCAGGGCGGATATAGTGTATTTTGAGCCACTCATCAATGCAGTGCAAGAATTTATCAGTCAAGCTGAAACTTTTGAAACGTTCATCCATGCCAAGCCTTGGCAAGATAATCCATCCTTCCGACTCTAAATTTCTTAAAAGCAACCGTGTGGTGCTCTCAGCGCAATTCATTGATAAATATATTTCTTTAAGCGGTGTGTGTGCGTTAATTGGTAGCTCTGCAAGTTGTAAAAATAACTCATAGCCTGCCTTTGTGCCATAAATTGGCAAATTAATCTTTTCCCATTGATTAACTTTGCGTATTCTTTGAATAAGAGAAAATCTATCATATTTTGGCATAGTTGACCTCAATTGCACTATATACCTAAAGAGTCATAGACAACAATTAAATCAACGGTGAATTTCGTTGACACTCAAAAAATAAATCAAAAAAATCTAATTTAGCTCGAATTTTTAAAGATCCCAACCAGAAGAGGCAGTAAAAACCCGGATTTGACCTGCCTGCCTGCCTGCCTGCATGCAAGGTAAGGCAAGACAAAGCTAATTTTTTATAAATTAAGGACTTACCGCCAGAAAATCAGCGGCCACAGCCCTTCAATATTTATAATTAACCTGTATCAAATAAAAGATATAAATTATTTTCGGGTTGAACAAAGTCAAGCCAAGCTCAATTGACCGCCTTCGTCACTAATGTAAGTCCAAGGCGCAGATGTAGAGATATAAGTCCACAATTGATTTGAATAAATCCACTCGGTCAGTACAGAGTCATCCATACCATCGACCACATCGATCATGAATTTACAGGTGATAGAGAATTGTAGTTTTTTACCTTGGCAATGTGCGGTGATTGTGTTGGCTGTATCGGTGCGGTCAAATGGAATTAAAAAACTAGGTTTTAAAAAATAAGCTTTGACATCTTGATCCAAAAAGGTAGTGTCAAAAATGAGGTTAAATTCTGGCAAGTCTTTGGTTGCTTGTGAGTTCATACCAAGACGGACAGCAAATCTACAGGCAAGCAAAGACTCTTTGATGTCATCGTCGTCTATGGAGTCAAAGTCAACAACTGCTTTGTTGATGGACCAGAGCATTGATCGTTTGGCCATTTGAACTATTATTTCATTGAATGATATATATTTTTAAAAATAAATTAATATACAAACGGAAAATATATTTAAATTTTAGACTAATATCATATCTTTGAAAAGAATATGTGAGCCAGTGCTGACGAAATTCATCGCCGATCGTATTCCTGGGACGACAGGAGCCATTCCAGCACGCTTGGCGTTGAATCCAAGCCCCAGCCGCAGGGCTGGCTCAGACCAGGTGGCAGGCCACCTGGGCACCGGCCACGGCGCGCAGCTCGGGCCGCTCTTGGCGGCAGCGCTCGGTGGCCAGGGGGCAGCGCGGGTGGAAGGCGCAGCCTGTGGGCGGGTTCAAGGGGCTGGCCACCTCGCCCAGCACGGGGGTGCGGGCGCGGCCGGTGTGGCGGATTTTGGGCACCGCGTCCAGCAGCATGCGGGTATAGGGGTGCTGGGGCTGGGCAAACAGCTGCGCGGTGTCGGCCAGCTCCACCAAGCGGCCCAGGTACATCACGCCAATGCGGTCGCTCATGTGGCGCACCACGGCCAGGTTGTGGCTGATGAACAGGTAGGTCAGGCCCAGCTTGTGTTGCAGGTCCTTCATGATGTTGAGCACCTGGGCCTGCACGCTCACGTCCAGCGCCGAGGTGGGCTCGTCGCAGACCAAAAACTCGGGCTCGGTGGCCAGCGCCCGGGCAATCGAGATGCGTTGGCGTTGGCCGCCTGAAAACTGGTGCGGGTAGCGGCTGATGTCGGCCGGTGACAGGCCCACGGTGGTGAGCAACTGGGCCACGCGCGCCAGGATCTCGTCTTCATTGGCAGTCAGCCGGTGCTCGCGCAGGCCCTCGGCCACGATGTCGCCCACCTTCCAGCGCGGGTTGAGGCTGGCGTAGGGGTCTTGAAAAATCATTTGCACGCGGCGGCGCAGCTGCAGGGCCTGGGGGCCGGCGTAGGTGGCGTGGGCGTCCATGCCGTCAAAGGTGACGCTGCCGCGGCTGGGGCTGTACATGCCCACCAGCACGCGGGCCAGGGTGCTTTTGCCGCAGCCTGACTCCCCCACCAGGGCCAGGGTCTGGCCAGCCTGGATGTCAAAAGACACGCCGTCGACGGCGCGCAGCAGCTGGCGTGGGCGGCGCTCAATGACGCGCTGCAGCCAAGGGGCCGACAAATCAAAGCTGCGGGCCAGGTCTTTGACCTGAACCAAAGGGCGTGGGGGCGTGTTCATGGGCGGGGGTGCGGGTACCAGCAGGCCGCTTGGGTGGGGCCGGACTGCTCGAGTGCGGGGCGCGCCGTGTGGCAGCGTTCTTGGGCCTGGGGGCAGCGCGGGTGAAAGGCACAGCCGCTGGGCATGGCCCCCAGCCTGGGCATGGCGCCGTCAATTTGCGCCAGTCGCTCGCGGGGCTCGCCCAGGTCGGGAATGCAGGCCATGAGGCCGGCGGTGTAGGGGTGCACGGGGCTGTGAATGACCTCCTCCACCGGCCCGACCTCGGCCAGGCGCCCGGCGTAGAGCACGGCCACGCGGTCGCAGGTTTCGGCAATCACGCCCATGTCGTGGGTAATGAGCAGCACAGCAGCGCCCCGCTCGCGGCAAATGCGCTTGAGGAGCGCAATGATTTGCGCCTGAATCGACACGTCCAGCGCGGTGGTGGGCTCGTCGGCCACGATGAGCTGCGGCTCGGCCGCCAGCGCCAGGGCAATCACCACGCGCTGGCGCATGCCGCCCGAGAACTGGTGCGGAAAATGCCCCAGCCGCTCCTCGGCCGCCGGAATGCCGGTGTCTTGCAGCAGCGCAATGGCGCGGCGCTTGGCCTCGGCGTGGTCCACGTCCATGTGGGTGGTGATGGTCTCAATGAGTTGCCGGCCAATGGAGTACAGAGGGTTGAGCGAGGTCAGCGGGTCTTGAAAAATAGCGCCTATGCGCCTGCCCCTGATCTTGCGCATCTGTTCAGGCGGCAAGTTGTCAATGCGCTCGCCTTGCAAGCTGATGCTGCCCGAGGCAATGCGCCCCGGCGGCTCCAACAGGCCAATGATGGCCGCACCCGTGAGCGACTTGCCCGCGCCAGACTCGCCGACCATGCCCAAAATCTCGCCGGGGGCGATGTCAAAACTCACGCCGTCCAAGGCACGCAAGGTGCCTCGGCGGTTGGGGAACTCCACGACCAAGTCGCGCACTTGCAGCAAGCTCATGGCAGTCTTTCAGCGCAGGCGCGGGTTGAGCACATCGCGCAGCCAGTCGCCCAGCAGGTTCACGGACAGGGCAATCAGCACCAGCATGAGGCCGGGGAACACGGTGATCCACCACTCGCCGGAAAACAAGTAATCGTTGCCGACACGGATCAAGGTGCCCAAAGAAGGCGAGGTGGGTGGCGCGCCCACGCCCAAAAAGCTCAGTGTGGCCTCGGTGATGATGGCCGTGGCCACCTGGATGGTGGCCAGCACCAGCACCGGCCCCAGCACGTTGGGCAGCACATGGCGGCGCATGATGCGCAGCGCCGGCACGCCAATCACGCGCGCGGCCTGCACATACTCTTTGTTGCGCTCCACCAGCGTGGAGCCGCGCACCGTGCGCGCGTACTGCACCCAGCCGGTGAGCGTGATGGAGACAATCAGCACGCCAAAGGCCAGGGTTTCGTTGGACTGCGGAAACAGCGCCCGACCCACGCCCGCCACCAAGAGTGCCACCAAGATGGCGGGAAAAGACAGCATCACGTCACAAAGGCGCATGAGCAGCACGTCTATCCAGCCGCCCTTGAAGCCGGCCAGCAAGCCCAGCGCCACACCAATGAGCACCGACAGCAGCACCGAGGCCAAGCCCACCACCAGAGAAATGCGGGCGCCGTAGATCAGGGCCGAGAGAATGTCCCGGCCCTGGTCGTCGGTGCCCAGCAGGTACTGGCGGGTGCCGCCTTCCAGCCAGGCAGGCGGCAGGCGGGCGTCTTTGAGCTCCAGCGTGGCCAGGTCAAAGGGGTTGGTCGGCGCCACCCAGCCTGCGAACAAGGAGCAAAACACGCAAACCAGCGCAATGAGCGCGGCCACCATGGTGGTGGGCGAGCTGCGCAGGCTGTGGCTGATGTCGCTGTCCAGCCATCTCTTCAAGGTCTGCTGCATGGGCTCATTTCACTTGGATGAATTTCCAGGGCATGATGTTGTCAGGCCACTGCACCACCTCGATGTTCTTTTTCAAGCCCCACAGCAGGGCTTGCTGGTGCAGCGGCAGGTGGGCCACCTCGTCTTGGTGAATCTTGACCACCTCGCGGATCATGGCGTTGCGCTTTTTGTCGTCTGTCTCCGACCCCACGGCCGCCGTCAGCTCGTCAATGCGCGCGTTGCTGTAGGCGCCCAGGTTGAACTGTCCGCGACCGCCGTCTCCAGGCGTGGACATGATGGGGTAGAGCACGTTGTGCGCGTCCACCGTGCTGGCGGTCCAACCCAGCATGTAAAAGCTGGTGTCGCGGCGCAAGATTTTGGGGAAGTAAGTGCCCTTGGTTTCGGCTTCCAAGTTGATCTTCACGCCCACGCGGGCCAGGTTGGCGGCCACCGCTTGGCAAATCTCGGCGTCGTTGACGTAGCGGTCGTTGGGGCAGTTCATCTTGACCTCAAAGCCCTGCGGGTAGCCGGCCTCGGCCAGCAGCTTTTTAGACGCCTCCGGGTCGTAGGGCAGGCGCTGCGTGAGGTCGGGCGCAAAGCCACGCACCTCGGGCGGGAACATTTGCGCAATCGGCACGGCCGCGCCGCGCATCACGCGGCTTTTGATGGTTTCAATGTCAATGGCTTGGTAAAAAGCCCGGCGCACCCGCACGTCTTTGAAGGGGTTTTTGCCCTTGATGTTGGAGAACTGCAGCTCGTCCCTCTTTTGGTCCATGCCCAAGAAAATCACCCGCAGCTCGGGGCCTTGCAAAACCTTGAGGTTGGGGTTGGACTTGACGCGCTCGACGTCTTGCACCGGAATCGGGTCCATCACATCGACCTCGCCCGACAGCAAGGCGGCAATGCGCGTGCCGTCGTTGCCAATGGGGGTAAAAATCACCTCGTCCACATTGCCCTCGGCCTTGGCCCAATGGCTGCCGTGGCGCACAAAGCTGGTGCGCACGCCAGGCTGGCGCTCGCGCAGGCGGTAGGGGCCGGTGCCGTTGGCGCGGAAGGAGGCGGCGTTTTCAATGCCTTTGCGGCGGTCCACAGGCTTGGTGGCTTGGTTGTCTTCGCACCACTTTTTGCTCATCATCATCCAGCCGGTGAACAGCTCGGGCAAGATGGGAAAGGGCGCCTTGGTCTCAAAGTCCAGGGTGTGGCTGTTGATCTTGCGGATTTCCTTGATCTGGCCCACGTAGCTCTTCATGTCCGAGCCATCACCGGCCGCGCGCTCGTAGCTGAAGATCACGTCGTCGGCCGTAAAGGGCGTGCCGTCATGAAAGGTGACGCCTTTGCGCAGTTCAAAGCGCCACACCGTGGGGGAGGTTTGCTTCCAGGAGGTGGCCAGCGAGGGGGCGAGTTTGTAGTCGCGTCCGCGTGTGACCAGGGACTCGTACACATTGCTCACCACCGAGATCTGCAGCGACTCGTTGAGAGAGTGCGGGTCCATGGACAGGGCGTCGCCCTGGTTGGCCACGCGCAAGGTGGCCGCCTGCGTTGACAGCGCAGTCAGGGCCGCCAGGGCAAGGAGGGAGCGGCGAAGGGGCAAGGAACGCATGGTGGTCTCCGGTGTTGTTGTGAAAAGAAAACGGTTGCAGGACTTGAGAAAATCAAGGCCCCAAGGGCAGGGCCTGCTCCACCAAGCTGGCGTGCAGGGCCGCGCCCAGGGGCAAGATTTGGTCGTTGAAGTCGTAGCGGCTGTGGTGCAGCGGGTGCGGGCCTGGTCCGTGCGGCAAGCCCTGGCCAATGCGGATGTAAGCGCCGGGCAAGCGCTGCAGCATGAAGGAAAAATCCTCGCCGCCCATGCTGGGCAGCATGTCGCGCCAGACCTTGTCCTCGCCCACCAGCACGCTGGCCACATCGGCCACAAAATGGGCTTCGGCCACGGTGTTGACGGTGGCCGGGTAGACCCGCTCGTAATGCAGCTCGGCGCTGGCGCCAAAGCCTTGGGCCACGCCCGTGCACAGCTGGCGCAGGCGCTCTTCAATCTGCGTTTGCACCACCTCGCTGTAGCTGCGCGCCGTGCCTACCAAGGTGACCTCGCCCGGAATCACGCTCATGGCACCGGGGTGGCCGCCTTGCATGGAGCACAAGCTCACCACCGCCTGGTCAAAGGCCGAGACATTGCGCGCCACTATGCTCTGCACTGCCGTGATCAGGTGGCCGGCCACCAGCACCGGGTCCACCGTTTGGTGGGGCCGGGCGCCATGGCCGCCCTTGCCGCGCACCAGAATTTCTATGCGGTCCACCGCCGCCTGCATGGGACCTGGGGTCACGCCCACCACGCCCAGAGGTGTTTCGGGCGAGTTGTGTTGGGCAAACACCTTCTCGCAGGGAAAGCGTTCAAACAGGCCGTCTTCCATCATGGCGCGGGCGCCGGCAAAGCCTTCTTCGCCGGGCTGAAAAATCAGCACGGCCGTGCCGTCAAAGTGTCGTGTTTCTACCAAGTAGCGCGCCGCGCCCATCAGCATGGCGGTGTGGCCGTCGTGCCCGCAGGCGTGCATGAGGCCGGCTTTGGTGGAGCGCCAGTCGCAGTCGGCCTGCTCTTGCAGGGGCAGCGCGTCCATGTCGGCGCGCAGGCCCACCATGCGGCCGGGCTGCTGGGCGCTGTGCTTGCGGCCATGCACCAGCGCCACCACGCCGGTTTTGCCCAGCCCGGTGTGGATGGCGTCCACGCCGCACAGCTTGAGCGCCTCCACCACGCGGGCCGAGGTGTAGACCTCTTCAAAGCCCAGCTCGGGGTGGGCGTGCAAATCCCGGCGAAAGGAGGTGAGCTCGGGGTGGAACTCGGCGATGCGCGCAAACACAGGCCCCCTGGCCAGCGCAGATTGCAAAGGCAGACTCATGGCCTCAATGCCCCCCCGCCTTGCCCACGCGCAGCCTGGGGTCCACAGCAAAGTACAGCAGGTCCACCACCAAGTTGATAAACACAAAAATCAAGGCAATCAGGCACAGGTAGGCGGCCATCACGGGGATGTCGGCAAAGGTCACGGCCTGAATGAAGAGCAGGCCCATGCCCGGCCACTGGAACACCGTCTCGGTGATGATGGCAAAGGCAATCAGCCCGCCCAACTGCAAGCCGGTGATGGTCATCACCGGCACCAAGGTGTTTTTCAGCGCATGGCCAAAATAAATGGTGCGGTTGGACAGGCCCCGGGCGCGGGCGAACTTGATGTAGTCGGTGCGCAGCACCTCCAGCATTTCCGCGCGCACCAGCCGCATGATGAGCGTGAGCTGAAAAATGGCCAAGGTGGTGGCCGGCAAGATCAGGTGCTGCCAGCCTTTGGCCGTGAAAAAGCCACTGGTCCACCAGCCGATTTGCACCACCTCGCCCCTGCCAAAGCTGGGCAACCAGCCCAGCTGCACGGCAAACACCAAAATCAGCAAAATGCCGATCAAAAAGGTGGGCAAGGACACGCCCAGCAGCGACAGCGTCATGAACAACTGGCTGAGCAGCGTGCCGCGCTTGAGCGCGGCGTACACGCCCATGGGAATGCCAATGAGCAAGGCCATGCCCGCAGCCACCAAGGCCAGCTCCATGGTGGCCGGAAAGCGCTCGGCGATCAGCCGCGACACCTTGGCGCCTTGGCGCAGGCTCAGGCCAAACTCACCCTGGGCGGCATTTACTAAAAAGTACCAAAACTGAACCACAAAGGGCTGGTTCAGCCCCAGGTCTTCCCGCAGTTCTTTGATTTGCTCGGGCGTGGCGTCTTGGCCCAGCAAAAACACCACCGGGTCGCCCACATACTGAAAGAGCAAAAAAGCAATAAAGGCCACGGTGACCATCACCACCACAGCCTGCAGGAGGCGCTGGAGAATAAAAGCCAGCATCAGTTGACTTTGAGCTGCACCCAGTCAATGCGGTTGTCGGCGCGGTGTATGGCCTCGACGTTCTTTTTCATGGCCCAGGGGATGACCTGGTTGTGCAGGGGAATGTGGGCCACGGTCTCGTTTTGCAGCTGCAGCGCCTCGGTCAGCATGCGGGTGCGCACCAGCAGGTCGGTTTCAGATTTCACGCGGTCCACCAGGTAGTCCATGCGCGTGTTGCTGTAGCGGCCCAGGTTGTAGTTGCCGTCGCCGCCCGTGCCCACGCTGCGGGTGAGCGACTGCAGGCTGTAGAGCGCATCAAAGGTGGGCACGCCCCAGCCCAGCATGTAGATGCTGGCCTCGTAGCGCTGGATCATGGGGAAATAGGTCACCAGCGGCAAGGTGCGCAACTTGGCCCGAACGCCGGCTCTTGCCCACATGGCGGTGATGGCCTGGCAGATTTCCTCGTCGTTGATGTAGCGGTTGTTGGGGCAGGCAAAGTCCACCTCAAAGCCGCTGGGGTAGCCGGCCTCGGTCAGCAGTTTTTTGGCCTCGTCGGTGGAGTAGGGCAGGCGCTTGTGCACGCCTTCGGTCCAGCCGGTCACTTGCGGCGAGACCAAGCCGCCGGTGTTCTGGCTGAGCCCGCGCATGGTGACCTTGTGGATGGTTTCCATGTCAATGGCCTGGTAGAGGGCTTTGCGCACCTTGAGGTCTTTGAGCGGGTTTTTGCCCTTCACGTTGGAGCCCGGCAATTCGTCGCGCAGCTGGTCCATGCCCAAAAAGATAGTGCGGTTTTCCACGCCGTCCATCACCTTGAGGCTGGCGTTGGCGCGCATGCGCGCCAAGTCTTGGGGGCTGGGGTCCAGCACAAAGTCCACCTCGCCAGAGAGCAAGGCCGCCGCCCGGGTGGCCTCGTTCTTGATGGGCGTGTAAATGATTTGCGTGACGTTGCCTGGCACCTCTTTCCAGCCCCACCAGTTGGGGTTTTTCACCAGCACCAGGCGCTGGTCGGGCTGCCACTCCTTGACCATGAAGGCGCCGCTGCCCATGGCGTTGCGGTGGGCAAAAGTTTCGTCTTTGTTGCGGATGTCCTTGACCTCGACCGAGCGGTTTTTCTCGGACCAGGCCCGGCTCAAGATGCGCAGCTCGGTGAGTTGGTTGAGCAGCACCGGGTTGGGGCCCGTCAGCACAATGTCCACGGTGCGCGCGTCCACCCGGCTGACGGCCTTGAAGCCCTGGGTGTAGACCTGAAAGTTCGAGCCCTTGCCCATGGCGCGTTGCAGGGAGAACACCACGTCGTCGGCCGTGAGGTCTGTGCCGTCGCTGAACTTGACGCCGCTGCGCAGCGTGAAGCGCCACTGCGTGGGCGAGACCTCGCGCCAGCTGGTGGCCAGCTTGGGCTCGAGCTTGAAGGTTTTGCTGTTGTAGTAGAGCAGCGAGTCAAAAATCGCGGCATGCACGCCGTTGCCCAGGGCATTGTTTTGAGAATGAATGTCCAGCGTGGGGATGTCGCTGGCGCTGGACCACCTGAAGGTGGTGGCCTGGGCCACAGGGGTCATCAGCAGGGCAGCGCTGAACAAACTGGCAAGCGCGAGGATCACAGGAGATTTTTTCATCATGGCTGGTAGTTTCGGTGTTGACAAGACTTAGGCTGTTGAAGCAGCACACTATGCCGCATGACTGCTTGACCAGGTTCAGGGAATTCCCGACAAGGCCAGGACGTGAGGTCGCCTCGCGCTAGCCTTGGGCCAGGCCGCTGACGCTTTGGTGCAACGCCTCCATGCCCTGGGCCAGGATTTGGCTGCGCCATTCTTCGGTGTCCACGTAAAAGGCGTTCATGAGCTCTTGCTTGATCTGCTGGCGCAAGGCGGGCGCGGCCTCGGGGTGCAGGGCCAGCCAGTGGTCGCCGCGCAGCGCGTGCAGCACTTGGTTCATGGGCACGGTGCCGTACTCCATGGCCATGCCGGTGTACTCGGCCTGGGCGCATTCCTCATAGGCGGCCATCCACATCAGGCCGGTCAAAAAGGCCGAGGTGGAAGAGCCGTCGTAAATGGAGGTGAGCTGGTCGCCCCACCAGCTGCGCGCGCGGCCCAAGGCGGCGGCGTCGTCGGCACAGGCAAAAATGCGCTCGCCCAGACCGCTGGGCCCCAAGCCGGTGTGCACGTCTATCCAGGCCAGGCGGCTGCAGCGGCGGCCGTGCTCGCGCAGCACCTGGCGCAGCGTGAGGTTGCTCCAGGTGGGGCCGCGCCCGCCAAAAAACAAACCGTCGGCAAATTCGTGCTGGCCGCCAGAGACGGCCGCTTGCAAGGCGGGCATGCCGCGCTCGGCAATGAAGGCGGTCACCTGCGCGGTGTTGTCGGCATCGGGCGGCCAGACCTCGGGCAGCAGCAAGGGCTGCACCTCGCGGTAGGCGGTGTTCACCGGCAAGGGCTGGTTGAAGTTGTGGAAATTGCGGTTGATGTCCACGTTCTCGTGCGTGACGCGGCGGATGTGCGAAAAGCCATAGGGGTTGAGCGCGTGGATGTAGAGCACGGCCACGCCCGCTTGCTGTGCGGCCTCCCGCCAAGCGCGCTGGCCCAGGGCGTGGACTTGCACGCCGCTGCCGCAATAGCCTTCCACACCATGGCAGGCGCTGCTGAGCACCAACAGGTGCTGGGCGTCGGCCGGGCCGTCGCGCACCACGTCCATGGCCAGGGATTCACCGTCCCGGCCGGGCAGCGGGTGGTAGTGCGACTCCACCTTCAGCTGGGCCGACTCGGCCGCTTGCAGGAATTTGTGGCGGGCTTGGGCGTAGCTGGTGGAAAAGGCGCTGGAGGACACGGGCGGGCTTTCAGGCGAACAGATTCAGTGAAGGTGTGCACCAAAGTATCTGTGCACACCGTTTCAAAAGCTGTTGGGGTCTGCCCCAGTCGCTGCCAAGGGTTTGCCCTGAGGGCTGGCCTGAGAACGGCCGTTCAGGTCTTGGGCGCCACTTGGCCCAAGTCCAGCACCGCATCGACCACCACGCGTGTGTCGTTGTTAATAAGCAGCAGGTCGGCGTCCAGCTGCACGTAGCGGTGGCCTGCCGGGGCGGGGCCTAGCTTTTCTTGCAGCGTGGCGGGCAGCTCTTTGGGGCTTTGGCCACTTTGCAGGGGCTGGCCCAGCTTCCAAGCACGCTCGCTCAGGGCGGCTTCGCAGCGGCCAGACTTGAGGACCACGCCGGGTGGGCAGGGGCCGTTGCCTCGGTTGGCCGTGAAATGCTCGCGCACAGCGCCGCGCAGCGCGGTGCTGAAGTGTTTGCCCACCTCGGGTGCTTTGGGCGGGGTAGGGATGTTGGGATTGGCAGGGTTGGTGGGGCTGCCAGGCGATCCGCCGGGTGGCGGGGGCATGGCGCCGGGTTGCCCTGCGGCTGCCCCTGGCACGGGCACCGGTGGGGGGGCGGCGGTCACCACGGCCGGTGTGCCTGTGACCACGGGCGCGGGGCGCGGCGCCAGCTCGCCCGCGCGCATGGTCTCGCTGCCGCTGGCCCGCTGGGGCGCGGAGGCGAACATTTGCAGCAATTTCTCGGGTTGGTTTTTCAGCCGGGCTTCGAGCGCGCCTTCCATCAAGCCCATGAGCTGGGGGGTGTCGGCCGTGCCCATCCAGGCGCTGCGGTTGGAGTTGAGCAGGCGCAACTGATCTTCGCTGCAGGCCGAGGCATTGCGCCGCAGCCACTCGGTGGCTTGCCGGCCCCGCTCGGCCACATCGTGCGTGCCCAAGGCCATGCCCCGAAATTCCGAGACCAGGCAGTTGCCTGCGGGGGGCGCCGGGCGCGGAGCGGCTGGGCGAGTTTGCGCCCAGGCGCTGCAGGCCAGCCACAGGGCGAAGGCGGCAATCAGCCAGCGAAAGGGCGACGGCATGGCGGGGAAAGGTAAGTACATGTGTTGAATTATCGACCGCAGCGCCCAGCTCTTGAGCCTGAGGGCGCTTATGGCCAGGTGGTGCTTTAGCCCAATTCCGGCAGATGGCGCGTACCAGGGGCTGACGCAGCAGGTCTTTGGCCAGGCGCGAGTGCCTCCCGGACTGTCAATAGGCTTTTTTGTGGTGTCCTCAGACCCGCCACAAATGATCCATGGGCGAAGTCGCGCCGGGAAGCACGGCGTTCATTGCACCCGTGCCCAACTGGAATTGCCTTTGCACAATGGGCATGATGAGGGAGCGCATGTCCCTCGTGGGCCGCAAGTCCCTGCCGTCCTGCAACTGATGGCGCCCCAGTCCCGGCCAATCGGTGAGGACTTGGCCGCCGGCAACTTGTCCACCCGCGACAAACGCGGCGCTTGCGGTGCCGTGGTCAGTGCCTTGGCTGCCGTTCAAAGCGGCTGAACGGCCAAATTCAGTCATCACCAAGACGGTGGTCGTGGCCCAATGCACCGAGAGCGACTCCCGCAAGACATGGAGCGCGTCGTCCAAGGCAGGCAGCAGTCGGCCCAGGCGAGCTGTTTGTTGGCTGTGTGTGTCCCATCCACCCACTTCTAGCCAAGCGATGCGCGCGCCACGAGGGGCTGACAAAAAGGCACCTGCTTGTTTGGCCAAAGCGGAAAAACCCCCACCCGTTGAAGCTTCTGTGCCCATGGTCTTGTCTTGCTGCTCCATGGCTTGGGCCAAGGCGCTTGCCAAAGGCACGTCGTCGGCGTACATGGCTGCAATGCGGTCTAGCGTGTCTTGCGATTTGCTGGGTCGGCGGCTGGGCGTCCAGGTCGTGGCGCGGTCAGCACCGCGCAGGGCCAAGGGCATGGCGGGCGCCATGGCCACCGCAGACTGCTGCGTGGCTTGCAGGGCGCGCGCCAACCAACCGGTGCTCAAGACAAAGGGCCGGTCGCCGCCACTTTCGAGTTGCTGTTGGGCATCAAAGTGCGAGCGCTCGCGGTAAGAACTGGCGACAGCATGCACGACGGCCAATTCTTTGTTGAGGTACCAACGGTGCAAATGCGCCAAGCCGGGGTGCATGCCAAAGGTGCTGTCCAGGGGCAGCGCAGAAGGTGTTTCTGCACCGCCGCGCAAGCTTGCCCACGCGGGATCACCCGTTGCCGGCACCGCAGACAAGCCGTCCAAGGCGCCCCTGAGCAGAACGACCACCAAACGCTGCTCGGAAGAGGTGTGATCTGCTTGCGCAGCCAAGGCCAGTCGCGCCGGCAACAGGCCCGATGCGGCAAGCCCTGCCCCCAAGGCCAGTTGTTGCAGATGCGCGCGACGAGAAAATGTAGGACTTGTCATGGGCTTACCTCCGCAAATGTTCTGGACTGGCCAAGGCAAACGCCAGCGCTTGGGCACCACTTTCGGCGCGTGCAATGGTTTGCGCGGTGCCAGCGCTTAAATTGGGGCCGAAGGCTTGTTGCATCAAATCTCTCGCGTCCACGTCTTTGCCGTAGAGCTCGCCATAACGCTCAGCCCATTGAATCCGTTTGAGGACCGCGTCAGGAGAGAGCCAATCTGCGCTCAGGTCCGGCCAGCCCTGAGGCGAAGGTGCACGCGCCAATGCCTGCCCCATGGTTTGCACCCAATACGCAGAATTTTCGACGTTGATGACTCTCTTTTTCATCAGGCGATGGGCCGAGATCAAGCATTCTTCAGGCCGCTTGAATTTGGGGGGAAGATCTTCTTGCCATGCCAAATCATGGCTGAACAAGGCCACAGCCACGGCTTTGAGGTCGCCATCGGTGCGGCTAAATTGCGTGGCAACAGCTTGGACCAGCGCTGCCGGAGGCGCATCGGTCACAAAGTGACGGCACAGCTTGCTGGCCATAAAGTCAGCGCATGCAGGATGTCTTGACAAGTCGATGAGCAGCAAATCCAGCGCTTGAGGCCCTTCAGGATATGTGTTGCCCAAGATGGTTTTTTTGCCGGGTTGGTGCAGGTTGTCCACGAACTTTGCCACTCCTGCGGTTTGGGGACCCACCGTCCAGCCGGTCAATAATTTGGCGGTTTGGGTCACATCCTCTTGGGTATAGCCTGCTTTGACCCCCAAGGTGTGCAACTCGAGCAGCTCGCGGGCCAAGTTTTCGTTCAGGCCCCTGTCGCGTCGACGCCCTGCCATGGATTGCGGTCCTATCGACTGCGCATTGTCCAAATACAGCAGCATGGCGGGGTGCACGATGGCCGAGCGCAAGAGCGCTTTGTAAGTGCCCCATGCATGCGGGCGAATGGCTTCGTATTCGTGTGGCCAGACCAAGGCCAAGGTGCTTCCTTTGGTCGCAGCCACACAAAAATGATTGGCCCAAAACTGCACCCAACGTTCAGCCACAGGCGTCGTCGTTTGCGTCATGTGTTGCCAGCGTTTGTCCAGCCCATGGAGATTGGCTTGGCGAAGCACCTGGCGCGCCGGGGTCATGGGGCCCAAGGCGTCTTGGGGCTG
>Ga0209550_10001425_pt1 | contig 22869 bp, 27 predicted proteins | sample LauGreSuBDMM15SN_2_FD_187567 | JGI IMG/M metagenome (GOLD analysis project Ga0209550, IMG submission 187567) | Freshwater lake microbial communities from Lake Michigan, USA - Su13.BD.MM15.SN (SPAdes) (version 5) | ecosystem: Environmental > Aquatic > Freshwater > Lake | place: Lake Michigan... | reverse complement strand
AAATATGAATATTATTTCAGACCCTATTAAAAAGTATATGAGAGAAATGGGTTGGGTGAAGTTGTTGAAAAAATACGGTGGAATGGTTGTACCACCATCCTTTTTGTGTATGACGGATTTGACGGAAATGTACACAAGTGGAATAAGTGGTGGTAAAATGTTTGTTTGTGAAAACAATGATCGAAATATTACATCCACTACTAATGAATTTTATCCAAATATGCATTTTATGGGTGCAGAGAAGGATATTCCGGTATTGGATAAGTTGATTGACTTTATGCAAAGAACTATATCTAGAGATTATACTGCGGAAAGTGAATTTTTAGGCGAATTTAATAGATGGTGTAACTCTAGAACGAGAGAAATCAGTGTGGTGGATGGTAAACTGATAGGCGTTAAAACAATGGACAACACTCCCGTTTTAGTTGATAACTTACTGACGAACGATTACATTCACTTTTACGGAAAAATGTATGGTATTTGGATTCCGGCTTGTGAAATATTGAAACGTCGTAAATACGAGTGGTATGCACGTTTATCGCCGAAACAAGTACTTGAGTCTGATGTTATATTGAGTAAATACATATTGTTGGCCAGTGCACCAGAACCGGTTAATGGTGTAATTGAGGAATTTAGGCAAGCGCCCGAATGGATTGGTTACTGGCAAGTTCCTTCTGATTTCGGTCTGTGGGGTCAAAAACCTAACTATTTAGGGGACAATATGACTATCAAGGACCCAGACTATAGCTTGAACTTGGTGTAAATATAAACTAATTATAATAATAATTATATCAACTATTATTATAATGCCTCCACAAAATCTAACAAGTGCTCCATATGAAACAAAATATGATAAAAATCTATTTACGGTAAATATGTTTAATAAACCGATAAAAAAAGAACTCATGTCTGCTAGTAATATTTCAAGACTTGTTAGTATTATACAAAACATAGATAAAAATAGAAATGAGTCTAAAAAAATACTTTTAGACAATATTCACTATTTGTTGTACACAGATGAAAAAGATGAAAACAACGATACACTTTTACATCGTTTAGCCAATTTTAGTAACGACTATCCAAGTGACGATGACTTCGGCATGATTAGTTCAAAACTAGGGGGTCTGTTTAGCAGTGCCTATCTAAAAAGCGTATTTGATAAAATAATTGACCTTATTATAAATGATCCAGACATAAAAAACGAAATTTCTAATATGAAACTTAGCAAAAGAATAAATAATGAAGGATATAATCCATATGTAGTTTCAAAAATGAACGATAGTGAGCATAACTCAAGTGACCCGCGTGCGAATAAAATTAAATTATTTTTTGACGAGGTAGAAAGAATGGAACGAACATCATATGGTGGAAGGAAGAATAAAACTACACGACGTTTGAAAAGAAAAACGCAAAAAAGGAAAAAGAATAAAAACACAAAACGACAACACAAAATACGTTATTCTTACAAAAAATTCAAATAGTGGTAAATTCCACGTAGTAAACAATATCATAATTGGATTTTTCGTATTTGATTTGTGATGTGTATTTTACATTATTACATTTACATATTTGCCTTAATATTGTGGTAAAACTATTATAAGTCAGTTTTTTATCAATGTATTTATGTTTTGAGTTATGATAATAGGGGCGACACGATTCAATAAATGGTGGAATACTATTTTCAAAGAGTCCCTTTTTATAAGAATTGTTATTGAAAACATATTTATTTTCTTCCTTGGTGCAAATTGTATCAAGTAAGGAAAACAACATATCTATTGGAATTGGATTTTTAAATATTTGTTTTGACATTTTATTTATTATAAATGAATACTATTATAATATATTTATAAAAAATATAAAAACATAAAGCGCAATATAATTAACTAGACCAGTTATTAGAATAAATATGTCATTTGATTATCCGTTAAGAACAAAATTTATATACTTGTTTGGAGGAAGGGGTTACTTGTTGGAGTATTTGGGAAGAGGTGGTTATGAAAATACAGCGCACAGTTTCTTTCTTACGTATCCCAACGGTTGCTCGCATCTACAAAATTATACTGGTGGTTGGTTGACGGAAAATATTCAAAATGGTATTATAATTGTTCGCCCAAATTTACCACCAAAACTATTGAAACAAATAGAAGAATACGTAGTAAATGTAAAACATTTAAAACTTATGGAACTACCAGACGACTTGAAAAATATGGTAAAAGTATATTTAGGTAATGTCGCGTATAACAAACTAATTGTAACTCGTAGTAAAGATAAAAGAAAATAATTATCTATGCATATATATATAAATAATTATAAATTATGGCCGAAGAAGACCCTACTATGTCAAGAAAATCGCGTGAACCAACTTCGGAAACAGTACTTTCTAATACGGAATCAACATTACCGATACGCACACTTAGGGAATTAAGTGATGAACTATATGTAACAAAAACAGAACCACAACTTGAATATTTGTACAATTTTTTAAATGAAAATGGCGACTTTCCACGAATATTGACTGACGAAAGAAATCCTTTATTCCAAGTATTTTGGACAAAATGGTCCAGTGGAGGACGTACAAATAGACCCTCCAATTTGTATGACAATATATTACGTGCAATGGTGGGTGGTGATTATGAGCCATGGCGCATAGCAAATGAACAAAAATTTTTTGAAAATGTTTATAGAGTTTTATTGAAACCGATACCGGATTCGTTACCAGAAGAAGAAAATGATGGCGGTAGTAAAAGAACCAAAAGAACCAAAAAACCCAAAAGAAGAAAAACCAGAAAGTCTAGAAAAAACAAGAGAAAAACCAAAAGAAGAAAACACAACTAAAACAACTGAACCAAATTATTGGTGAATAATGCGAGTTCAATTTCGTCTTCGTGAACATTATGAAAAACCGTTATGTATTTACAAATATACGGAATGACTTTATATTTATCATCTTCTGATAACAAGTTGGTAATTTTTACAAAAGTAAAATAGTTGTCAAGGATATCCATTACCGAATATCCTTGGTCATAAATAAAATATATTATTTTCAGCGCTTCTTTAAGATTTCTCTCTTTGAGACAAGTTGTAAAGGTATTAAAGTCGCAAAAATTAATGTTAGTGCATACTTTTTTTATTAAATCCAGATGAATATCTGTATTTAACAATTTGAATTTTTCCATATAGTTGATTACTACCTTTGCACTATTATTGCAGACATCTAATAAAAAATCTTCCGCTGGTGTATCAATCCGTATATTTTCGTTTTGTTTAATTTTATTGATAATTTTTAGCAATTTTACTCTGTCAAGCGGTCTGATTTTAACAATGGTAAACCGCGACTGTAAATTTTCAATGATTTTTTGTAAATTTGAACAAGAAGATATAAAATGAACATTGTGACTGAATTTATCGATGCAATTACGAAATACTTGTTGACTTTGTTCATTGATAAAATCCAAGTCGTCCAATATTACGATTTTCTTTTTATTCTTTACGGAAGAGCAAGTCTGGCAAAATGTTTTTACATCGGTTCTGTAGTAGTTGATACCTTGTTCCTTGAGACTATTAATATGTAAAATATTGTCTTTATAATTATCAACTCCTTTATAGTAGTCACGAATTAGGGCATTTAAGAGAGACGTTTTTCCGGAACCCATGTTTCCAACAAACATAATATTCAAGTTATTCATTGTAATGAGTGTTTGTAAAATTTCTACAATTTCTGGTTCAATTTCAAAGTCGTTAAAATATAAAGGTTGATATTTATTAATAAACAATGTATTTTCCATCTCTTCTATAAATAATATTATACGTAAATAAGTATTTAAGTTTATCTTAAATTATAATAATAAAAATGAATTCTTCGGATAAAGAAAATTTTTATGACCTTTTAGGAATATCTGAAACAGCAAATGCTGAAGAGATAAAAAAGGCGTATAGAAAATTATCGTTGAAATATCATCCGGATAAAAATAACGGAGATCCTGAATGCGTGGCTAAATTTCAAAAAATAAGTGAAGCATATGAAACATTGGGTAATGTAGAGAAAAAGAGTCAATATGATATGATGCGCAAAAACCCATTTATGCGTATGTCAAGTATGGACGGAATGCCCGGAGGTATGCCGTTTAATAATATGGATGACTTGTTCACAAATATATTTTTCGGTGGAGGAGGACCATTTGGTATGCAAGGAATGCCGGGAATGCAAGGAATGCCTGGAATGCCGGGAATGTTTCCCGGAGGACCGAGTATTAAGATTTTCAGAAATGGTGTCCAAGTGAATGGAGGATTGGAGAAACCTACACCAATTATCAAAACAATCGTCATTAATATGGATACAGTTTTGAATGGTAGTAAAATTCCACTTGAAATAGAAAGGTGGATAGTTGAAAACGGAAACAAGGTATTTGAAAACCAAACTGTATATGTTGATATTATGAAAGGAGTTGATAACAATGAAATTCTCATCTTGAGAGACCAAGGGAACGTAATAAACGAAAGCTGTAAGGGAGATGTGAAGATATTTATCAAGATAGAAAATGATACCTTGTTTCAACGGAAGGGATTGGATTTATATATGGATAAAAAGATTTCTCTCAAAGAGGCACTTTGTGGATTCAGTTTTGACTTGAAATATATTAACGGAAAGGTTTATACGATTAACAACCAAGCCGGTAATGTCATTCCATCGGAGTATAATAAAGTAATTCCAAATATGGGACTAACTCGTGACGCGCACGTAGGTAATTTAATTATCGTATTTCACGTAGAATTTCCAGAAAAAATACCGATTGAAAGTATTGCATTGCTACAAACTATTTTGTAGTAAAATATTTACTCATACTATAAATGACAGTTGATAAATTGAATCGTGTTGTTATTTTTCTCTCTAGTTGTTGGAATTCACTGAATATCCCATTTAGGACTAGAAGTGTTGTAAAATAAAGTTTTATTATGTCAATAAAAAATAATATTGACATAGTATATTATGGCGGGTCGTCCAAGAAAAGTAAGAAGTATTCAATCATACATTAACCATAGTGACTCTCAAAGTGGCCTATCTATGTTGAAAGCCGGAACCCCACCACGAGTTGGTGTTACGAGGAATTTCTGGTGGAATTTACAGACTCAATCATCACAAGGTCCTTTGGATTTTGTAAACACTCAAGCGTATTATAAAACACTCCAATGGCAACGTTATGGTAACTTGAGACCATCATTTACGACGTGCCCAAGACAAGCTTATACATCATTTCCACCAAGTAGATATTCTAACGGTGTTACACCGGCAGTATTTAACTACAACTATAATTCAAATTAAAATATATAACTTTCTACATCAAATTATATATTTATCAGTTCAGTAAGTGTACAAAATTTAAGAAATTTTCTTAGTAGGAATATCTGATGAAACCAAGTAAATAGAATTTTCAGTAATAATAATGTATTCAGTTCCACTCTTGTAGAATTTTGCAATAGGAGATGTGTACTCGTCTTCTGATTTAACGAGTAGTTTCTCACCAGTCTCTTTCACACCCACAAGTGCCTTCTTATCCAAAGAAACTGACCAATAATCTAACATAATTGGTTTATCTTCAACAATACTCAACTTGGCAGCGTGTTTAAGGGTGGTGTCACTAGGAAGTCTATAGTTTGTTTCTGAAGATGAACCAGAAACGCTCGTATTTTTTTGTTGTTCAACTGAAGACATTTATAATAGTAAAATTTTTTAATCTTTAAATACTTTTTAGAATAAAAATATATTTTGTGGATTTTAGTTATTTATCTCTAAAATAACTAAAAAATAACGAAAAGAAATCAAAATTAAATATCTAAATATATCTAAATAAAACAGAATGTCAAATCAGCAAACAAATTCTTCCAAAATACCTCTACTATATTCTTTGCATAATTCGGAGAACTATCTTCAGTCATTAACTCACACAGCTAGCGAAATTTTGAACAAGTATAGACTATTAGTAGTTGAGTATTTACTTTTTATAAATGAAACCATAAACAGTTGTAAAACAAATGATAATTGTAAATTTATTATACTGAGGGGATTAACCACAATTTCATACGTCTTTATATTTATATTACATAGTTCAAGAAATTTGAATATGGCGTACTATCATAGTCAAAAAGCATTTTATTATTACACTGAATTTATTGGTCAAATCACTGGTGACCAAAATGTGTTTTTACAACTAACTTCAAGAGATGCGGTGATGTTTGTTTATAAAAAAACAATTTTTGAAATACATAACGACTATAAAAAGATAGATGTTTTTTTGAATGAGTTGACGAATGAAAATGAAAAAATGGAGTTTTTAGATGCGTACGTTCAGATTATAAAGAATCTAGTAATACACTCCATTCATTCGAATGACTTTAAAAACATAAAAGAGAATGACGTCAGTTACAAAACAACAGTTGTAGACAAAATTGATTATATTTGTGGGTTTATAAGTAAATGCAACATTCCATTGCATCTTTTTTTGGATGTTAAATATTTAGTTGAATACTTGACAAATAATAATATTATAGAAACTTATTATGAAGTCATACAAAAGTATATTATGAAAGTAATCAAAAAAAAAGAAATCTCCACAGTAAATGAAAATAGTAAAAAAAAGATTCACGCCTATTTTCAAGTAAAGAATCAAATTGAAGATGTTGACACTTTTATAAATAAAGTAGCCTAGTTTTACAAACAGCTAGTAACAACAAGTATATTTTTCTTTCTTACTTTTTTTTCTTTGGATTTATCCACCAGATCTTTATGAACAACAAGTTGATTGATTTTATGATATTCATCCATCAATATTTTCTTTAGAAACTCATAGATTATATATAATACATTATCATCACACATTCCTACAATTAAAATACTACCCGTTCTGAATATCATAAATGAAACCGCTACAATATTTGGGTACTTCCCCTTATCTTCTGACGATATCTGTTTTCCATTTTGAATTTCAATATTAGGATTGTAATAAAATTTACATTGTATTCCCGGATATGAACAAGGGTCGTATATACATTGAATATTGTATTTTTGTTTTAAAATGTCAAACAAAATCTCGCGACTGATATAGTAACCACAGTTAAAGTTTGAGTTAACCAACACTGTATCACTTTTTTGTAAATAACCAAGCGATTCTTTCATATGCGGTTGTAAGGTTACTAATACAGTAGACAGTACGGTTTCATAAATAGTGTCGTTTTGAATTCCGGGTATTTCCATTTTACCTGTATTAAACACTTTAATATGAAATTCTTTAAAAGTTTCGTTTATTTTGATACGCAAAATCATAACAAAACAGTTGTAAAACGCACTCTTCTTTTTTGAACGATAACTCATAATGTCTTTTTTAGAAATACCAACGCTTACTTTTCTAATATCTTTGAACTTTACTCTACCGTTAGGATTATTTATACTAGTCAACACTTGTTCCTCAAAATACAGTTCTTTTTTTAAATTTTCTTGAATAATATCTACCTCTTCTTGGGTCGTTGAGTTGAATTTTTTTTGTTTTTTTATGACACCATTCTTCGGCATTGCATAAGGAACAATTGGAATATTCCAAAACACATCATTTAAATCAATTTCTCTATTTAAATACGCGATTTTAGACTTGGTAGATATATATATTTCAGTTGCTTTAGGAATTTCTTCGTTATTTAAGTCAGTTCTATCACTGATTGTAAAACTTATATTTTCATCTGAAGTAGTTTTTAACTCTCCGATATGATCACTATAATCGTGTTCGTTATAAGAATTCGATATAAATTTCTCCCATTCATCGTTAATTGAATCCATTTTATTTATATTGTCTTATTCTATTATCTACTCTTGCCTTTAAATTCTTTAAATTATTTTTATTTCAATTATTTTTATAATTACATACTATATAAAAATAATGACAACAACCGGCGTTATGATACCAATGGCAAAAACAAATAATTTTGTACAAAATGAAAATATTTATGATAAAAATTATTTAACAAATTTAGAAAACACTCCACAAACTCTTAGATACAATATTGATTTAAACCAGAACTTTTTTGACCCATCAAAAAGTTCTCCACCCAACGAGTTTATGGAAAAGCTTAACAAAAGAATGGATATATACAACACTTATCCGACACTATCATCATCGCCGGTTTTGTCTGCCCAATGTTTGTCATTATTTATGCAAACATCTTCTTCCGAAAAAAACAAAGACAACTTCAATAACACATAATTTATATAGTATTGTTGTTTACATTCTGGAAAATGCATTATATTTTCAATAAAGTTAAGTAATTTACAACTAACTATTTTTTCCTTATTACGAATAATGTAGTTCAGAAAATCTTTTATTATATTTTTTTTATTAACATTGTACTTTTTACTAATTTCTTTTACATAATTCCAAATGTCTTCGCGTTTTAACTGAATACAATTAAGATACAAAGTCTCCCACACACTATTGTCTATTATACAAAAGTCATAGTTAATAATGTGTTGGTTAGACTGCATATAGTTAATCATACTACGTATATCTGACTTGTATATTTTTTGTATTTGACCCAGTGACTTTTCATCTATATTCAGTTTTTCAACCTGAGCTATATTTTTTAATAAACAAATGATATTTTCTTCCGGCAACTGATTGAAACGCAGTCTCAAAAACTCATTTTGTAGACCTTCATCTATACGACTAATATAGTTACAAATTAAACAAAATCTTACACTTGTTGAATAGTCTTGTAATAAATATTTCAATGCTTGCTGTGCATTTTTGGTCATATAATCAACTTCATCTAAAATCACAAATTTCATTCCTTTAATAAAGAGTGTTTTTGAATTTACAAATTGATTTATTTGATTTCTAATAATATCTATACCTCTCTCATCTGACGCGTTTAAATGAATCATCAACTCTTTATTCCGTTGGTTATTTTTTACTTGATACGCATTTATTAAATTGATAATTGTTGTCGTTTTTCCGGTTCCAGGAGGCCCATAAAAAAGAAGATTAGGAAAATACGACGTTTCTATTATATTTTGAAGTATTTCTTTATTTAAAGGGTCTAGAACAATATCTCCAAAATGACTTGGGCGAAATTTTTCAATCCAAGGAACACATTCATTATTTAAATTCATTTTTTATAAGTAATATATTTTATTTATAATAGTTTTTATATTCATTTTTTGGATTTATAAAATAATTGAAATATATTTTGTTGTATAACTATAATGAATTATAACGAAATAATGAGTTTGAAAAATAAAACCGAAAGCGGATATTTAGAGATTATTATTGGACCAATGTTTTCTGGTAAAACATCCAAACTACTTGAATTATACAAACAGTACAAATTTTGCAATTTAAAAGTTGCGGTTGTTAACCACAGTGAAGATATCAGATACAACGCCACATTATTATCTAGTCACGACAAAGTAATGATTCCTTGCATTCAAACTACTCATTTAGTTCATCTTACAAATGAAGATGAAATATACGAAGCGGATGTGATTCTCATAAATGAAGCGCAATTCTTTAATGACTTGTATTGTTTCGTAGTTGATATGTTGAAATTCAATAAAAAAATATACGTCTCTGGACTAGATGGAGATTTTGAACGTAAAAAATTTGGTCAAATTTTAGACTTGATACCATTATGTGATAAAGTTACCAAAATGACTTCTTTGTGTAGTTTATGTAAAAATGGAACCCCCGGATTATTTTCAATGCGTTTAACAAAAGAAAAAGAACAAATGTTAATTGGTGCATCTAATTATATTCCAGTATGCAGAGTGTGTTATCAAGAAAACACTCACTGAGTTACCGCGTATGAAATTTGTCCTACCACTTTAAAAAGAGAGTATACTGCAAACGGAACAAGTATTACAAATATAATTGTCGTATAACAAGCCAAACAGTGTAATTGTTTTATAGGAGGCATATCATTACTCTACAAAATATCTTTATATTATTGTAAAAATATTTTTATTCAAGGTTTTCCCTCGCTTCATTTTTCTTATAACATTTTTTAAAATGACTTAAATCCAAAACTAACTAATTTATAAAACATGGAACCAAATGGCGAGTTGTCTAATAGTGTGGTTACTCCTATAAAACCAAAAAGAGGAAGACGTTCAAAAAAAGATATTGAGTTAGCAAATGCTGCTGCCGCACTAAAATTTGCAAATAGCACTAGTAATAATCTTTTTTTATCAACAACTGATGTAAATACCCCTTCTGATAATGATCAAAATAAAATTAAATCTGTACTTGATAGTATTGAAACTTCTGAATGTGAAAACGTAGTAGTAAAACCTCCGCCTAAAAAAAGAGGTAGAAAACCAAAAGGTGGAAAAATTATTCAACAGAATTTACATGCCACTCCTAAAAAACAAGAAAACCCAAATATTATATTGCATTTGAAATGTTCTATGAAAGACTTGGCAGAAAACAGTGACTTTCATATGAAAAACAATACAATAGAATCATTTACTTTTGGTAAAAATGATTTAGCGTATGAAGTGATTGAAAGTTCTTATGAAATTCCAAATATGAGTACTATAAGTAATAAAAACAACAACTTTCAGCAAGTGTATAGTATTGAAAGTGATTTATTACCCAATAACTCGGATAATACCACATCCATTTCCAGACTGAATAATAAATATGCAAATGGAGTTGTTGATGATAATTGTGACACAAAGGAAATATGGCGAAAATTGAAACTGCTAGAACAAAATTTACACGTGAATAATATTTCGGATAAAAAATCCGCGTGTTTTTGGTGTTCGCACGATTTTGATAACCCGTCCATTTATATTCCAAAACATTATATTAAAGATACGTATCACGTATATGGTTGTTTTTGTACACCAGAATGTGCCGTTGCGCATTTGATGAATGAAAATACTGACAGTTCAACAAAGTTCGAACGTTATCATTTAATGAATCATATTTATTCAAAAATATATGACTATACGAAAAACATCAAACCGGCACCGAATCCACACTATATGTTGGATAAATTTTATGGTAACTTGACAATACAAGAATATCGTGCATTATTAAAGTCAGAACGTCTTTTTTTAATTGTAGATAAACCGCTTACGCGCATTTTACCAGAATTCCACGAAGACAATGATGAATTCATTATCAATAATAAAATTATTCCTTCCAATAATTACCAAATCAAGAAGAAAAATATGCAGTCTTCTTCCCAATCAACTGTAAATAAGAAACCGGCACATAAAGGCGCGATTGTCAATGAAAAATTCGGACTTTTGAATGAATAGAATTATTATATTTATCATATGTAAAATATAACAATTACTTTGCATTATTATTCGCAATTTCTGTTTTTAATTTTTCATCTTGGTTTTGCAAATACGACTTCATAGAATCGTCTAACTTATGACGCAACTGTTTGTATATTTCTTGGTTGACTGATTTTTGCGCCACTGGTGCCTTTTTTTCAGTTATACCTAAATAAGTTTTAATTACTTTTATATGGTCATAGTTGTTCTCAGTTAATTTTGCGGACGCGGTTGTTTCGTCATAGTCGGTTTGTCGCATAATAATGCTGATTTTTTCTTCAACTTCGTCTTTATTCACAAAAGTGATATTATCCATACTACTTGTAGATATTAAATATTTTTTAAACTATATTAAACGAAATTTAATATTATAAAGTATACCTATAATTATGAATCAACAACAAACTACACAACAAATTGAAACAATCCTTTCTGATGTAAATAACATTATTCGTAACGGAGTCAGTAAAATGTTATTTGACCATACAGTTAATTATTTAACGAGCGAACTAGAAAAATGTAAAACCGAAATGGAATATTATAAAACTGAATTGGAGAAAGCAAAAAAACAAAATGAACATTCATCTCCGAAACAAGAAAATATTGTTCTGAAAATTGAAGATATTAAAACAGACATAAAAAACGAGGAAAACGAAAAACCAACTATTGAAAAAATAAATCTTGCACCCAAAAGTGTTCATAATTTAGTCATTGTTGAAGATGACCTTTGTGATAATAGTCTTTGTTGTAATGAAAGTAAAGAAACAGATGATGAAGATGAAACCGTCGCAAGCTTAGAAGAAGAGGTTGAGGAAGAAGAAGTTGAGGAAGAAGAAGTTGAGGAAGAAGAAGTTGAGGAAGAAGAAGTTGAGGAAGAAGAAGTTGAGGAAGAAGAAGTTGAGGAGGAAGAGGTTGAGGAGGAAGAGGTTGAGGAGGAAGTTGGAGAAGAAGAAGAAGTTTTTGAGATTGAAATAGATGATGTTACTTACTACACAGAAAATGAAGAAAATGGAAATATATACGCGGTTGATGCCGATGGAAACCCTGGTAATAAAATTGGATATTTAAAGGACGGTGAACCTTTTTTTTATTAGTATAATATAAGTGAACAATGTTTAATTTATGTCCTCCAGCATTAATATATTTATTTTTTTGTGCAGCTCAAATTATGATTGACTTGTACAAAGGACTATACAATACTGCAGTTTTTAAATTTATTATTATGGTTATGATTACTGTTTTATTAAATGCGTTGTGTCAAGGTGGTTTAGGAATAATCTCTTGGATGATTGTATTTATTCCATTTATATTTATGACAGTTGTGGTTAGTATACTGTTGTACGTATTTGGATTGAATGCTGCAACTGGTGAAATTAAAAAACAAGGTCGTCATCCACCACCAAAACCACCGCATATTGAAGAAAAAGAAATTATAATAGTAAATCCATATCCTATGCACGGAATGAGTCGTTATTCTACGATAGATGTATATGAAAATGTGAATCCACCACCAAATCCAAATCCACCACCACATTCAGACTGTCCAGTTTGCAAAGAATGTCCAGCTCCACCAAAAAAAAAACCTAACTATTGTGTTCCCAAACCACCGCCAAGCGGTACTTCATCTCCGGCGTATCAAAGTTTTTCAAAATATTGAACAGCGAATAAAACATTCTAACAAACCAATATAAAAATATATTTATAATTCATTTTATAAATATGTTCTTGCAAGTATTTTCTTCCGCATTTTTATTTCATTTGATAATGAAACAATATTACCCAAGAGAATATACATCAATTTTAATATTTTTAACAGAGTATGCTATATTTGCATATAGTTTTATTGAATTAAAAACAAAAAAAATGTATAAACAAATCAAAAACAATTCATCTGTGAATTCACTTGTACAAAAAATGAGTTCATCTAATAATGTTGAAATTATTTTGAATAATAAACTGGTTAATCATTTAAATAAAGAGTCGTTACTTTCAATTTTACCATTTGATAATGATTTTGTAATATATTCTGAACCAGAGCCAATGACATCTAGAACACATAAAATGATTATTCATAACTATTCATTAGCTACGCCAGACGACGTATTCAAATACAAGTTGTGTAACTATATGTTTATATCAAGTGTATTATATTTAGAAACACGGTCATTAATGGTGAATTATGATTTCAAGTTATTTTACAATGGAGATAATTATTTTGTGGCAGAGAACAAAATAGACAAATATGTAATTTGTTACTTGTTAAAACAACAGAAAAAAGTAAATTTCAATCCAGAAAATTGCAAGTACAAAATTAATATTATAGACCAAAATGCAAATATTGTAGAATTATGTGAAAATGACGTTTTACATTTACACGAAAATAGTTACGACATTGTAAAATTATTCGGCGAAAATGCAAGTGAAGAAAATGAAAATGATGGAAGTAGTGTAGGAAGTAAAGAATATGAAATAGTTGAAAATGATAATAATTAATTAAACAATATAAAAAAATTGAACAATATATTATTATATGGTGACTTCCCAAACCACGATGGCAACAAATACAGAGGAAACGGAATATCATCAACTAAGTGATAAATGGACTTTATGGGCCCATTTACCACACGACACTGATTGGAGTATAAATAGTTATAAAGTTATTTATAATATGAACACTGTAGAAGGAACAGTTGCAATTATAGAAACATTACCCGAAGTATTGGTAAAAAACTGTATGTTATTTATAATGAGAGAAGGAATCAAACCAATATGGGAAGACCCCAGAAATAGAAGTGGTGGTTGTTTTTCTTATAAAATATCCAATAAAAATGTATTTGATGTGTGGCGAAAATTAACATACGTATTAGTTGGTGAAACAATCAGTAGTCAACCATCGTTTGTTGCCAACGTAACGGGAATCACTATATCACCAAAAAAAAACTTTTGTATAATAAAAATATGGATGTCATCTTGTGCAAATCAAAATCCTTGTATTATTACAAATGAAATAAAAAATTTGACGAATGAAGGATGTTTATTCAAGAAACACGTACCAGAGTATTAATAATATATTTATCACAAAAATAAATATATTAAGTTAAAAGTATTAAAAACTTGTCTATTCAATGAACATAGAATGGAACTAGTAATAACCGAAAAAGACGTGAAACAAACAATATGTTTGAACATGATTGTTAAAAATGAATCTCGTATTATAGCAGATACTTTAAGAAAGTTGTGTGATAAAATTAAGTTTGATTTTTGGGTTATTTGTGATACCGGTTCAACTGACAACACAATTGAAATTATAAAGGATTTTTTCAAAAAAGAAAAAATCGATGGTGAAATTTTTTGCCACGACTGGAAAGACTTTGGATACAACAGAACTCTTGCCTTAGCTGCAGCATACCAAAAATCAGATTATGTTTTGATATTTGACGCAGATGATGAAATCGTTGGTGACTTTAAACTGCCAGAAAAATTAATTCATGACGACTACCAGTTTCAATTTGGCAACTGTATAGATAACAAATGTTACGTACGTTCACTGTTAGTTAATAATAGAAAAAAATGGGTATACGTTGGAGTTTTACACGAAGTTATTGTCCCATATCAACATCAAGCAACAAATTTTGTTATTAATGGAGATTACTATACTGTTTCTGGAAGGTCTGGTGATAGAAATACAAATAATCCAGACAAGTATTTAAAGGATGCTAAAATTTTAGAAAAAGCTTACTATGAGGCGGTTGAAAGGAAAGATGATATTTTCAACCGTTACGCTTTTTATTGTGCTAATAGTTATAAGGACCACGGAGATCATGAAAATGCTGCAATCTGGTACATTAAAACATTGTCACAGAATAACTGGTGTCAAGAAAAATATATTTGTTGTCTAAGACTACACGACTGTTTTAAAGCATTGAATAAACCAGAAATGGCCTATTATTATTGTGTAAAATCATTCAGTTATGACTCTGAAAGAGGAGAAGGTTTGTACAATTTAATCCAACACTATTGTTGTGAAGGCAATCATGACATTTCTTATGCTTATTACAGTTTAATAAAAGAGTATTTAGAAAATAGATACTTAACTACAAATCAAGGAAGTAAATTATTTATAGATAATAATGTGTTAAACTTCTATTTGCCTTATTACATAGTTATTGTTTCTGAAAAAACTAGAAACTTTTCAAGTGGTATTAAAATGTTTTCAATTATATTTAATAAAAAAGCAAAAGGAATTCCTAATTTTTATTTAGGTTGTTTGTTGTATAATTTACAATTTTTTATTGATAAATTAGTATATGATGAAAAGGAAGAGTTTTTAAAGTCGTTCCAAGAATATGTCAACTTCTTAGAAGAAATTCACTACCCTTTACACGAATGTGAAATAATGACAAAATATGAACATTATGGTATTAAGACAAAACAGACTATTCAGAACCAACATTTTTCAATAGACGAATGTAAAAAAAGTAATAAAATACTCGTGTATACTGGCTGGGCCGGTGAAAAATGGAACTTAACACATAGTTTAACAAACGCATTAGGTGGTTCAGAAACAGCTGTTGCATATTTATCTAGTAATTTTCCGAAAAATTATGAAATATATGTTACTGGAGACGTTGAAGAAGAAACAGTTGATAATATACACTATATTCATAATTTTAACTTGCCCAACTTTTTAAAAACAAATGCGATTCATACTATAATAGTTTCAAGATACATTGGATTTTTAGAATTGTTTTCATTTTTTTCAACATATCAACTATACTTGTGGGCACACGACACAGTATTTCACGCATATGGTTCCCCTAGTCTAAATGATATACAAATATTAAATAAATGGAATTTTAAAATTACAAATGTAGTTTGTTTGACAGAATGGCATAAACAACATTTTGCGGAAAGGTACCCTATGATTAAAGATAAAATTGTTACTGCAAATAATGGAATACGAAACGAACTATTTACATATCCATTAAATGAAAAAATACCAAAAAGCTTTGTATATTCTTCTTGCAGTGAAAGAGGACTGGGTAGATTACTTGTATTATGGCCAACAATTATTGAAAAGTGGCCAGAAGCAACATTAAAAATTTCGTCATATAATAACTTTCCAAAAGATGAAACTGAAGTAAAAATGTCAGAAATTATTAAAAATTATCCAAGTATTCAACACCTAGGCCGTTTAGGTCGCTCTGACTTGTATAAAGTAATGGCTACAAGTGAATATTGGTTATACCCTAGTTACTGGCCAGAAACTTCTTGTATTACTGCATTAGAAATGTTAAGAACAGAAGTTATTTGTCTATATTATCCAGTTGCCGGATTAACAAATACAATGCAAGATTACGGAATACCAATAAAAGAAAATGAAGAACTTGAAGTTTTATTTAATATTACTGAAGAACAAAAAGATATACTAAGATTTACTGGAAGAAAATACGCAGAGTCGTGTTCTTGGGAGAATAGGGCAAAGGTATGGAGTGATATGATGTTTGCAAATGAAATAAATGATAAAATTAAAATAATTAATTTAGAGAGAAGACCAGACCGTAAAGAAAAAATGATTGAACAGCTAAAAGAAAAAAATGTTACAAATTATGAATTTGTAAGAGCGGTTGATGGAAAAGAACTTGGAGTAACCGATGAAATTAAAGAATTATTTGAAGGAAATTGTTTTTTTTATAGAAGAGCCGTTATTGGCTGTGCATTCAGTCATATGAATTTATGGAAACAACTTATTGAGGATGAAACAACAGACTACTATATTATAATAGAAGATGACGTTGTTCTTGCAGATAATTTTTCAGAAAAATTAAACGTCTCGTTAAGAAAATTCAAAGAAAAACAAGCCGACTTTTTATATTTAGGAGCATTTTCAATTAAAGAACAAAATACCTATGTAAATAAACTAGACATTATTAAACGAATTGGAGAAAAATGTGAATGTACTTGGGGGTATGTTATAAGTAAGAGTGGGTGTAAAAAAGTATTAAACTACTTCAAGTATAATCCAATCCGTCAAGCAATTGACTATGCCGCATATTACACAAATAATATTGAAAATTTATACTACTTGAACGAATCTATTGTTACTGCACAGTCATTTCACTATGAAGGTAATGTAGATAGCGACATTCAAAATGATATGGAGTTTCTGAACTGTTTTTAAATTGTTTAGACTGTAATAATTAAATTATTTATTGTAATATAAAACTGATGTTACAATAAATAGCTAAGTTAAGGTGCTGGGAATGGGCGTTGAAATTTTTCAACTGCAAGTGGTTCTGGAATAATTACTCTACTCTTTTCAAAAATATTTGCAGTTTCTAAATACTTCAACTCTGGAACTAAACAAGGCTGAGGTTGAACCAAGTTGGTTGAGTTAATACCAAATAAAAAAGACTCTATTTGAACTGCGTTTTCTGATAACTGGTTCCAAGGAACTTGCCCCGGATTTATTCCATTACCGGGTAATTTTGTATCATATGCAGCGCCATATTGTGAGTTAGGGTACAACTCGTATCTTTCCATATCTTTGTACTGTCTTTGTTGCAAGTTATAATTTCCAATAGTGTTTTTATTTCTAGTTGACGCCATTATTATAACATATAATAATATTATTTTTTCCAAAGGTTTAATTTATTAACTTTATCAGTAAATCCATATTTTCTTCGTCTGGTTCACCTTTTTCTACAACGTCACATATACATAAATGCATTACATAAAAAGTATCGTACGAAAATAATAACATCATTCCAAATTCAAGGTCTTCACTTACAAAACGATGGGCCAATTGTTTCATACATTCCACCATTTTTTCGTTATTTTTTAAGATTCCAAAAAGAGTTATCATTTCTTGTTCTATTTTAGCATCGTCATAGTCAATCAAGTCAAATACTTGCAATATATCTGACTTGTAAATTAAATCTGCCGAGTCTTCGCAGTGTTCAACTTCTTCTGCAACAATCTGACTGTTTGGAATAAAGTCGTTGAATTTTGAATCATAATATTGATAACTACATATATGTTTTGTATTATACACCATTTTATTGTTGTTATACCTAATAACAATAAAATATTTTTAAATATATTTTTTTCTATAACTATTTTATAATGAGTGACTTGGCCGATCGTTTTTTTAGTCCTTTAGGGAAAGAATGGTGCATGTATTATTTTGCCATTCTAGTATTTGTATTTATTTTCTTCATATTGTCAATAATCTCTGCTGTAATCGGTGTATTTAGTATGAAGAAATTTAATTTCAACGAAATTTACTTACTATGTGTTCCAATAGTAATGAACTTGGTTCTTTACTTACAATCGCGTATTATTTACAGTATTTGCGTGTCTTCCTTGAAATAAAACTATTATACTAACAACGTAAAATTATTAGATTTTTTTACTTTGTTGTTTTTTATAACTTCGGTTCTGCAGTTAGGACATTGTTCTTTATTATACTTTAATATCCAATTTTCAATACACGTTGGGTGAAAACTATGACCACAAACTAGTTTAGATACTTCGTCTCCTTCATTCATGTCATCTAAACACATTGAACACGTATTCATTTCACAACAAACAATCGGTTTCAGTAAGTTACATACTTGTAACTTCTTTTTTTTTTCTTCCTTTTTTATTTCACACTTTGGGCAACCATCATTCAAACAACTATAAATATTCACCCATTGACCACATTTATTTTTGGTGCATTGTTTTATCTCTAACCACCTTATAATTTTCAGTTGTTTTCCTAAAAATTTATCAACGTGCACTTTTGAATTCATAAAATAGTAGCGCATTTTTCTATAGAACTCACGTGAAACACATTCATCTGCATACTTTTTGAAGTTTTTACTGTAGTACAACTCGTCTACTTCCAACGTGTTATTTACAAACTTATTTATAAGTTTCTTAACTACGTTACCAACATCTACACTTGAAAGTTCCAATTTTTGCATTTTTCACAGTTTCAATATATTTCATTATTAATTACATAACTGATAATGAATAACTTTTCAATTTTATTTTAAACCATTCAAGTTTACATAGTTTTTCTTGAACCGTCAGAAGAATAATATTGACGGTCGCGAGTTAATTCGCGCGAAGGAACACCTCCACGCACCCATCCTTCAGACGCAACACTTTCAACACAATACGCTGGATTATCAATTTTTTCTTTGATGTCTGGCAGAAGAGGAGTTTGACTATATTTTAAATAACTCTTTTCTGGTAAATTTGTCACCGTTCGCTTGTTGGTAACACTTTCTCCTTGTTGAATTTGCGCTTCTAAAATAGGGTCAACGGAACCACGTCCCATAAATGGAACAGTTGCAAAAGGTCTTTGAAATAAATCAATTCTGCATTTAGGATGAGTCTGAATAGTTCCGATCATTAAGTTAGAATTTTCATCAATGTTACATCCTCCGGCTCCAACATTATATCCACCCTTGTAAAAAACACAAGGTTGAGTTGTTGCTAAATCAATTGGTCTTTTCATAGAACAGTCATTTGCGAAATAGTTTTGTAATAAATAATTACAAGCACTATTATTTTGAATACTTTCTTGATCTAAGTAACAGCTGTCGTTGCCAATTCTGGACATATTTTCAAAGGTATAATTAGAAACGTTTGCCATATTTATATATATCATACATTATTTTTTACTAAAGAAAATAATAATTGCCATTTTAATATAATGTGTATCTGAAGTTATCTTTGACACAAGCAACATCATCACCACCACGACAAGATGGCATATCACCATACAAGTAGTTAGCAAATGCACCTTGGTCGTTCGGTATTTTTGTGTTGGGAGTTGAGTAGTAATGCCACATTGATTGGTCAAATTCAAATTTTTCTCCTAAATCTCCAAATAGTTCTTCATTCGTATTTTTAATTTCGGGATTTAATAATTGAACCATTTTTTTTGTTGAATTATTTATATCTTCATATACTTCCGTATTGAAAGCCGGAGGTGCTGCTTTTCTAAGAGGATTATCCGCAATGTCAGTTAATAATACATTTCCAAGAGGGTTCTTCCTATTTGTTTGTTCAAAATCCGACTTTAAATATGTTTCTAATGTTTCTGGATTCGTTATTTTAATTTCAGTTGGTTGTAAATAACCATCTTTATCCATATTTTTATATCCTTCCTTGTCATCCTTGTTTAACATCTCCTTTACGATTTTTTGTTTTCGCATTTTATAAACAAAATAAATAATCGCTAATGTTATTATTCCTATAACTAAAAATCGTATTGATTTCGTTAAAACAAATCCTAAAATAGAGAGAACAATAATTAATCTACTAATTGCATTCAACTTTTCATCAAATGTCATTGTTTGTAATGGCCACATTTGCAAAATATAATCTTTATTAAACAACACGGTTGGATCATTCGCCCAAAATGGAATATATGATGTCATTATATATATAGGATTACTTAATTTTTATAATTATATTTATTATAAAAATTATTTACAATTTTAGTCACTAACGTCTAAATAAAATTTGTTACAAAAAATTCCAAATCAGAATGGTCCTTTAATAATTGTGTTTTTGATAAATAACTAGAGTTGTGTAATCCAAAAAAATTTTCATAATAAATACTATGTACCGCAAAATGACTGCAAAATTTGTCATCTCCTACTGGTAAATTTAACTTATAGCACCCCAATGTAAAATATACATCTTCTGGGTCTGTTTTTATATTTTTTGAATTTTTTTCGGTAAAATCCACGCCGAATGTATTAATTATTTTTATCATATCTACTCTTTTTCTCAATGACAATCCACCGTTGAAATTTTTATATTTAACATGAATCTTTTCACGTAGTAACTCCCTCCATTCATAACACATATTACCCCCTATATAAGTTTTATTTAATTTCATATAGTTATCTATCGTATATGGTTCAATGTTTTTGATAATTGAATCAGTTTGAAATGTCAACACAAATTCTCCGTATAAACTTTCCCACAACTGTCGTTGTTTAAATAAATAGCTATACTCTAATGCATTAAGATTATTTACTTCCAATTCTCTGATTTCAACATTGTTTTTTAATAAGTCAAGTTTGTTTTCCCATAATTGTTTCAACCCTTTGCCACAATAAAATACAATTATCCAGTTATCACCTAAAATTTTACAGTATTCATTTATTACATACGGTATTATTTCTAAAAATCGTGGTTCTACTATAAGGGCAGTGTTCCTATTACCAGTTCTTTTTTTTAACTGGGTATCAACTATATCATTTATACTAATTATATTATTCACATTGTTATGAAACATATCTATTAGACAATTTCTTTCACGTTGAACTAACTTGAACATTTCTTCAGTAGTGTCTTCTAAAAATATATTTTCATTGTTATTCAAATGATATTCTTTTACAGAAACAAATCTATAAAACATATTATTTTGACTTGATATTATTAATTTTGTCAACGTAGAAAAGGCAATAGGTACAGAACCAGACATACTATGTCCACTTCTATGAGTATTCATTATATTATCTACGTCCGACAATACATAGTTACATTTTAGTAGTAGAAAATACATTTCTTGTGTTGTAACATTTTCATATTTTTTAATTTCAATGTTACTATTTATGTTGTTCAAGTCACAATTAATCAACCTTGACACTATATGTAGTACAATTTTTTTATCACTTGTTAGTCTATTTATTATGCTGATGTCATAAGAGTTGTTATTTTTAATTCCACCACCGATAACTGCAACGTGCATAAATTTATCATCAATGTTAGATATTTTATCATAAGAATTAAAAACCGGAATACATGGAATTGCCCAGTTTATCAATTTTTCCGCAAAAGGACGCGTCCCCATACAATGAAAATAATCAATTCTCCTACAAATATAAAAATGATTTATACATATTACTTTATCGGTCATCCATCTTACTTCAAAGTTGGGGTCGTCGTCTGTTGTTAAAAATATTAAATCATATTCACTCTTTTTGATGTCCTCTCCAAAATTTGTATAATGTATAAAATTAAACTGGTATGATTTATTACCAAATAATTGTTTATAAAAATCAAACCACCCCATATCATAGTTGTCTTCCGTGTAAATTGTCAAATTATATTTATTCGCATAACAATAAAATATGATATAGCCAAACATTTCATAATGAAATGGAAAACTATTAAATATTGCAATGTTTTTTGACATGTTACTTATGTAAATTATTATAACTAAATAACATGTTTTTAAACTGTAAAAAATGTTATTATTTTTTACCCTTCTTTTTACCCTTTACAGTCTTTGGTTTCGCGTTTTTTGGCGTTTTTTCTCCCTTCTCTACCGAATCTAAGAATTCCTTTAACTCTTGTTCACTATATGTTTTTGCTGGTTGAGGCGGTGGTATTTCGACATTCTTTTTAGTTTGTTCTGCTTTTTTTTGCATTTATAGTCACCATATAAAATTTCCAATAGTGGATATGCTTCAAATAAAATAATTACTATTACATTTCAACTACATATTTTTATACAGATATACCAA
>Ga0209550_10001424_pt1 | contig 22883 bp, 26 predicted proteins | sample LauGreSuBDMM15SN_2_FD_187567 | JGI IMG/M metagenome (GOLD analysis project Ga0209550, IMG submission 187567) | Freshwater lake microbial communities from Lake Michigan, USA - Su13.BD.MM15.SN (SPAdes) (version 5) | ecosystem: Environmental > Aquatic > Freshwater > Lake | place: Lake Michigan... | reverse complement strand
AACAAAGGCGTCAAGGGAATCAAATACTGGGTGTTGAGTTCTCGCACCAACTGCAAACCGTGCCATGCGGTCACGCGCTGCGGCGAGCTTTCTTGCCAGCTGGCAAAAGACCGGGAGTTGTGACAGTAGGTGCAGTTCACGCCCAGAGACCCCGACATGTACAGCATCATGGAATAGGTCCATTCGGCAGACTTGACCGAGGGCGGGTGTTCCCGCGAGGCCAGCGCAGTCGAGCTTTGAATCCGCACGGCGGAGTCGCCCATCGTGGTGGCGGTTTTTTCGCCAGTGACCAAAAAGCGTGACAGCGGATCGTCAGGCAGCGACGAGCCTGCGGCATTGAGCGAGGGTCTGTTCTGTCCGTCACGCTGGCCCAGGGCGGACATCCAGGCCGCAGGATCTTCGCCCTTGAACCAGTCGCCTGAGGGCACCGCCTGACCGCGGTGGCAGGTCCAGCAGGTCACACCCGTGGTGCCCACATGCGCGCCCCAGTCGGTGTTGATGCGACGGGTCATCTCGAGCATGCGGCGGGCGACCACTTTGGTGTACTTTTCGTCAGACTCCAGTTTGTCTGGGTTATGGCAAAAATTGCAACCTTCTTCAGGCGCGATCCAGGTGGACATGGCCTGCATCAGCCGAGAAAACTCAGTGGCGCTCAAGTCATTGAGCACCTTGACATTGACGAAGACTTCACTGGTCGGCGGTGATTCGATGTCGGCAGGGTCTTCGGGTGGCGGAATGCTGTTGAGGTCCTTTAAAGCTTGAACATTGCTTTGCTTGGCCAGTTGGATCTGGGCGCTGCCGCGCGGGCCGCGTTGCTCGGAGGTGCTGAGTTCGCACGCAGACAAAAACAAGCTGACGAACGCTGCCGCCACCATGGCAAGCCAGCGTTTGTTCAGGCTTGACATGCACCGGTCTCGCATCTCAGGCCTTCCTGGGCTTGAAATTCCTGCACCAGCCGTTGGCCACCACGGTGCGCTTGAAGAATGAGCATTGGCCTGTCGCGTCCCCAGGGTCGGCGGCGTACAGCTGACAGCCGCTGCACTTTTGGCTGACATCGTGGCGGGGGAACTTGCTTTTATCAACGTCTGCCGTGTTCAGTCGATAGCCCATGGACTTGGGGTAGGGATCGGATTCCTTCACGGCATTGGCCGGCGATGCCGTCGCCGGGCCGCTTACTGATTGCAAAGCCAGCACAGCGCCCACAGGGAGGATTCGCAGCATGAAAATTCGTCGTGCCTTCTGGGTTGTCTCTGTCATGGGTTTTCTCCTTGGTCAAGTTGGATTGCAAAAAAATCATCCAATGGCGGCTTCACCGCTGCGCACTTCGCCTCGGGTGTCTGTCCAGGTCGCCTTCAAACGCTGGCCGGCGCGGGCACTGGATACGCGAAAAGCAATCATGGGATTGCTTGACACGGCGATGCTCAAGCTGGCCTGGAACACGCTGCGTCCGTCCAGCGACACCGCCACCTCGCAAATGTGGTGAGCGGGCACCAAATGCCCCGCCTCATCTCGGCGAAAGCCGGTCTCCATGGGGTGCGGCATCAGAAGGTGCACCTCTGTAAATGCACCGCGCTGGCGCGCACGAAGGCGGATGGGCAGGGTCATCAGCGGCACCCTCCTGTGCTCACCTGGGCGTGTTGGGCATTAAAGAACCAGCCAGCGTTGGTGCGCACAGCGGCATACACCGTGCCGCTGGCAGACATTCGAATGCGGGTGCTCACAAACGCATCCGTGCCCTTTGGAATCGACGCATGAAGGGCAAGCGGCACGGGATTGACATCGACCAAGACCCGGATTTCGCATGCGTCGCTTAACAAAGCCGTGACCGTGATCGGCACGACCGCACCGTCATCCACCACCGTGGGCATGTCAAGTGAGATGCTTGGGCTCCATTGCGGCGCTGGGCTGAAATCATGAAGGGCCTGCAGGGCCTGCGTGGCTTGAAAAGCCTGCGTCTTTTGAGATGAAGTTGGAGCCGCAGACTCGGACGCGGCCCTGGCAGCGCCAGCACTCGCGCCGCTGAGGACAGCCGCCAGGGAGGCCAGCCGCCCAAGCCAGCGCCTTCTTTCAGGGGTGTGTGCCTTGCTTGCCATGGCTGATCAAGGGCCGGTGCGCACCAGGCGCACATGGTGTTGCTCGTCCTTGAGCGCAGGGGCTGCACCCGCCCAACCAAAGCTCAGCACGAACACGCGTTGGCCCGCCGGCTCGCCGGGCCTGGCCGTGGCGGTCCAGAAACTGGCCGCTGGCGTGTGCGGAAAGACACTCGGATTGGTGCGAGGTGTGGCGCAACGGCTGTCGGTGATGGACGCCAGCTCTCGCATGTTGGGCACTCGCCAGTCGTTGTAGAAAGCCTGCGCTTGTTGGTTCAGGCGCTGCGCCTGGCGCTGCGCCTGAGGCCAGTTCAACATTCCCGCTGCACCTGTGCAAGTGTCTGCCTTCCAACTCTGTCCCAGGGCGCAACGCATCCACATGAGCTTGGAGACGCTGTCGGTGACCGTGCCGTCGCCGTTGTCCACAAAGCGCTGTGTCGGCATGCTTGTCCCTGGGCATGCCGACTGCAAGTGAGGCTCGCTGGTGCCAACCGTGCCCGCCGCAGCCGCAGGCAAAGCCACGGACAGGAGTGCGCTCATGGCTGCGGCGCGGGTCTTCATTTTTTGTCGAAACCGATTCCCGTACCGGGAACGTTGATGCCGCGGGCGTTTTTGGGCGTGGGTCCCGATGTCTGCCGCGTTTGCAGCCCAGTCTGTATGGGCACGCCCTTGTGCAGGTAGAAAGAATAGGCTTCCAGGGCAATCATGTCCTCGCCGCTGACATCCAGCGCCTTGCCGCCCTGGGGGTTTTCGATGCACCAGTTGACCATGTCGCGGTAGGCCACCACGCGGTCGAACTGCGGCATGAACTTGGGAAAAGTTTGCGGATTGGTCGCCGATGCGTCGGGATGACAGTTCGCGCAAGCCAAGCCATTGTTGGCCATGTCTGCACGGGCCCCGTACCACATGTCGTAACCACGTTTGGACGATTGGGTGAGGCTGGCCTCCATGGCCTTGAGTTCATCAGCCGTGAAGGGGTTGCGCGCCAAGGCGACGCTCACCACCAGCAAAGTGGCCGTGCTGCCGAAGATGGTCAAGGACATCAAGCGGCGACCGGAAGCATTGAAAATATTCATGTCATGGCCCCTGTCAAATTTTGAAACCGTCGATCAGGCGCTGGGGGACCGAATCGGCAAACGGCGCGTACTGCATCCGTCCAGCGCCTGGCCCGGTGATGGACACAGCGGCCGTGCCCATGCCGTCTGAGGTGTTGGATGGGTCCGCGCGGTACTGCTGAAACTGTGGGTATGGCAACTTGACTGGCGGATACGGCCAGGGCCATGAGGTGCTCATGGTGCCGATGGAGGTCATGTTGCCGATCTTGTTGTACAGGGTGTGGTGGACATGGCCGTGGAAGGCCATCACGCTGGTGAACTTGGACAAGATGCCGCGGATCTGAACCGCATCACTGACCTGAAAATTCCACCTCGGGTAGTAGTCCCACAGAGGTGAATGAGTGAAGATGACGATGGGCGTGGAAGTTGGTAATTTGGCCACGTCTTTTTTCAGCCACTCGCGCTGTCGTGCATCTGTGCCCCAGACGCCTGGCACCGGGCTGTTGAGGGGCATGAACCAATCGCGCCGTTGTTCCGGTGTCAAGCCGGCCTTGGTCCAGAAGTCGGGCACCAAAATGGAGTTCAAGCCGATGAAGTGGACTCCCTTGTGGTCAAAGGACCAGAACTCATCGCCAAAATTGGCCCTCCAGCCTGCACCCATGTCCAGGTACCAGTCGTGTTCTCCGGGGATGGAGCGGATGGGCACCCTGAGATTGCTCAGAATGCGCTTGCCCTTTTCAAGTTCATTGAGCACTCCGTTGTGGGACACATCACCCAAGACCACGACGAAGTCGGGTTGCTCCTTCATCTCGTTGACCTGCAGCACTGCATCTTCTAATTGCTTGTCAAACACGTGGTCTTTGGCGCCGTACAAGTGGGGGTCGGCAATCATGGCGAAGCTAAAGGGCTTGACCGCCGCCGCTTGCGCGACATTGACCAAGCCCAAATTGACACCTAGGGCTTGCGCGAACACCGTGCTCAGTCCTGCCTTGCCTGCGAGGCCAAGAAACTCACGTCTAGGGTTACCGTTCGATTCCGTCATGGTTCTTTCTCCTTTGGTGATCATGGTGGTGGGTGGTGAAAACAGCCTGCTGAGGGCCAATCTCGCCTGGGTTCTGCTTGTCTTCGAGTCGCTTTTGATGCTCATCGTGGCTCGAGTCTATGCAGATGGATATAAATCATGAAGTTGTATTTATTGACGCAATCATTTGCCTGAACTAATATCAAATAATGCATCTTTCGAGGCTGTCCACACTCAAGCAACTCCTTGCCTTTCAGGCGGTGGCGAGGCTGAGAAGCGTCTCGAGAGCGGCGGAAGAACTCCACATCACGCAGTCGGCGGTCTCTATCCAAATCAGCGCGATGGAATCGGCTTTTGGCACGCCCTTGATACTGCGAACTGGCCATGGGGTGCGCCTGACGGACGCAGGTGAGGCCTTGTGCACTTACGTCGAGCGCGTGCTTGCGGCCTGGACTGACATGAGCGAAGGCATGGCCGCCTCCGTAGGTGCTTACTCTGGGAACTTGCGCGTGGGTGCCGTGCTCACCTCGGAGTACTGGCTGCCCAGTCTTTTAGTGGCTTTTCTCAAGGACAATGCCAAGGTCAGGCTCAAGCTGCACGTGGCCAACCGAGATGAAATCCTGCGCAGCTTGAATGCGCAAGAAATTGACATTGCCGTGATGGGCAACCCGCCTGAAGAGCTTCAGCCCAGCGCCACTGCATTTGCCAAAAATCCCATGGGCTTTGTGGTGGCCGCAGACCACCCGATGGCAAGCTTTGGTTCACTGACCCTGGCGGATTTGGCTGCGTCCAATTTTTTAGTGCGTGAGAAAGGCTCAGGCTCGCGCAACACGCTGTCTCGGCTGTTCAAAGAAGCCGGTTTGAATCTGCGCGTAGGCTGGGAGCTGTCCAGCAATGAAGTCATCAAGCAGATGTGCATGGCCGGATTTGGACCGGCCTACCTGTCCATGCACACCTGCGGCGCGGAGCTCAAGGCGGGGCTGTTGCATCTGCTGCCCTTGAACAAAAACCCGATCGACAGGGCCTGGTACGTGGTGCAACTGCCGTCCAAGACACCGTCGAATCTCGCAGCATGCTTTGAGCGATTTTTGTTGTTGCGCGGCCAAGAAAAAATTGACCACTTGATTCATCAAAACGAAACGAAGTTCGCCTCTGGTGTCCCAGGTCACCAGCGCTGAGCGTCAAGGCGGTGGGAGCGATTTAAACCTAAACCCGGCAGTTGGCCGCTTGCTTCCGCTTCAAATACTTGATGAATCAAACACTTACGCACACGACGACCTTCACCTAATGGGTGAAAGCGCTGCACGGCCGCAGGTCTGCCGCTTCAGGCCTCTGGCGTTGTTGCTCGCACCCCCCGGACAGGCAGTCCGGGGGGGCACTCGCGCCTAGCCAGAGACCTGCTTCGTCAGCCCCTCGGCCGCGCCCAACTGCCGTATTTAGGTTAAATGAATGCGCCAGCCTCAAGTGCAAAGCTTGGCGACCGTAAAAAATGCATTGACAGACCACTCCACCCAAAGCTGAGCTCAGAACCCCTCAAAGCGGCAAAAGTTCAGCCACAGCGCCTTCAGGCAAGGGGTACTGGTCTACGTTCAGGCACATGCTGACCAGGGTGTAGTAGGCCATGGTGGCCATCAGGTCCACCACGCCGGGCTCGCCCACCCACTTAACCAAGGTGGCGAAACGCTCATCGCTGACCCGGCGGGTTTGAAGCAGCTCTTGGCAAAAGCCGTGCACCGCTGCCGCCATACCTTCAAGCGCGGGTGGCTGGCCTTGGGCGATGGCCACAATGACCTGCTCGGAGAGCCCGGCACTGGCTGCCATGTTGCGGTGCGCCCACCACACAAACTGGCTGGTCCAGAACCGCGCCACCATCAAAATCGCCAGCTCATTGAGTGCCAAGGGCAGCGACGATTCAAAACGGGTGTGAACGCCAAATTGCTGCGCCAAGTTGCCGATGTGGGGGCTGCGCAGCAGCACGTTGTACGGCCCCTGCATGGAGCCTCGCTTGCCCGCCATCACGTTTTGCGTCATGGCTTGCTGGGCGGTCGACATGCGGTCCCACGTCAGCGGTGCAAAGCGGCCTCCGCGCAGCTCAAATTCGGGCGGGCTGTCTGTGGTGTTCACCGGCACGTTCATGCTGGCTTGTCCCCGCGCAAGGTGATGCGGTGCATCACGCGCTTAAAGCCGTGGTAGTCATTGACCGGGTTGTGCTGGACACAGCGGTTGTCCCAAAACGCAATGGTGTGGGGCGTCCAGGCAAAGCGGCAAGTGAACTCGGGCTTGACTTGGTGCTGAAACAAAAACTGCAGCAGGGGCGCACTTTCTTCGTCGTGCATCCCTTTGATGCCTGCGGTGTGTGCCACGTTCACGTAAAGCGCCTTTTCACCTGTTTCAGGGTGGGTGCGCACCACCGGGTGCTCGGCCAAGTAGGACCGCGGGGCGGCGTCTTTGCCGTCGGACTTGAGCCGGTCCTCGCGGGTTTTGGTCACGTCGGCTTTGGCCGAGCTGCTGATGCCCACCAAGCCGTCCAGCATCTTTTGCAAGGTGGGGGACAGGGCCTGAAAGGCCAGCACTTGGTTGGCAAAAAGCGTGTCACCGCCATAGGGCGGCACCTCACGCGACAGCAGCATGGAGCCCATGGGCGGCTCTTGCAGGTAGGTGGTGTCGGAGTGCCACACACCGCCGAAGTTGATCTTTTCGTGTTCGAGTTTTTTGATTTCAATGATGTCTGGAAACCCGTCCAAGCCCTTGACAAAGGGGTACTCCATGGGCTCGCCCATGGCGCGGGCAAAGTCCAAGAACTGCTGGGGCGCGAGGTCTTGCTGCCGTAAAAAAATGACTTTGTGCTTTAAAAAAACTTGGCGCAGCTGCGCCGCTTCGTAGGCGGTTAAACCACGTGCCAAGTCCACACCAGTGATGGCTGCACCCAAGGCGCCGGCAATCGGGGTGATGTTCATGGTCACGCCTTTTTAATCTGCCGTAGCGCCTGAACTTTTGACCACTGCCGCCCACTTGGCAATGTCAGAGCGCAAAGCCGCGCCAAATTCTGCGGGCGTGCTTTCAAAGGGCTCTGCCCCCAATGCGGCAAATTTGTCTTGCGTGTCTTTTTCGTTCAAGATCTTGTTCACGTCTGCGTTGATCTGGCGCACCACGGCCGCAGGCATGTCCTTGGGGCCGAAAAAGCCAAACCAGGGGTTGATCACAAAGCTGGGGTAGCCCGACTCGGCCACCGTGGGCATGTCTTTGAAGGCTTGCGGGCGCTTAGAGCCCGTGGCCCCCAGGCCCTTGACCGAGCCAGAGCGAATGTGCTGGGCCACTGATGGCAGGCTGGTGAAGACCAGCTGAATTTGTCCGGACAGCAAGTCTGTCAAGGCCGGTGCAGCGCCTTTGTAGGGTACGTGCTGCATTTTGGTGTTGCTTGCCACGCTGAACATTTCGCCCAGCAAGTGGTTGACCGAGCCATTGCCCGCCGAGCCAAAGGAGACTGGATTTTTGGCGGCGTAGGCCGCCAATTCACGGATGTTGGCGACAGGCAGCGAGCCTGTCACGGCCGCCACAAAGGGCACATTCGCCAAGGTGGCCACAGGCGTGAAGTCGGTCTCAGGGTCGAAGGGCAGTTTTTTATAGATGCTCACGTTGATGGCGTGCGAGCCCACGTAAGACATCAAGAGCGTGTGGCCGTCATTGGGGGCTTTGGCCACCACATCCATGCCAATGTTGCCGCCCGCGCCTGCGCGGTTTTCAATCACCACGGGCTGGCCCCATTTTTCGGACAGTTTTTGCCCCATGATGCGGGCCAGCGCATCAGAGGCGCCGCCAGGCGTTTGCGGCACCACAATGCGCACCGGCTTGGTTGGGAAAGTTTGCGCCTGAAGAGTGGCTCCGGCGGAGGCGCCCAAAACGATCAATGCGGTGTGCAAAATGGTTTTTAAATTCATGGCTTGCTTAGGGTGGTTCGTTAAATAAGCTAGAGTTTTACACATTTCAAGCCAGCAACTGCGTGGGCATAAGCACCGCGTCAAAAAGTTCTTCAAAGGCATACAGATCGTCGAATGGGGTTCACTGGTCGTGTGCGTTAGCCTCATTGCAAGCAGCCGGGCTTGGCCGAAGCGCCGAGCTTGCGGGGTGATGGTGTTCGGCTTTGTGGTGGCCGATGGCCCAGTACTTGCTGCGTTTGTGAACGGCGCCGCCGCTGCATTGGGGGGCGCAGACATTGTGGTGGCGCAACTTCAGTGCGCTGGACACTCCTAACGATGAGGCTAACTGGCAGCGCGGCAGTCTTTCTGGCCAGCCGGGCAGCAAGCTTCATCACTGGCACCAACTTGGTGGTCGATGGTGCGCTGACCAAGGGCGTGCATCTCTGACCTGTCACTTCCTGGAGCCAGGGTGCTACTCAGCGCCCTGGCTGATCAGCCCGCCAAACCAGCAAAGACGTTTTGCACGTCTTCATTGGCGTCGATGGCGGCCAAAAAGGCGTCCACCTCTTCCAGCGCTTCTGCGCTTAAGCTGGCTGGATTGATCGGGTTTTTGGGCCGGTAACCGAGCTTGGCAGACAAGACGGTAAAGCCTTGGGCGGGCAGGGCGCGGCTGACCAGGTCGAGGTCGGTGGGGTCGGTGAGGAAAACGCACACACCCTCGTCGTCGGCAGGCTCAAAGTCTTGCGCACCGGCCTCAATGGCCGCCATCTCGGCGTCGGCACCTGAGGCTGCAGCTTCGGCCTCGATGATGCCCACATGCTCAAAGTCCCAGGACACCGAGCCGCTGCTGGCCAGTTGTCCCTTGCGGAACAAGATGCGCATGTCAGACGCCGCGCGGTTCACGTTGTCAGTCAGGCACTCCACCATCACCGGCACCAGGTGCGGGGCAAAGCCTTCATAAATGACATGCTCAAAGTGCACCGCCTCGCCGGTGAGCCCGGCGCCTTTTTTGATGGCGCGGTCCAGCGTGTCCTTGGGCATGGACACCTTGCGCGCTTGCTCCATCACCAGCCGCAGTTTGGCGTTGGCAGCAGGGTCGGCACCGTTGCGCGCGGCCATCATGATGTCTTTGGCCAGTTTGCCAAAAAGCCGCCCCCTGGCGTTGGCCGCTGCGTCCTTGTGCTTGGCTTTCCACTGCGCGCCCATGTGAGTTCCTTTTTTGTTTGTGTGAATGGCGGTTGCAGAGTCTATTAGAGCGGAGACAAAGACTGCTGCTTTTCTCAGCCCTTCAAGCCAGGCCACGGTGCGGCTTGTTCAATCCGCTTCTTGCCAAGTCCCCAAAGGCAAGCCGTCCAGCGTGTAGGGCCCAATCGATGCGCGAATCAAACGCAGCGTGGGCAAGCCAACGGCCGCCGTCATGCGGCGCACCTGGCGGTTGCGGCCCTCGCGGATCACCAACTCCAGCCAGGAGGTGGGCTGGCTCTGGCGCACGCGTATGGGCGGCTGGCGTGGCCACAAGAGGGCGGGCTCAGGGATGGCACGGGCTTGCGCGGGCAGGGTCCGCCCGTCATTGAGCTGCACGCCCAGGCGCAGCGACGCTAAAGCGGCCTCGCTGGGTGAGCCGTCGACTTGCACCCAATAGGTTTTTTCCATCTTGAAGCGCGGATCGGTTATTTGCGCTTGCTGTTGACCGTTGTCGGTCAAGAGCAGCAAGCCTTCACTGTCAGCGTCCAAGCGCCCGGCCACGTACACACCAGGCAGGTCAATAAAGTCCTTGAGCCCCTGCCACCGGCCTTCGGGGGTGAACTGGCTCAGCACGCCATAGGGTTTGTTAAAGCGGATCAGCATGTGGGCGCAGGTGTTGGACAGGGGGCATGAAACAGGTGCGCAGGCTTGCCCCGCCATCGGATGATCTCGCCGTGGGTTTGTTTGGCTTTCAATCGGCTGTCCATCAAGTCTCGGCCTTCTCGGCCCAGGTGCTTGCACATGGGGCAACTTGCACTGGGGTTAAAGCGGCGATGATGCCAAGGCATCTTCAGCCACTTCATACAGGGTTCATCCTTGTTGCACTTATTACTTGGTTCTGATTAAGATTTGATGACTGAATTCGCTTAAATTTTTGGCGTTAATTTTTTTAATGGACAGTGATTTCTCAATTTAAGTTTCTTTAATCTCGGAGGTTTTTCTATGCGCATGACTTCATTTTTCTGTTGGGCCATCAAGGTCGCTGCCAGTGTGTCTGTGATTGCGGCCTGCCATGCGCAGGCATCGACCTGGCAGCCGACCAAAAATGTGGAATTTGTGGTGCCCGCAGGCACGGGCGGTGGTGCAGACCAAATGGCCAGGCTGATCCAGGCCATCATCACCAAAAACAATTTGATGAAAACCTCCGTGGTGGTCGTGAACAAAGGTGGCGGCGCAGGCGCTGAAGGCTTTTTAGACATTAAAAATGCCAAAGGCGATCCCCACAAAATCGTGATCACCTTGTCAAATATATTCACCACGCCCTTGGCCACCGGTGTCCCTTTTAATTGGAAAGACATGACGCCCGTGGCGATGTTGGCACTCGATGAATTTGTGCTTTGGGTCAATGCAGAGTCACCTCATAAAACCACGCAAGAGTACATGGCGGCGGCCAAGGCTGCCGGCGGCAAACTCAAAATGGGCGGCACGGGCTCCAAGCAAGAAGACCAAATCATCACCGCCTTGATTGAAAAATCCCAAGGCGCCAAATTCATTTATGTGCCTTACAAAGGCGGCGGTGAAGTGGCCGTGCAGTTGGTGGGCAAGCATGTGGACTCGACCGTGAACAACCCCATTGAAGCCGTGGCTCAGTGGCGCGGTGGCAAATTGCGGCCCTTGTGCGTTTTTGACAGCAAGCGCTTGGCCTATAAAGACAAGGTGGCCGATCAGGCCTGGTCAGACATTCCAACCTGCAAAGAAAATGGGCTGGACGTGGAGTACCTGATGATGCGCAGCATTTTCATGCCGCCAGGCGTGACCCCTGCGCAAACGGCTTACTACATTGATCTCATGAAAAAAGTGCGGGCCACCCCCGAGTGGAAAAAATTCATGGACGAAGGCGCCTTCAACCAGACCTTCATGGAAGGGGCAGACTTTGCACGTTGGATTGCCAATGAAGATATTCGCCACCGCTTGCTGATGCAAGAGGCTGGCTTTGTGGCCAAGTAAGGCGGCTGTATCCCATGTCACAACCATCACCTGATGCGCCTGAAGCAAGCGCGGCCTCTGTTCGAACCCTGGAGATGGTGGTCGCCGTCTTTTTTCTGCTCATCGGCAGTGTGGTGATGTGGGACAGCGCCCGCACGGGCGCCAACTGGGGCGCTGACGGGCCGCAAAGCGGGTATTTTCCTTTTTACATTGGCCTGTTGATGAATGTGGCCAGTGCGGCTAATTTATGGCGAGCATTCAAATCAGACAAATCGACCTCTTTTGTTTCGCGGCCGCAAATCAAACTGGTGCTGGCCGTGTTTTTGCCCTGCATGGTGTATGTGTTGCTGATGCAGTGGTTGGGGCTGTATTTGTCGTCACTGATTTTTATTGCTCTTTTCATGCAGTGGCAAGGCAAATTCAGCTGGCTCAAATCAGGCGTGACCTCTTTGGCTGTGGTGCTGCTGCTTTTTGTGATGTTTGAAATCTGGTTCAAGGTGCCGCTGATTAAAGGCCCCATAGAAGCTGCTTTGGGGTTTTGAGATGGAAGAAATCAACGCTTTGTTTCAGGGCTTCGCCGTGGCCCTGTCCCCGGTGAATGTGGGGCTGATGTTTTTGGGCATTGTGCTGGGTATTTTGATTGGCGTGCTCCCAGGCCTGGGCGGTGCCAACGGCGTGGCGATTTTGCTGCCGCTTACCTTCAGCATGTCGCCGGTGTCTGGCATTATTTTGTTGTCATGCATTTACTGGGGCGCCCTTTTTGGCGGGGCCATCACCTCGATATTGTTCAATATTCCGGGTGAGCCTTGGTCGGTGGCCACCACCTTTGACGGCTACCCCATGGCGCAGCAAGGCCAGGCTGGGCAGGCCTTGACGGCGGCGTTCACTTCATCGTTCATTGGCGCCTTGGTGGCCGTGGTGATGATCACTTTTTTGGCGCCACTGGTGGCCAAATTCGCCCTCAAGTTCGGCCCGCCTGAGTTTTTTGCGGTGCAACTGCTTACTTTTTGCAGCTTTGTGGGCATGACCAAGGGCGCGCCCTGGAAAACACTGGCAGCCATGTTCCTGGGGTTTTCACTCGCCGCCATTGGCATGGACAATGTGACAGGACAGCTCAGGCTGACTTTCGGTTTTGCGCCCATGATGAAGGGCTTTGACTTTTTGATTGCCGTCATTGGCTTGTTTGGCATTGGCGAGATTTTGCTGACCATGGAAGAAGGTCTGGCCTTCAAGGGCAAGAATGGCAAGATCGACAGCAAAGTGGTGCTGGAAACCTGGAAAAAGCTGCCTCGTTACTGGATGACTTATGTGCGCAGTTCGGCCGTGGGCTGCTGGATGGGCATCACACCGGGCGGTGCTACGCCCGCTTCTTTCATGGGTTATGGCATAGCCAAGCGCTTTTCTAAAAACCCGGACAACTTTGGCAAGGGCGAGATTGACGGCGTGTTGGCCCCTGAAACTGCCGCCCACGCGGCCGGCACGGCCGCGCTGCTGCCCATGTTGACGCTGGGCATCCCTGGCTCGCCCACGGCTGCGGTGCTGCTGGGTGGTTTGTTGGTGTGGGGTTTGCAGCCCGGACCGCTTCTTTTTGTGGAGCAAAAAGACTTTGTTTGGGGCTTGATTGCCAGCATGTACCTGGGCAATGTGGTGGGCTTGATCGTGGTGCTGCTCACGGTGCCTTGGTTTGCGGCGATTTTGCGCATTCCCTTCTCTATTATTGCGCCCGTGATTTTGGTGATTTGTGCTGTAGGCGCATATACCGTGCACGGCTCTATGTTCGATGTTTATTTGATGATGGGTTTTGGTGTGTTGGGTTACGTCTTTAAAAAGCTCGATTACCCCTTGGCGCCTTTGGTGCTGGCGCTGGTGCTGGGCGACATGGCTGAAAACGCGTTCAGGCAGTCGCTGCTGGGCTCTGGCGGCAGCATGCTGGTGTTTGTCTCCAACCCCTTAGTGACCAGCATCACGGCCTTGGCCTTGCTTATGCTGTTTTGGCCTTTGATTGGCGCGGCGCTTGGCCGCATGAAGCGACAAGCCGCATGAGCACCACGCACTGGGTGCGCTACACGCACCAAGGCGCCGCTGGCTTTGGCCGGCTGGCGGGCGAGCACATTGCGGAGTGCCAAGGCGACATGTTTGACGCCCCTGAACCCACGGGACAGTTGTTGCCCTTGGCAGAGGTGCAAATCTCCATTCCCTGCGTGCCCAGCAAATTCATTGGTTTGTGGAACAACTACCACGCGCAAGCGACCAAGCAGGCGCTCAGCATTCCGGCCGAGCCTTTGTGGTTCATCAAGGCGGCCAGCAGCTACTTGGCCTCCGGCCAGCCCTTCACCACGCCTGCCAGCTACGGCGGCCGTGTGGTGTACGAGGGCGAGCTGGGGCTGGTGATAGGCAAAACCTGCAAAAACATCGCTGTTGAAGCGGCTGCCGAGGCCATTTTTGGCCTGACCTGCGTGAACGACGTGACGGCGCTTGATCTGTTGGCGCGTGACGCTTCGTTTGCGCAGTGGACGCGCGCCAAAAGCTTTGACACCTTTGGCATTTTTGGGCCCTGCATTGCCACTGGCCTGGATTGGCAAGCTTTGAGCGTGCGCACACTGGTCAATGGCCGAGAGCGGCAAAACTACCCTTGCCGTGACATGATTTTTTCGCCCGCGCAGATCGTGGCCAGTTTGTCGCGAGAAATGACACTGCAGCCGGGTGATGTGATTGCCTGCGGCACCTCCTTGGGTGTGCTGCCGATCAAGCCCGGCACGCTGGTGGAGGTCTCCATTGAAGGCCTTGGCGTGTTAAAAAACACATTTGTTCAAACACCTTCCGCAGACGCTTGACATGAAAATTTGTATTGTGGGGGCCGGTGCCATTGGCGGCATGCTGGGCGTGAAACTCGCACTCACTGGCCATGACGTGACCTTGATTTTGCGCGGCACCAACTTAGAAGCCGTGCTGCAAAACGGCTTGACGCTGATTGAAGAAAACGGCCGTGAATTGGTGGCCAAGCCCATCAAGGCGACCGCTGACCTGGCCCAGGCGGGTGTGCAAGACCTGGTGATTTTGGGCTTGAAGGCGCACCAAGTCTCGGCCGTGGCGGCCGACTTGCCCCAACTCATGCACAGCGCCACCCGGGTGGTGACCATGCAAAACGGCATTCCGTGGTGGTATTTTCACAAGCTGCCAGGCAGCTACACAGGCATGCCTGTGCGCGCGGTGGACCCCGGTGGCTCGATCGCCAAGTCCATCCCCATAGACAGTGTGATTGGCAGCGTGGTCTACCCCGCCAGCGAGGTGATTCGACCCGGCGTGATCAAGGTGATTGAGGGCAACCGCTTCACGCTCGGTGAGATTGACGGCACAGACACCCCCAGCCTGCGCGCCATCAGCGATGCCTTCAAAGCCGCCGGTTTTAAAGCGCCCGTGTCCACCGACATTCGCTCTGAAATTTGGCTCAAGGTCTGGGGCAATTTGAGTTTCAACCCCATCAGTGCCTTGACGCACGCCACCCTGGAAGACATTTGCCTGTACCCGCCCACCCGGGCTTTGGCCGCCAGCATGATGACCGAGGCGCAAACCATTGGCGAAAAGCTGGGCGTGCAGTTCAAAGTCAGCCTGCAAAAGCGCATTGCCGGTGCCCAGGCCGTGGGGCCTCACAAAACCTCCATGTTGCAAGATGTGGAGCAGGGCAGGGCACTGGAGTTGCAAGCCTTGGTGGCCTCTGTGCTGGAGCTCGGCCAGATCACCCACACCCCCACGCCCACCATTGAAGCCGTGTATGCCCTGGCCAGTTTGCTCGCCAACAACTTGCAGCAGCATGGCGCGCGCTTGAAAATTTCTTGAACCTTTTGACACCATGACCCACTTCATCACCCTTCACGACATGCTTGCACAGCAAGCGAGCGCATCCACGGCCATGATGTCCCCCGGCGGCGTGCCGCTTTCTTACGGGGGCTTGAACGGCCTGGTGGCCCACACCCTCTCGTCTTTGAACGCCATGGGCATTGGCCGGGGCGACCGCGTGGCCATCGTGCTGCCCAACTGCCCTGAAATGGCCACCGCTTTCGTGGCCGTGGCCAGCGCCTGCACCGCCGCGCCCCTGAACATGGCTTACCGCGCCGACGAGTTTGAGTTTTACCTGAGCGACTTGAAAGCCAAGGCCTTGATCGTGGCAGTCGGCAGCGAGACCCCAGCTTTGGCCGTGGCGGCCAAGCTCGGCGTGGCCGTGATCGCGCTCAAAGCCTTGCCTGAACAAGGCGCGGGTCAGTTTGAATTGGTGTCGGCGCAGCAGGGCCAAGCCGCTTTGCCCGGCCCGGCCCAGCCCGACGATGTGGCGCTGATTTTGCACACCTCGGGCACCACGTCGCGCCCCAAAATCGTGCCGCTCACGCACCGCAACGTGTGCGCATCGGCCCGCCACATCAGCCACACCTTGCAGCTCACCCCTGCTGACCGTGAGCTGCATGTGATGCCGCTTTTTCACATCCACGGCTTGATTGCCGGCGTGCTCGCGCCCATGGCGGTGGGCAGCATGGTTTTTTGCACGCCAGGCTTTAATGCGTTGAAGTTTTTTGCCTGGATGAAAGAGTGCAAGCCCACCTGGTACACGGCGGTGCCCACCATGCACCAAACCATTTTGGCGCGTGCGGGCAACAACATGGACGTGATCGAGGCCAACCCGCTGCGTTTTATCCGCTCGTCGTCGTCTTCCATGCCGCCACAGGTGATTGCAGAGCTTGAAAGGGTGTTTAAAACCCCTTTGATCGAGTCTTACGGCATGACCGAAGCGGCCCACCAAATGGCCAGCAGCCCCTTGCCGCCAGGCAAGCGCATCCCAGGCTCGGTGGGCCTGGCCGCGGGCCCTGAGGTGGCCATCATGAGCGAGTCAGGCCAGCTGCTGCCGGCCGGTGAGGTTGGCGAGATCGTGATTCGCGGCGAGAACGTCACGCCCGGCTATGAAAACAACGACAAAGCCAATGCCGAAGCATTTACACATGGCTGGTTCCGCACGGGCGACCAGGGCACCATGACGGCCGACGGTTATGTCACGCTCACGGGCCGGCTCAAAGAAATCATCAACCGGGGTGGCGAGAAAATTTCCCCGCGCGAAGTCGACGAGGTCTTGATGGACCACCCCGCGGTGGCGCAGGTGGTCACTTTTGGCATGCCGCACGACAAATTGGGCGAAGAAGTCGCCGCCGCCGTGGTGCTGCGCGAAGGCCACACCGCCACCGACCGCGAGATTCGCGAGTTTGTGGCCACCAAGCTGGCCGACTTTAAGGTGCCCCGAAAAATCCTCATCATGGACGAGATTCCCAAGGGCGCCACCGGCAAACTTCAGCGCATTGGCTTGGCCCAAAAACTGGGCTTGACCTCGTAGTTCCGGGCTCTGTCTGCCCAGGTGCGCGGCTGCCTGGCGCGCCGCTCGGCCGAATGTGGTGCAGGAGACTGGGCTTGAGGACCGCGGCCTGAACTCTGGGTTATATTTAGAAATCTTTCTTTACAGAGTTGGGCTTGTCAGTGAAAGTCTATGATTCCATCGTTGCGGTCGAGAAGGCCATCCTGGTGCTGATTGCCGGCTTCACTGTGTATGCGGTGGGTCTGGAAATGTTTGTGATCGTCATGGCCAAGTCGGTCAAGTTGACCGACTTGCTCTTGCTCTTTATTTATGCCGAGGTGCTCGGCATGGTGGCTGGCTTTTATAAAAACCGGCAAATCCCCATCACCATCCCGATTTTCATTGCCATCACGGCTCTGTCGCGCTTGATCATTTTGCAAGGCAAGGAGACCAACGCGGTCAACCTGATTTATGAAAGCGGTGCCGTGTTGCTGTTGGCGCTGGCTGCGGTCATTCTTCGTTGGAACCTTATCACGCTCAAGCGCTCGCCGCAGGCCGATGACGAAGACACCTGATTATTTTCCCTCTCCAATTCATTTTTTCTTAGGCCATTGAATGACCACCGTCAAGTCGTGCATCCAAAAAAAATCAGGTCAAATTTTCTCCCTGACCTCCACCGATTCTGTGACCCAGGCCCTGGAGTTGATGCGCTCCAACCGCATCCGCTCGGTGATGGTCATTGATGATGGCGCGTTGGTGGGCATGGTGTCGCAGGGCGATTGCGCCATCAAGGTCTTGTTGCCTGGGCTGGTCCCAAGCCAGACGCCACTGAGCGCCATCATGACCCGCAACCCCACCACGGTGGCTGCCACCGACACCCTGCAGCATTGCATGGAAATCATGTCTGCCCGCAATTTCCGCCACCTGCCCGTGCTCACCCAGGGCAAGGTGGTGGGCATGGTGTCGATTGGTGACACGGTCAAAGACATCATCAGCCAGCAGGGCGACCACATCAAGCACCTGGAAACTTACATCAAAGGCCACGGCGTTGCCTGAAGCCGCATACCAAGTGCGTGCACTCGAAGGCAAAGTAGCCTTAGTCACAGGCGGCAGCAGTGGCATAGGCGCGGCCTGTGTGCGCTTGCTGGCCCAAGAGGGCGCACAGGTTGTGATTGCTTTTAACAAAGGCGCAGACCGGGCCCAAGCTTTGTTGGCCGAGTTGCCCGGCCACGGCCACCGGACCCTTGCTTTTGCACTGGACCAACCGGGCAGCCACCAGGCTTTGGCTAAGCGCATTGAGCAAGAGCTGGGCAGGGCAGACATTTTGGTCAATTCAGCGGGTTATACCCAGCGCATTGCGCACAAGGATGTGCAGAGCTTGGAGCCAGAGCTGTTCAACCAGTTTTTAACGGCCAACTTGGGTGGCACCTATTCGGTGACGCGCGCCATGCTGCCGCTGCTCCAAGCGTCTGGCGATGGTCTGGTGGTGAACGTGTCCTCCGTGTCGGCCTTCACGGGCTCGGGCAGCAACATGGCTTACTGCGCCGCCAAGGCCGGCCTGGACACCCTGACGCAGTCCATGGCCCGGGCTTTTGGCCCCCAGGTGCGCTTTTTGTGCGTGTCTCCCGCCTCGGTGGACACCGACTTTGTACCCGGCCGCAGCCGAGACGAAATGCAGGCCAAAGCCCAAAAATTGCCGCTGGGCCGGGTGGTGTCCGCGCATGACGTGGCGCTGGCCGTGCTGGCTTGCGCCACGCACCTCAAAACAGCCACCGGCACCCGCATCGTGATCGATGGCGGCCATGTGCTGTGATCCACTTGCCCCACTCGGCTGAACGCCACTGATCTGTTGCCAAGGCACCAGGGGGCTCAATGCCGGATCACAGGCCAAACCATCACCCTCAAAAAGGAGACAAGCCATGACAACCCTATCGAATTCACTGCGTCCCACTCGCCGAAAATTCTCGGCTCAGTGGACTGGGCTGCTGACCGTTTCGCTCTTGGGCCTGGTGTGCGGCCCAACTGCCGCGCAAAGCGATTACCCCAACCGGCCCATCAAGCTGTGGCACGGCTTTGGCGCTGGCGGCAATGCCGACACCGTCGCCCGCCTGATTGCCATGAAGATGAGCGAGGGCCTGGGCCAGCCCGTGCTGGTCGACGCCAAAACCGGCGCAGGCGGCAACTTGGCCTCTGACATGGTCGCCAAGATGCCCGCCGACGGCTACAACCTGATTTTGCTCACGGGTGGGCATGCGGTGTCCGGAGCCATGTACAAGCAGCTGCCTTTTGACCCGGTGACCGACTTCACCATGGTGTCTACCGTCATGTTCATGCCTTTTGTCATTGGCACGTCTGCGGACAGCCCCATCAAATCAGTGGCAGAACTCATTGAGGCCGCCAAAAAAGAGCCCGGCAAGCTCAGCTACAGCTCGGTGGGCGTGGGCTCCACCCAGCATTTGGCCGGCGAGTTGTTCTCCTCCATGGCTGGCGTGGACATGATCCATGTGCCTTACCGAGGTGGCGCCGCCCCCGTGCAAGACGTGATGACCCAGCGTGTCACCGTGCTCTTTGACACGCTCACCCCCACCACGCCGCACATTCGCTCGGGCAAGCTGCGGGCCTTGGGCGTGACCTCCCGCGAGCGCGCCCCTTCTGTGCCTGAGGTGCCGAGCGCGGGCGATTCGCTGCCTAATTTCGAGGTTACCTCTTGGTTGGGTGTGGCCGCACCTGCCAAGCTGCCGCCTGCGGTGCTCAGCCGCGTGAGTCAAGAAGTTGCCCGCGTGGTGGCTTTGCCCGACATTCGCCAGCGTTTGCTCGACCTGGGCGGCGCCCCACGGGCTGGCAGTTCGGAGCAGATGCGCGTGTTGGTGGACTCTGAAATCGTCAAATGGCGCAGGGTGGTCAACGACGCCAAGATTCCCCGTCAGTAAAGAACTGCCCTTTTGAACTCACCCGAGTTGCCCATGAACCTGCCGCAAGACATCGTCACCGATGACCCGCAAGAGCTGGCCTTGCGCCAGCGCTTGGCCAGGCGTCAGTTCTACCTGTGCATCACCGAGCGCACAGAGCGCGAAGGCGACGCCATGGCCAACCTCAAGCCGCTGATGAGTGCACACCTGGCCTGGATCGCTGGGCTCGAAGCCTCTGGCGTGGCCTTTGCGGCCGGCCCATTCAGGGACCATCAAGACCCCAGCTACTGGAATGGCGACGGCATGTTCATTTTGCGGGCCGACTCCAGGCAGGCAGCGGCGGCCATTGCCGACACTTGCCCCTTCCATGCCAGCGGTCTGCGGCGCTACAAGATCATTCCGTGGTGGATGAACGAGGGCTCGATTTCGCTGACCGTCAAGCTCACCAGCGGGCAGGTCGTGCTGGGCTGAGGGCTGTTTTCTTGCAAGGCATTTAAAGAGGAGTTTTCTTCATGACAAGGCCTGAATCTCACACCCCAAGCGCCGGTCCGGCCTACCAAAGCGGCTTTGGCAATGAATTTGCCAGCGAGTCGCGGCCAGGCGCCTTGCCCGTGGGCCGCAACTCCCCGCAACGCGCCCCCTTTGGGCTGTACGCCGAGCTGCTGTCGGGCACGGCTTTTACCGCGCCGCGCGCTCACAACCTGCGCACCTGGATGTACCGCAAGCGGCCGTCGGCCGCGCACGGCCCCTTGGTGCGCATCAGCGACGGCCGCTGGCAGTCTGGCCCCTTCACCGACTGCGACACCCCGGCCAACCGCTTGCGCTGGAGCCCCTGGCCCCTTCCCGAGGAGGGCGCTGATTTTTTTCAAAGCATCATCAGCGTGGCGGGCAACGGCGATGTGCATGCCCAGTCGGGCGTGGCCGTGCATGTGTACGGCGCCAACCGGTCCATGACCGACAGCTATTTCGCCAACAGCGACGGCGAAATGCTGTTGGTGCCCCAGTCCGGCCGGCTTCAGCTGCACACGGAGCTGGGCCTGTTGGAGCTCTCGCCCGGCGAGATTGCCTTGGTGCCGCGCGGCATGCGCTTGAGCGTGACCTTGCCCGACGGCCAGGCGCGCGGCTACCTGTGCGAGAACTATGGCTCGCCGTTTCGCCTGCCTGAGTTGGGCCCCTTGGGCTCCAATGGGTTGGCCAACGCGCGTGACTTTTTGGCCCCCGTCGCCGCCGTGAAAGACAATGCCGGGCCTGTTCGGCTCATCAACAAGTTCATGGGCCACCTCTGGCAAGGCGAGCAGCCACACAGCCCGCTGGACGTGGTCGCCTGGCATGGCAACTTGGTGCCCTGCAAATACGATTTGGCCCGCTTCATGGCCGTGGGCTCGGTGTCTTTTGACCACCCGGACCCGTCGATTTACACCGTCTTGACCTCGGGCACAGACACGCCTGGCGTGGCCAATTGCGACTTTGTGATTTTCCCTCCGCGTTGGCTGGTGGCTGAAGACACCTTTCGCCCGCCCTGGTTTCACCGCAATGTGATGAGCGAAATCATGGGCCTGGTGCGCGGCGTGTACGACGGCAAGGCCGAAGGTTTTGTGCCCGGCGGCATGAGCCTGCACAACTGCATGCTGGCGCACGGCCCCGATGCGGCCACTTTTGAGCGGGCCAGCCAGGCCGACTTGGTGCCCCACCGGCTGCAAGACACGCTGGCTTTCATGTTTGAGAGCCGCCACGTCTTCAGGCCCACCGCGCAGGCGCTGCAGGCCAGCAACCTCCAAGCGAATTACGACGCGGCGTGGCAGGGGTTCAAGCCGGGCGGTGAGGGGGTTTGATTTTTCTGGCAGGTGTGGGCTGTGCTCCAGCCCGGCTGCAAAGCGCCAATTCCCGCCTTCTGATAGCATGCTAACGTTTAAATTTATTCATGTGGAGAAGTTATGGACATCGCAGTGGTGGGCGCGGGCATAGGCGGTTTGGCGGCAGCGGCGTGCTTGTTGCGCAATGGGCACAAGGTTCGGGTGTACGAGCAGGCCCCTGCCATCAGCGTGGTGGGTGCGGCGGTGCAAATGAGCGCCAATGCCGTCAAGGTGCTGGAGCACCTCGGGCTCAAAGACGCACTGGAAGCCAACGCCGTCAAGCCCAAGTCCTTTGAGTTTCGCCGCTTTGACACGGGCGAGTTACTCCACGAAATCAAGCTCGGTGCCGACCATGAGGCGCGCCATGGCAGCCCTTACTACCAAATTCACCGGGTCGACTTGCACGCCGCCCTGTTGGATGCCGTGCTCAAGGTCGACCCGCAGGCTCTGGTGCTGGGCTCCCGGGCCGAGCGCGTGCATGAAGACGCCAATGGCGCCGAGGTGGTGTTCACCGACGGTCGAAAAGTCCGCGCTGACTTGCTGGTGGGGGCCGACGGCATCAAGTCCGTGCTGCGCCAACACGTGGTCGATGAAGCGCCGGTGTCCTTCACGGGCCAGGTGGCTTGGCGCCTGTCCATCCCGACCGAGCGCATTCCCGTGCATTTGCGCCCAGATGTGGTGTCGTCTATCTGGTGCGGCCCCAAAAACCACGCCGTCATGTACTACATGCGCTCTGGCGATGTGCTCAATTTTGTAGGTTGTGTCGAGCGCCCCTGGGAAGAAGAGTCGTGGACGGCCCGCAAGCCCTGGGAAGAGCTGGACCAAGACTACGCAGGCTGGCATCCCATTGTGCGTGCCGCCATTGAGCACGTGGACCGCGACCAATGCTTTCGCTGGGCCTTGAACAACCGCGTGCCCGTGATGACCTGGAGCTCTGCGCGTGTGGCTTTGCTGGGCGACGCGGTGCACCCTACGCTGCCTTACATGGCGCAAGGCGCGGCCATGGCCATTGAAGACGCGGCCGTCTTAAGCCGTGCGGTGGAACTGGACATGCCCATGGACCAGGCTTTGCTGGTTTACCAAAACCACCGCGCGCCGCGCGCGGCCCGCGTGGTCAACGAGTCCAACGAAATGTCGGACCTGTACCACATTGCCGACGCGCAGCAAATGAAGCAAGCCTTCAAAGACCGCAACATTGCGTCCACCCGCAACAACTGGCTCTACCCCTACAACCCCATGACGGTGGACTTGTTCAGCCCCGCCGGCTGAGCTGCCAGCCCCTCAAGCAGTCCAGCGCCTGTGAGGCCAAGCGCGTGTCGGCGTGTGTACATGGGGTGTCTCATTTGGGTGGTATGCCAACGATTATTGACGCGTCTGCGGTCTTGGCTTCTACCTAAAATCCTTGAACCTAAACCCGGCAGTTGGCCGCTTGCTTGCGCTTGAAACACTTGATGAATCAAACACTTGCGCACACGACGACCTTCACCTCAGGGGTGAAAGCGCTGCACGGCCGCAGGTCTGCCGCTTCAGGCCTC
>Ga0209550_10001423_pt1 | contig 22891 bp, 18 predicted proteins | sample LauGreSuBDMM15SN_2_FD_187567 | JGI IMG/M metagenome (GOLD analysis project Ga0209550, IMG submission 187567) | Freshwater lake microbial communities from Lake Michigan, USA - Su13.BD.MM15.SN (SPAdes) (version 5) | ecosystem: Environmental > Aquatic > Freshwater > Lake | place: Lake Michigan... | reverse complement strand
TAATTTTTATTATGTAATTTTTTAAATATATATATTAAAATTAGTTTGATTTAAAAAATATATTTTATAATAATTTAAATGACAGATGACAAAAAGGTTATTCCAGATGAATTTACAAAAGTTATAAAAGATTTTGTCGGAGATTTAAAGACGACATTCCCTGAATATTTACCATTAATTAATAAGTGGTGGAAAGATAACTCGCATTTTGACTACATAGAAGAGATAGAAGAAAGAAACAAGGCTATTTTAAAATCAGAACAAAATAGCGTAAGTATGCTTTTCGAATTTTGTCAAAAAAAATTCCCACCTAGATTTTTTGATATTTTATACCAAAACCCCGATATGTTTAATTCTGATTCTGAGCTTGATACAGAATTTTTGCCACATATTCATTTTAAAAATTTGTGGCAGTTCGAGATTACTGAAAAAACGCGTGAAACAATTTGGAAATACCTTCAACTAATTTTATTTTCAATAATTGGAACAGTTGAAAACAAAGATGCGTTTGGTGATACGGCAAAATTGTTTGAGGCTATAAATGAAGATGAATTTAAGTCTAAACTGGAAGAAACGTTGTCACACATGCAAGGATTATTCGATACCAGCGAAAATGTAGGAGAAAATGTAGAAGAAAAAGAAGGAGGAGGTGGCATACCAAACGCAGAAGATATTCATGAACACATTACTGGAATGTTAGATGGAAAACTAGGTCAACTCGCAAGAGAGATTGCCGAAGAAACTGCTTCTAATTTGAATATGGATATGGAGAATGTTACTGATATGAAAGATATATTTCAAAATTTGATTAAGAATCCTACTAAGTTAATGGGATTAGTTAAGACGGTCGGAGATAAATTGGATTCTAGAATCAAGTCCGGCGAAATAAAAGAAAGCGAATTGATTTCTGAAGCAAGTGAAATGATGAATAAGATGAAGAATATGCCAGGGATGGGAAACTTACAGGCAATGTTGAGTAAAATGGGCATGGGAAATTTATCTGGTTTAGGTGGAAAACTAAATACTGGCGCAATGGAGGCTCAACTAAACAAAAATATGAAAATGGCAAAAACAAAAGAGAGAATTAGAGCTAAAGCCGAAGCAAATGCCAAGGCTAAACTTGAAAAACAAGCAGCAACTATTATACAACAAACACAACCCCAAACGCAAACGCAATCAACTATTTCAGAAGAGGAATTAGTGAAAATATTTTCATCGCAAGAAAAAATCGAGAGAACTCCAAGAGGCGCAAACCCAAATGTTCAAAATAAAGGAGATAAAAAGAAAAAGAGTAAAAAATAAGAGTACAAAATATGTTATAAAAATATTTTATATATTATAAATGTTTCAGGATTACAAGTCTTCAGGAAAACATATGATTTGTGATTTTAAAGGAATACAAAATACAGAGTTGTTAAATAACCCAAATGAATTAAAAGCTTTGTTAAGAGAAATTTGTAAAACATATGAATTTAGTATATTAAATGAAGTAGAATACAATTTTGTACCAATCGGTTGTAGTATTTTATTTTTATTATCTGAATCACATTTGTCAATTCATACTTTTCCTGAAAAAAAACACATGTCATTTGATATTTACACTTGTAGACAATATAATGATAATAACGATTATAATGAAATTTTTAATTTTTTATCCTCAAAATTACAAACTTCTTCAGATAGCAAATGTAATATAATAGACCGATTTTTTTGAAACTATTACTTAATTTTTTAGTAATAGTTTTGATAAACTTTTTTAAAAGATTTATATATATATAATGACAATACAATTTTGGTCCAATGATCCTACAGTATTATTCAATAAAAACTACATTTTTGAATTATGGCCTACAACAACTATGTGTTATGAACAAAAACTAAATGCTATAACTAGGCTAATAATAATTATCACAATTTTAGGATATATTTTAACTATGTCTAATAGAATTTTACTTGTAGGAATTTTAACATTACTAGGTATATTTGTATTATTTAAAATGAGAAAACAAAAAATCACAAAAGAAATGATAAATGAAGGGTTTGTTGTTCAAGGTAATGAAGTTACTGGCTTAAATAATAGAAAATCGGATTCTATTTTTAATCCTGTAACATTAGATGCAGTATTAAGAACTGAATTTAAAGAAGGCAACAAAAAAAATCCATTTAGCAATGTTTTATTAACGCAAATTATGGATGAACCTAACAGAAAATCAGCCCCACCTTCTTTTAATGTTGACGTAGACGAAGATATTACTAAAAATGTCAAGCGTGCTGTTCAAATGATGAATCCGGAAATTAAAAACTCCAATAAACAGCTTTATGGAGACCTTTGGGAGAGATTTGAATTAGACCAAAGTGATAGAGCATTTTATAGCACGGCTAATACTCAAGTGGAACCTGGTGACCAGGGCGCATATTCAAAATTTTTGTATGGAGAAATGTTATCCGGTAAGGAATCAAACGCGGGTGGTGCTTTTGCAAGGGTGCAAGATAATTATAGATATACACTTTATTAAGAGCATTAATGGTAACAAGTTTTATTACCTTTTTTGTCATAAACCCAAATTTCATATTTATATCCTAATTCTTTTGCCGCTTTTTGTTTTAACACCTTTTCACATTTTAAATTAGAAAAAGTGAAAATGATATTTATTAAATGTGACTTTGGAACAAATTGTCAACATATTATTTCAAAGACATTTAGAACCGCAAAAACATATAAATTCATAAAAAATAATGTATATTATAATATATAAATGGCTAACGTCTCTAGTTATACCTTTGATAAAATGTCAAGAATTGGACTAGACAGTTGTTGCATTGACCAAGACACTATTCAAAATGTTGCCTCATGTAACTATATGACACAAAATTATTTTGCCTCAAACTGTTCAATGAAAACCCAGATTGATTTAGCTACTTCGCAACCAGGCATTATGTACAATGGTGGTTTTAATTCTGGAGCCGGTGGTTGCAACATTAATGATTCATCGAAACTTCAAATTGGAACTATTCAAACACACCCCAGATGTAGAATTGACTTATTTCAACGTCCTTTTGCCACGGTACCTTATTTAGGACGTGGCTCTGTAAATCCAGTTATAGAGGCTCAAATTCAACAAGGAGAACAAATTGTGAATAAAAGAAGTGTCAATAACTTAAGTGAAAAGAGCTACATTAAGTATCATCAAACTCCACTTTTGCCCGCTGTTAAGGCTAGACTGGATAACTCAGCTAACAAAATTGAAAATGACGCATCTCAAGGGTGGGTTCGCGGCGGTGTTCCGTCTCGCGAGTTGACACGTGATGGCGATTATTTTAACAAACATTCTACATACCAATATGTTTAAAAATAATGATATTTTTTAATATTAATTTAAATATTAATAACCAATAATATTTAAAATGTATAACACAAAAGTAGTTTGCACATATCATACTCCTGAAGTTTTTTTAGATACCGATATTGTTTCTGAAGACGACAAATTTTTTATTAGAAATGCGATTTATCGTCAAGAACTTTTAGATATTCTAGGATTAAATGAATACAATGAAACCGAAATGAACACAGTTATTTGTGAGTTATATGAAAAGATTCAACATTGCGATGATTTAAAAGAATGTATGAATAAAGTGGCTGAAAAATTTATGGTTAAAAATTCCATGGAGTTTGGCCTAATGTTATTATACGCATATGATTATATGTATTTAACCCACATTTGTGTTTCTGAATTTATAGAAACAGGCAAAATAGATAATAATAATATCTTACAATTGAAATCTCTTTTATTTTAAGGGATTTTTATTTATATCTTTGGTTATATCTTTGGTTGTTTTATCTAATATATATTGACCACAAGGACCACAATGGTCTTCATTTGATAAATCTATTTTGCTATTCATTCTTTTATCACAGTGTTCAATATTCCACCTGCCTAATATTTTTTTATCTTCCTTTATTAATTTTTGTATTATACTTTTAAGAAATTTCATAATAACTATATACCTAACATTATCTTTATATATTTTATTTAATATAAATTAGGCAGTTAAATGTAAAAAAGTATATTAGAGTTTTTTGTTATACTTTTTTTAAAAGTATATTAGTATATTAGAGTTTTTTGTTATACTTTTTTTAAAAGTATATTAGAGTTTTTTGTTATACTTTTTTTAAAAGTATATTAGAGTTTTTTGCTATACTTTTTTTAAAAGTATATATAAATGGCTTCTACTCGTAATAGAAATACACCTGGTAACTATTGTTTAGAACAAAAAGAACATAAACAATTCGAAAATTATACATTATATCCTAATTCGCAATATGGAGCTGCCTATAACACACGATTACCTGGTAATGGATTATTGCCAGCTCAAATTCCGTGGAATAAGCTTTCTTATAACGCTGCCGATACAGAGTCCTTTTTACTTGGAATCAATTCAACCAATCTAGTAAACCCTGCTCCTTGTTTTGTTCCAGAAATTGTAAAAATGAATTCCGCTAATATATATGAGAAAGGTCCGGTTTTTATTCCTGAGCCTTTAGTGATTGAAAAAAACCAAAGACCTTTTCCTATTCCGAATTAAATTAAATTAATAAATATAAAATTATTAATAAATTCAATTAAATTTTGTTTTTGTTGTTCTGTAGGAACGCATGGATATTCTACGGATATTAAATGTAATAAGTTCCAAATAATGTGAAAATATTTTCTATCATTAAAAGTCCTGTTAATATTATATTTAAAAATTGTATTTTCATTAAATAAATTTGGCATTGATTCAAATGTTTGAATGTTAATAGTTTTATCAAGAGATATATCCATATAATATTAAATAATATAAAAATAAAATATTAAAAAAATGTTTATAACTAAATAATGGAACTAATATACAAAAAAGATAAATTAGGTAAAGAAATTTTATCTAATGAAGACGAAACTCAACAAATAATGATGGAGTGGGAAAAACCCTACATGGAAAAATCTATTGAATTATTAAACCCATCTGGAAAAGTATTAGAAATAGGATTTGGTTTAGGTTACAGCGCAACTAAAATTTGTAGCTTTGAAAATGTAAAAGAATATGATGTTATTGAATGTACCCCTATAGTATGGGAAAAATTTGAAGAATTTAAAAATAAACAAGAGGCATTAAGGTCTGAACTAATTATAAACTTAATTAAAGGTCGGTGGGAAGATGTTTTACAAACTACAGGAATATATGACTGTATATATTTTGATGATTATATATTAGATAAACACAATGTTTCAAAAAAAGATAGAATCGTAGATTTTTTATATAAAGTGTTAGTAAAACACACAAAAATAGGTTCAAAGATTTCATTTTATTCCACAAATAATTCAAAAGAAGCATTTAAAAATATAAATTGTATAAAAGTTGAATGTATAGAATATAATATTGATATACCGGATTATTGCAAATATGCTAAAGGAGATAAAATGTATATACCAATTTATACAAAAATAGCAGAAGCAGATAAAGAAATAAATGAAAAATTTAAAAATATTTTACAAGAAAGATACGTAAAAAAAGAGTTGCCAATAAATGTAAAAAGCCAAATTGAAAAACAAATAAACCAAAAATTATTGTTAGACAATATAAATTCTAGAAACCCGAGTTGCGGTTTAATCATAATTGATAATTTTTATAATAATGCCATGGAAACAAGAAACTTCATTCTAACACAAGAATTTGCGGTTCGTGGAAATTATCCAGGTCAAAGAACGATATCATACGCAACGCAAGAACTAAAAGATATTATTCAAGAATACGTTTTACCTTTTGGAGGAAAAATAACAGATTTTCCTATGCCAGATGAAAGCAACAAAAATGACAATAGCATATATAATGGCGCTTTTCAATATACAACAAGTAGAGACCGTTCGTGGGTACATATAGATGGATTTAATAATTGGGCTGGAGTGCTATATATGACACCGAACGCACCGTTATCTTCAGGGACGGTATTTTATCAATACCAGGATGGTACAACTTGTAAAAAAGACCAAACAATCCTGAATAATAAAAAAGAAACAGATAGATTTAGTCAAGATTTAACGAAATGGAAACAAGTTGATACACTTGGTAATGTTTTTAACAGGCTTATTCTATTTGATTCAAATCGGTTTCATATGTCAACTGATTATTTTGGCGATACAAAAGAAAACGGAAGATTATTTCAAGTATTCTTCTTTTCAACTGAGAGATAATATAAATAATAAAAAAAATAAAAAAAATAAAAAAATGAAATCATCTTAGTGAGTATATTTATTTTAATTATAAAAATACATAATTAAAATAAATATAAAAATTATTAATTAAAGTCTTAAAATTAGTATAATAAAATGCAAGATTCTATTTACCTTTATTCAAGAGGAGACAGATTAGGTAGCCATATACTTCAATATTTGTCTATTATTATTTATGCCTTTTATAACAATTTATATATTGTTTATGAGCCTGAAAAGGTGAATTATAACAATGATTATGAGTATGAAGGAACAAAATACACCGCGAGTTTTATTGTTAAAGCAATTTTAAATTGGATTGATATTCATAACAAAAAGTTCCCGCCAAAAAATTATTTGGAAAAGTATAAAAACTTAAAATTGATGGAATATTTATTGAATTTTCAAACTAAATATGAGTCAAATTCATACTTTTATAGCTGCGACTTATTAATAATTACAACACAAGTATTATATAATATTAAGAGAGATATGATTAGTTATTTTAAAAAATATATTTGTAAAAGTATGCGATGCCAAATATTAAATATAGTTCCAAAAAATTACACTTTACCTTATAATCCAGAGAAAACCATATTGGTTCATTTAAGAATGGGAGATGTAAAAGATAGACCGGATTATGATGGCTCGATTTGTAGTAATCATTATAAAGAAAGAATTGATAATGATTATCAGAGTATACAAGGTATTGCTACACTTGGATATTGTAATATGCAGACACCATTAGCTAGACATAAAGTGGATAAGGCAATTTTAGAGGCAAAACAAAAATACCCAGAACATGAGGTTATTATAGTAACTGCGCCAGGTGATTATGATATAGATTATCCGTATAGATGTATTCGCAGTAATGATGAAAATTATGATTTATTTTTATTATGTAACGCAGATGTTCTTATATTGTCAAGAAGCACATTCGCATTATCAGCGGCATTTTTGGGTATCGCGAATGAAGTCTGGTGCCCGTTGTGGGGACATTTTGTTTGTACAGGTCTCTATACAAAGTATGACAATAGTAAATTTAATTATTTTTTTTGAAATACATTTTCCTTTAATTTCCGTTAAAAGTAGTCATTTTTGTTTCTTGTATAATATTAAATGCCAACTTTTAATATATTAATTGCTTCTATAGGTAGAGAAAGTGTTAAAAATATGTTATATTCTTTAAAAAATCAATTAACCGAACAAGATTGTATTACCCTTGTGTTTGATGGTATAATTCCTAATTTTGAAATAGACACTAGTGATTATTTATGTAAAATATATATACATTATGAGTCCACTAATTTAGGACATTGGGGTCATGGAATACGTAATAAATATAATTCAATGTTAGAAAAACGGGATTTTGTATTACACGCAGACGATGACGACATATATTTAACGAATACTTTTCAATTACTTAGGAGAGATTGTGTAGATAAAAATTGTTTATATGTAGCAAAAATGAATTTTAGACCTTGGGAAGATAGATGTGTTCCAGAAACTAATGAAATAAAGATAGGAAATATTGGAACACCATGTGGAATAGTGCCATATGAATTAAATATAAAGAGCAAATTTGGTGAATTTCATGGTGGAGACTTTTTATTTTATGAATCTATTTCAAGAGATACTAGTAATATTATTTTTTTAGACCATATAATTTATCAAATACGTTCTTTACAAATATTAGATGTTATTTCTAAAAAATACAAGTTGGATAAAAATATAGCAAGTGGTTGTCATAATTATATACCAGGATATACTTCTCTTTTTGAATATTTAAGATATGAAGTCCGTAATATGTTAGAAATTGGTATTGGTTCGATTGAAAATGGACAAATGAGTGGAGTAGTTTACCTAGGGTATAAAACAGGAAATAGTTTAAAATGTTGGGCTGAATATTTTCCCAATTCCAAAATATATGGAATAGATATTTATGGACATCCAGAATTAAATACAGATAAAATTACTACATTTGTAGCAGACCAGAGTAATGCGTTATCTTTACAAAATGTTATAAAAACTATTAATTCTAATTTAGATGTAATTATAGATGATGGAAGTCATAATTGTGAACACCAGGTATTTTCTTTTATGTTTTTGAATCAATATTTAAGTAAAAATGGCATATATGTAATTGAGGATATTCAGCCTGAAAATATTGATAAATTTATAGACTTAAGCATATTTCCAAATTTTTACATAAATTATATTAAAGATAAATTTAATATTAAATATTTTGATACAAGAAAAACTAACAATCGTGCTGACGATTTTATGATGGCTTTCATACGCAAATAAATAATTAATAAATATTAATATATAATGTTTTATAATTCGCAATAATACACATTTTATAATATATAATGTGTATATGTTATTTCAAGTAGAAAATTCTAATATATATACAGAAATTGATATTTATTATGTAAATAGTTATATACAATATATGATTGAACTATTAAAAATAATAATAATAAAACATAATCTAAATATTAATATTATTTTGGGAACCAAAAATTATACATTTAATAACAATAATAAATTAATAAGAATAAATATCAATTGGGAACATACTTTGGTGACACAAAATGGTCGTGACATTAACCTAAAGTGTTTACAAGGTAAAGTATTCACAAATACTGGAGAACCTTATTTGGTTCGTATTGATAAATACGAAGAGTTGATTAATTCTGATATAGTTATAGATTATAGTATTCCAAATATATACAATATTTACGCTAGTAATAAATATAATAATTTTTATAAAAAAATGTTATATATTTCTCCTGTATTATTTGATTATGATTTACAAAATTATAAAAAAAATAGAGAATTAAATGTATTAACTACATTTATTAATATAAATGAACCTCGAAGGAAACAATTGTTGGATAATATTCAATTAGCTAATTTACATCATAAAAATATAAATAATTGTTTTGGCAATGATGAATTAAAAAAATTATATCTTAATATAAAAATACTTATTAATATTCATCAAACAGAACATCATCATACATTTGAAGAGTTACGTGTATTACCAGCTTTATTATCAGGAGTTATAGTTATATCAGAAGAATCTCCGCTTAATAATTTAATACCGTATAATGATTTGATAATTTGGTCCTCTTATGATAATATAATAGAAACAGTAAATAAAGTTATAAATAATTACGATTATTATTATAATAAAATTTTTAAATCAAAAAATATATTAACATATTGTCATAAGAATAATATAAAAAAACTTGAAAACAAAATAGTTTATACAATCTGATATAAATTATCAGTATTTCCTCTAAACAATGCTATCCATAAAGAACAATTACCAGTATTACAGACAATATATTTACATTTTGACATTATAATTGTTATAGCTAGATAATATTGCGAATATACAAAATTTGATTCTTTGTTTACTTTATCAACTGATAACTGATTTGTTTTTTTAATAGTTCTAATTTCATCTTTAAAATAAAATGAATTGTTTGGAAATTCTTGTATCATTCTTTCTATAAATTCAATTTCGTCACTTTGAACTAAGAATTTTATATTATTATTTTCATTATATAATGTTCTAGCTTTTTCTACAATTGACTCATAAGATGGTAACTTGATTTCTGTAGCCTTATCATTGCCTCTATAAAATAAAACACAAATATCATGATAGTTATTAATATTATATTTATTTTCAATATAATTAATATCATTTTTTATATCTTCCGATGGAGTAAAATATTTTTTAACAAAATGTGTCAAATCTTTAAAGTTTAGATTTTCATAATTACTATATTGATACTGTTCTCTAAAATCTATAGGATATTCGTAATTAATTTCATAATCTAAATTATTCGAAAAATATTGATGAGTTATATCATTCATATTAGTTCCAAATTTATATAAATCTAATTGTTTTGAACTATCTACAAATATGGGCAATTTTTTTACAGCGTTAAAATATAAAATGATATCAAATAACTTTACAGTACAGTTACTAAAGAATCCAGTGCTTGGATGTAGCGACAATATTTCGCTATCAATATAACTAATATCCTTAAATAAATATATATTATCACATATATTATCATACTTTTGTATTAAATTTAAATAATAACCAGGTGCTAAACAATTGGCTCCAAAAAACCCATCTTTCAAATAATTATGAACTGAAAAATGTGAACTAATGACATCGTCTCCTACTGGCAGCCCTAATTTGTAACAACCTATCGCAAAATAAACATCTTCCGCATCTGTTAATAAACTTTGAGACTGTTGACAATTTTCACTTGTTTTACTACTTCCAAACGTATCAATAATTTTAATCATATCTAATCTTTTTCTTAATGAGAGTCCACCTTGAAAATTACAACTTTGAGGGTAAATATTTTCACGTTTCATTTCATTCCATAAATAACATTGGTTTCCACCAATATAACTTTTATTTAAACTCATATAATAGTCAATTGTGTATGGCGGTTTATTTATAATTGTGCTATTTGCCGTAAATACTAATACATAGTCACCATACAAATTTTCCCACAATTCTTTAGATTTTATAAAATCGCAATATTCATTATATTTGTAACAGTTATTTTTAAGTTCTCTAATTTCGATGTCTTCATTATTTATTAAATCTAACCATATATTTTTTAAACCCTCACCGCAATAAAATACGACTTTCCATCCTTGTCCTAATTTTTTATAAAAATCATTAATTACAAACGGTAAATGTTTTAAAAATCTAGGTTCAACTATTACAGCAGTATTAGGTTGTTTATTTAAATTATTGTATCCATTTTCAACTATTTGTTTCAATATATCGTCTTTAATCGTAGCTATTTTTGTATAATTCTCAAAGTAAGTTAAATCTCTAATACTTTCATTTGTTTGAACTGATACATCGCCTCTTGTCATCTTGACATTTTTAAAATATTCAAAGGATTGTATTCGATAATGGTTTAGTCTTATTTTATTATTTTGTGTAATCTCATTCATATGTTTTTTTTGTATAGTCCCTGAATTTACTAACCAATGAATCCATATTTCAGAGCTATCATTAATAGCAGATGGTTTAAATATGTATTTTGTTCCATTTTCAATGTCTTCTTCTCTATGTAAAATAGCAGTTCTAATATCTTTTGGGTGGTCTATTAAATTATCGCTACCATAGAAAAATGAATTTGTATAGATAACGTTGTATTCATCAAATTCACAAATCGCATCGACTAATTTTTGTTCAGTTCCAAAAAAGAATTCATCTAAATCACAAATACATAACCATTTAGTTTTTTCTTTTAAATTTTCATTATCAAATACATTTCTATAATTATTTTCCTGTTGATATTTCTCTGGTTTAAAATAATATGTGACTATGTTTTTATCAATATATTCTTGTAAAATATTTAGAGGGTTGTCAGAGCTATCATTATCAATTAAATAAAAATGTTCAACCCCTTGCCATAAATAATGCTCTATCCATGTTTTCAAATTCATGGTTTCGTTTTTGAAAATTGCCATTACACTTAAATTATTTATTTTATTTATTTTTGTTTCGTTCATTTCATTTATTTCTAATTTTATATTTTCAGCAATTATTTTATTTTTTTTAATAACAAACAATATATCGTCCCATCTATTTTTAATATGTCTCAAATCGATTATTTCATATGTATATCCATTTGGCACCAATGTTTTAAAAGTGTCGCACCAGTTTATATCTTGAACATCTTCTACTATTAATATACCTTCTGTATCTAATAATTGTAAATAATTTTTTATAAAGTATATCATACTGTCAAGTGTATGTAGACCATCATCTAAAATAAAATCAAACACTATGTTTTGTTTTGAAAAATAATCGATACTATCTTGTGAATATGCATTCATTTTTAAACAGTTAATCCTCTTGTATTCATTCAAAAAAATAGGAGCTTGACTAATATCAATACCATATATATTTGCGTTAACAAAATAGTCATTCCATAATTTCATTGACCCACCATATTGAACACCAATTTCTAATATATTTTTAGATGTTAAACATTTATCTTTCATTAATTTTTCATATGTTTCTAAGTAAGAATGAGTAGTATCTTTATCAGTAAAATAAGAAAGATTTATATTTTGATTACTAATTCTATTATCTATTATTTTATCTAATGAAAAATAGTGAACTGTATCTTTATAGTTAATAAAATTGGTATTATTATGTAAATTTGGCCATTCGTGGTGTAACTTTAATTCTTCTAATTGTATATTATCATTTTCGATTAGTTGGAGCAATAAAAATAATCCAAATATCTCCTCTGTTACTTCAGACATACTTTCAGAATATAATCCATTTATATAGTTTTTGTGTAACCAATCTGTTATTGTACAATACCAAGTCATCATATTAATAAATGTCTTTGTCGGTATAACAAATGTATGAAGACATATGAATTTGTCCGCTTTATGATGACCCTTTATTGATTCGTATGTATGACTTGTATTAAAATAATTATTGTATTTCTCGAGTATTGAATTGTCATATGGTTTACATATGTAACTAACATCAATCTTATTAGCAACTGTTAAACTGTAAAAATAAGTATTATTTTCAGACGAATTTATTTTTTGTTCCATATCATAAATAAAATCTGACTCTAATTCCATATCATATTGTATAAACCCGATATAATTTGTCTTTGTGTATAGTTTGTTTTTGAATACGTGATATAAACAAGAGGTTTGACAATAATTAGTAGCTTGATAGAGACTATTATAGTTATCTAATTTGTATTCACTAACAATATTGTATTTTTTCTCTTTATTGTATTCTTTTGAATATTTTTGATTCACATCATACATTGTAATTTTATCGAGTGAATAATTGTCAAGATTTTTATAACAATGATCAAATAGCTTATTATGCCAAATATTATAAATAGTAATTTCTTTATTCGAAGTATTAATATTGTTTTTACAATATTTTTCACTAGGATACTCGTTATTATAATGGTCAGTATTTGAGTTATGGATTTCAAAAACCCTGGGGTTATTTTTACATATCCAAAATTCGGCATCCCAACGATTATTTTTAAAACGATTTTCCACATTTAATGAATCTGAATCCAGTAAAGGCAACTGTTTAATATAATCTGAATCACCCCACCAAAAATTTCCAGAAAAATGTGATGGAGCATACGATAAATTTGTAGTATAATTACAACCAACCGCTTGATAACCTTTATTTAATTGTTCAATACAGATATCATGATTATAGATTATAAAATATACCATCATATCAATCCAATCATTTATACATTTTTTTCCATAGTCATGAGTAATTCCTTTTGAATGTAAATATAAAATATTATAATTATTAATATTTTCTGACATTTCTTTTAGTTTATTAATTGTTGGATGTTCACACAATTGTCCATTAGATGAATAATTACAAATATCATATTTTTTTCCATATTTATTTTCTGATATCGGAATTCCGATATTATTTATATATATTTTCTCCAGTTTTTTAATTAACTTACTTTTATTAATATGGTTTATCAAATATTCAAGTCTTTTTAGACCAATATCTTTTAAATTACAATTATGTATGACACATATATTCTTTCTTTTTAAAGGATTACTCGCATTTAAATAATTATCATACAAATTTGTATTTTTACCTATAATACAATCCGCCAAATTTTTATAAAATGTTTTATTTGGGTCATTAAATGCGTCTAACCATTTATTCGAAAACATTGGTTCTTTGAAAAAGCTGGCATATAATTCATCATCATTATCCACCTTAATAATGTATTCAACTAATTCATCAAAATTCGCGAAATCATTCGCATTAATAAAAGTGGATGGGTTAAAATCATTTACTACTTCTTTTGTCCCCCAATAAATAGGAACACAGTTGGATTTAAAAATATCGCAAATCTTTTCAGTAACATAACCAGGATAGTCTTCATTCTCAAAGGCAATCGCAAACTTGTATTTATTATTATGTTCTATTTTTCCGGAACAATTTACACCTCTTGGTACATTAAATCCGATATTATTCAAATAATTGCCTCCACAGTGAACCTTTTTATATCTTGATAATTTTTCAACAATAGTTCTTCGGTGTGTTGTTTTAACTTCTCCATTCGCTATAAAAGAACAGAAATTTTCTCTCTTTGAAACATTTATAACACCTTTTTTTCTACGTTGGCATTCTTCTAACAAATAATCATTCATATATCCTAACCACAACGGAAATCTAGTATTTTTATCACTATTTCTATCAAATGTGAAATTGAAATTAGCTTCAGCTCTTATACCAAATGGTTCTCCTGAGAAGAATACTTTTCTAACATTAGGGTATTTTGTATGTTCATTTCCAAAAATACTATAAAATAATACATCTGGATTTTGAGTAGGACCAACAATAATTACTTCTCCAATGTTTCCGTATTTTTTCAATATATCAGTAATAAAATTATTATAAAAATCAAAAGAACCCCCGCAATATTCATCATACCACCAATCGCAAAAAGCAATTCTTATATCTTTTTTATTTTCGGAATTTATTGAAAATGTTAGACAATTACTATTATTGTTTATATCTGAACCAAAACACGACATATCTTTATGAGAAACTACAAATTTATTAGCATAATTATACTTGATTATCTCCCCGTAAGATTGTGGATTGTCAATCGCGCATTTAATAGAACAATTATTAACAAAACTTAAAATGTTTTGTGCGGCTTGTTTGCTAATAATATAAGCAAACCCAATATTCCATAATTTATAAACATCTTTTTCAAAAATGTGTATTTCATTTTCATTACCTGATATATCATATGTACTGTTAGATAAGGAAAGAGCTAACGCTAAATGTTCGATATTTTGTTTTACAAATTTATCTGTAATTTTACTCAAAATTGATTTAAAATCAATACATATATCAACATCATCTTCTAAAACAATGTAATAGTCATTATTTGCATCATTTATCAAAGAGTTGTATATATTTAAATGGCTTAACGCACATCCAATAACACCTTTACGATAATTAAAATTATTGCCTTCAAAAAGCAATCTGAGTTCATCAGTCTCTTTTAGTTCATTACCATCAACCGCTTCAATAAACTCATAATTGGTTATATTTTCTCTTTCAAACTGTTCTATCATTGATTTTTTTCTATCTTCTCTCTTTTTCAAATTGATAACTTTAATATTATTTTTTTCGATAGATGGTTTATTCATTTTTTCTTGTATTTCTTTGGTTTCTTTGGTTTCTTTGGTTTCTTTGGTTTCTTTGGTTTCTTTGGTTTCTTTGGTTTCTTTGGTTTCTTTTGAAAAAATCATATTACCCCATTCAACCGCTCTATTTTTCCAAGAACAATTAAAAGCATATTCTTTTCCTTTTTTCTTTAGTTCATTTTTTTGTTTGATAGACAAATTTAATAATGTATCAATTTCATTTCCTTCAGAAATTTGTAGTCCATAATCTCCAATAGTATTTACAAGTCCAGCAACTGGATAATATAAACAAACAACCTCAGAAGCTAATAATTCGAGAGAAGTAATACACGAAGTTTCTTGAAAATAACTCGGATATAACCAATATTCCGCACTAGACATTAAATTATACAATTCTGTTTTATTTAACTTACCGACATGCGTAATACTAGGGGTTTTTTGAATATATTCTAAAATTGTGTTGTCTTCTTCAGAATTTGGAAAATTGTTGTACGATGCAATAAATAACTCTGAGTCTGGGATATTTTCAGTAATTTTAGGCCATAATTGAGTCAATTTTTTAAGACCTCTTTCACTACAAGATGTGTACACAAATTTATTCATAACCTTTTTATTGTTAAAAGTGAATAGTTCAGGGTTTATGCCATTGTTAATGATACGCATTTTTTCCTTTAATTCCGGATACAATGAAATAAAAAGGTTCTTGTGCCATTCGGTTTGACAAACGCAGCCATTAATTTTCGGAGACCATTTTTTAATTATATTTTCAACTGACAAATTTGTTCCATAGGGAAACAAAACTATGTCATGACCCCAAATAAATGTTTGGTATGATGAAAAGTTTTGATACAACTCGTAAAAATTTAAATATCTTGAAACAATTATTGTATGGAATGCCGTAGTCTTTATTAAATTGTTTAAATTATTTAAATTTACATATTTAATATTATCAATTGTTTCTTCTTCAACAGCTCCGGCAATATATATTTGATAATTTTTGGGAAAATTTTGTGATAAACTAATCGCCGCGGTTTCTGACCCACCTAAGGCATTAGTAAGGCTGTATGTATAGTTCCACTTAAATGGTGAATAGCCTGTATAAAATAATATTTTATTACTTTTAAAACATTCATCTTGAGTAAATAGAGGAGTATCTAATTTAGGTTTTATAATTCCATATATTTCATATTTAACCATAAAATCGTAATCATAAACTGGATAATTTAATGAAATTAAAAAATCAATGTATTCTTTAAATAATTTCATAAATTCTGTGTCATTCTTAACTCTTTCAATAAAAAACTGTAAATTATAAAGCAAATTTCCTATAAAAAAATTTTTATTTTGTTGAGTTGAAAATATGTGTTTCTTTATAAATAAAATTTTATACATTTGAATTATTGTATCAAAGTCCTGCATTTTATCAGCAATTAAAATCATGTAATATGGTAAAATAAAATTTGCCTTGCTTACATCTAGAAATAGTTTACCTTGTAAATTATATTTTAAATATTTTTCATTGTAAAATGGCTTCACAATATTATAATATCCATAAGCAATATCGTTCATACCATTTATGCAATAATAAGTTATTAATTCACATAGACATTCTACTCTCTCTTTATCATATGAAAATGACTTAACTAAATAAAAAAACCCAGTTTCTTTTTGGTTTAAAACATTATAACAGTTATACAACCTTAAACAAGTGACATACTTTTCTTGCACCCAATTATTATTATCAAGAGTTATTTTATACCATTTTATAGCTTCTTCGTATTTTCCATAATCATAATAACTATTTGCGCAATAAAACCCGTATCTATTGTATATTTCAGCTTTGTTTTTAAAAGCTTCTTCGTATGCCTTTTCAAGAATCAAGGCATCTTTTAAATATTTATCTTTATCTTGATTTCTACTACTGGTCCTTCCTGAAATAGTATAGTAGTTTCCATTAATTGTAGCATGCCCATTTGTATTTTCACGGCATACAAGAGCTTCATGGAGAACACCATAATACATCCATTTTTTTTTATTATTAACGATTTGTGGCCTTACATAACTTGTTCCATTTACATCACCGTACTGTATAAAGTAAGAGTCCATTTTTAAATCGGGGAGTACAAAATCTCCGTGTATTTCATCATCCGCGTCAATTATTAATAAGTATTTACTTTTTCCGTAAGCATGTTCTAATGCCTTTGTTCTATTATACCCAAAGTCTTTCCATTCATCCACAAATAGCTCACCTTTAATATTTTTTTCTTTAAAAAAATTGATTATTATTTCCTTTGTGTTATCAGTTGAACCTGTATCAGAAATTACCCAATAGTCAATTGGAACTTTTTGTAATAATTTATCTAAAGTATCTTTAATTATGTGAGATTCATTTTTTACAATCATATTTAAACATAACTTTGGCTCTTCTGAATTAATTAATTCGTTAATTATTAATTCCATTTAATTTAAATATTATATTTTCTTTAATTTGTAATTAAAAAAAATATATTATTATTAGTTATAATAATGAAGCCGGCAACATTTCAACTAAGAAACCAAAATAATACCAATGATAAAGAAGAACGAAATAATACAAATGAAGAAAATGAACGAAATAGGAAAAATGAAAAAGAAGAATATAAGAATATTTATTCTATTAAACCACTTAAAGTGGCAGAAAATGTATATTATTTACAAAAATAATAGAATTATTACACCTTTTCATATTTACTACTCTGTGGAATGCGGAATATTATGTTTTGCTTCTACGGTGCGATTATTATCATAATACCATCTTCTTGTTTCTTTATTCCATAACTGTTTATTTCGTTCATTAAAAAATTGTTTTCTTGAAATTTTATTGATATACCACACCCCGTTTGGATATTTTTTTATTTCTTCGTTATCCATATAAATATATTGATATAAATATATTTATATTATTTTTGTCACATTTTAATTCTTCAAAGATGTAAAATATCAAGTTTTTATAAGGTATACTTTATACTTTATAATTTACTATTAAGGGTTTTCATTAAATCCATATATGTGTTAAAATCGGTTGTATAACTATATGCGTTAATAGAAACTATATCAGATTCTGGGATTTTAAATTTTTGTTTAATTTGTAACACCGCAACACCCCTGTAATTTAAATTATAAAAATAGCTAAAATCGAGACTGTCTCTATAAAATTGTAATATATAAAATAATACTTTCCATACATCTCCAGTCCACGGAACCATTGTTTTTAATATTCCATCTTCATATGTATGTCTGAATGGAATTTTCAGTTGTTCGTCGTAATTTAATGGTATTACATCGTCTAATAAAATTTTACCATTTTCATTTAAATAATTTATTGCGTTATTTATGTCTTTTATTACATATTCTGATTGATGCATACCATCTATAAAAACAATATCAAATAAACTATTCAACATATCAAATAAACCATTTACCTCTACATTTTCGAAAAAGTCATCGGATGTTTTTATAACTAAATTATCTGATTCAAAAGCCGGTGAAGGGTCAACGCCGGTTTTATTAGTAAAATGAACGTTGTTAAAAGTATACCCGGTTTCAACTCCTATTTCCAAATACTTATCCTCTGGTTTACTTACATAATTAATAACATCATGTCTCTCAGTAAAATTTGAGTTATACTCTATTTTATGTATATAATTATTTATAATTTCATAATTTTCACAAGATTTATAACGCAACATAAAATATTTAATTAAAACCTCAGGTGTTTCATCTATTAGACTGTAACATTTACACATAGAAAACCCATAAATATCTAATAAATATTGCAAGTTTTCAACACTACATTTATTATCTAGAATAAAAAAGTCATTTGTTTCATTTTTATATAGTAGTTTAATTTTTTCTATATTTAATAACAAACTATCAAACCCTATAATACAGTATTGTTTATCGTAATCAACATTTACAATTTTATTACAGTATTTATGTTCATATGAGTCATCCCTCTTCCAAATTTGGCTTGCGTTATCTATGTACGTTTCATCCTCATATGCATTTAAACTTTTCATATGTTCATTAATTTTAAAATTATTATAAAATATAGGATAAATAAATTGCGGACCAATCCTATTTATTTCGCTATTTCTAATTAATGAAAAATTATTATTATTGTTATTCATATACTGAATGTATCCGAATTTATGAATTTTGGCAATTTTGGTTGTTAATGCCGTTCTAAGTATAATCTCGTAATCATCGCAAATAGGTAAAAACTCACAATAATTACCAGCTTCAATTAATGATGTTTTTCTCCAAATTCTTGGATGATTCGGGCAACAAACCAGATGACTTAATGTAATATTATTTATATTTGATGTGTTATAAACATTTACCCATTTATTATTATACTTTTGACAATAATAACTACCATATCCTTTACTAATAAAGTCACCGTAAAAATGATTTGAGCCATTTTCATATAATATTATACAATCCATATAAATAAAACCCACTTCTTCGTTTTTGTCAAAATAGTCAGCTGAATCTTGTAGTACAAAAGGCAATATTTCATCGTCGTGGTCAAACTCAAGCACATATTTTCCTCTACATAAAGAAACTGCTTCATTTTTAAGATTTCCTATATTTCCATTATTTTCACTTTTTCTATAAAGTCTTACCCTAGAATCATGTATCATTAAATTTCTTAAAAAATTAAAATGTTCATCGTCGGGCGAGTCATCTATAATTATAAACTCCCAATCTTTTAACGTTTGTTTTTTTAAGCTTTCATAGGCTCGCACAATCTTATTATAAGAATTGTATGCAGGTGTAAAAACCGAAAAAATGGGTCTCACTTGTTCTCTCTTATAAGAGCAGTTGTATATAAAACAATAGTTTACAGCTTGATTGAAATCATAAATAGAGTTTATTTCTTTTAAATGAATCCATCTATTCCTCATTCTTTCAGTTATTACAGACATTACATTTTCTATATATTCCTCTTCGTTGTCTCCATATGTAATTAATATTTGATAGTTCGAATCAAATAATTTATTTAAATCCGTTTTATTATTTGTTATAAAAATGGAACAATTAAGTTTTTCACTATTTTCAATAAAAAATTTATCGATGTAACCAAATTTATCATGCCTATAAAATATAATATAAGGGTATTTCATTGTATTTTATTATTATTATGAAAAATTTTTATATTGATTTACTATTTATATATTTTGTATATTTATATAAATAATTTTATTAATATTCTGGTGTATGTTTTTTAAATAAACACCCTTGTGGTATTAAGCCCTTTACATCATTTGTTACAACTGCAGGATTCTGGTTGTTACAATCAGTCATCCAAACTTTAATTATACAGAAATTTTTCTTAGGAGAAATGGTAATCCCAGTAACACAATTAACAAACCCTAATTGTTTGCTAATAGTTCCGCCAACAACAACATAAGTTAATTCCTTCCAAACTTTATAAACATTTTTATTAGAAACTTTGTATGAAAAGCAACCACCATTTCTATTCTTAGGGTCTTCCCAAGCTGGCTTAATTCCTTCACGCATCATAAACAACATACAATTTTCCACTAAAATGGCGGGAAGTGTCTCTGTAACCGCAACGGTTTCTTCTATTGTTTTAAAAGTAGAAATTGGAATATAACTTTGCATGCTCCAATCAGTATTATGAGGTAAATGCGCCCAAAGAGTCCATTTATCAGATAAATAATGAAATGTATCCATGCAGGGTGTTTCAGTTGTCATTGTATTATGCTGGGATTCCATTTGTATTTAATTATTTCATTTTTTTTTTAAATCGTTTTAATAATATATTATTAATAATTAATAAATATAGTCGTCTTTTTTTATTATAATGAATTTATCATCAGAAACTTCAAATTCTCTCACATTTACGTTCTGGTCAATAATTTTGACATTCAATTTGTTAAGATTCAGCCTATCTTCACTCGTTAATTGGCATATTTGATAATTATACAAATAATACTTGAAAAATTTTAAATCCAGAATATTATCAACAATATAATAGTTAAATTCTTCTGTTTTAAGATTTATTTTATAAGAAACATCGTTTATTTTAACTTCGACTAACATAAATTGAATATTTGATAACTCATAATTAGTATTAAATGGTTGAGAATGTAATATTACTCTGTTAACACAACGGGTATCAATAGCTTTTTCATTATCAGAAAATAAGTAAATACTATTTTCATCAGGTTCAAAATATTGTTCTTTATTATCTGTATAATATTTCACATGGATTGAATCATTTTTGATATGATATATCTCATTTTTGATAACATTTTTTTTATAAATGTCATTAACTATTTTTTTTAAGTGTGGGTTTGATTCTACAATTAAGTTTAATTTTATCACAGCCTTATTGTAGAATAACTGTCCTTTACTATAAAGACTAATTAACTTGTATGATGATGTAATTAAAAAATTAGTATAATTATCAGGATAATTACGTTTTAGATAATCATTTAATAAAAAACAGACTAGTCCCGTTCTAATAGAATTAATTAAAAAACTTAACATTTTTATATTTATTATTATTAATAAACTCTTTAAATTATTTTACGACATTAAATATTTAGAGCGCTTACGCTTTTTTCAAATTCTCGTATTTCAATCATACTAAAATATTTTATATGGAACTGCATAAAAAATATTTATGTGTTTATTTACTGATGTCTTTCTGTAGTGTCAATAGTTGTTTCAACCTGTGTAGGATAATAATTACACGAAAACCCCACATGACAAAACTCAGATTTATTATATTTTTATACAAATACTTTTACGCCAGTTAAAGAGACAACACTTTTAATGTCCAAAGACTTTGTTAGCTTGGCATATTGGGATGATGTATTCAAAAAATATAATGCACCAAGGGTTGAATCTATAAGTACTGGGTTCGCTGAAGATGATTGTTCTACTGTAAACTGTGCTGTTATTGTTGCTGAAACAAAATCAGCTGTTGCCGCCTGCTTTGCTGTGATGGTAGTTACTCCTGGGGCAATAATTGTTACTTTATTTCCAGAAATAGTTGCCACAGATAAATTGGAGCTGGTATAAGTAAAAGGACCTGTGCTATTTGATTTTGGTGCAGTAATTGTAAAAGGTAAACTGCCAAATACTTTGGTGGGAACACTAAAATCAGTTAAGGTTGTTTGAAAAGAAATGGCGGATTTTGTGTTACGGTTTATATCATCAAATATATCAATTCCGTTTAAATTATCCAAAACACTTTTGTTCATTTCTTCACCAACCCTAAAAACTCCACCCAAAAAAAAAGATAACTCGTCTGGCATATATATATATATATATATATATATTTTATAAGTAATAAAAATATATATTTTTATTAC
>Ga0209550_10001422_pt1 | contig 22905 bp, 19 predicted proteins | sample LauGreSuBDMM15SN_2_FD_187567 | JGI IMG/M metagenome (GOLD analysis project Ga0209550, IMG submission 187567) | Freshwater lake microbial communities from Lake Michigan, USA - Su13.BD.MM15.SN (SPAdes) (version 5) | ecosystem: Environmental > Aquatic > Freshwater > Lake | place: Lake Michigan... | reverse complement strand
AAAGAAAAAATAAAAGAACAAGGTTCACGGTGCATGGATTGCGGGATTCCATTTTGTCACAGTTCTTGTCCGTTGGGAAATTTAATTCCCGATTTCAATGATATGGTACATCAGGAAGAATGGCAAGGTGCATTAGAAATTTTGCAATCGACCAATAACTTCCCTGAATTTACCGGTCGCCTCTGCCCTGCTCCATGTGAAAAATCATGTGTATTAGGAATCATTAACGAACCCGTTGCAATTGAAAATATCGAAAAAAATATTATTGAAAGAGGCTTTGCTGAAGGTTGGATTAAACCTCAAATACCATCAACAAGAACTGGAAAAACGATAGCTGTAATTGGTTCCGGACCTGCTGGATTAGCTGCAGCACAACAACTAAATCGTGCAGGACATTCGGTTACTGTTTTTGAAAGAGACAATGCGATAGGTGGATTATTACGTTACGGAATTCCAAATTTCAAATTAGAAAAAGGAATTATCGACCGTCGAGTAAAAGTCTTAGAAGCCGAAGGAGTTGTTTTTAAAGTCAATATAAATGTTGGTGTTAATTATAGCGTTGAGGAATTAAATGCTTTTGATTCTATCGTATTATGTGGTGGCGCAACAGAAAGTAGAAGTTTGCCAACAAAAGGAATTGAAAGTAAAGGAGTTGTGCAAGCGATGACTTTTTTAACGCAACAAACAAAATCATTATATGGGGAAACAATTCCAAATCAGATTTCTGCAAAAGATAAAAATGTAATCGTAATTGGCGGCGGTGATACGGGTTCCGATTGTGTTGGAACTTCGAACCGTCAAGGAGCAAAATCAGTTACAAACTTTGAAATTATGCCAAAACCACCCGTTGGTAGAAGTGCAAATACACCTTGGCCGTTCTGGCCGTTACAATTAAAAACTTCCTCCTCACATGAAGAAGGTTGCGATAGAAATTGGCTCATCAATACCAAAGAATTTATTTCAAATGAAAAAGGAGAATTAGTTGGATTAAAGACAGTTGAAGTTGCTTGGAAAATGGTTACGGGACAACGACCTGAATTAATCGAAAAAGAAGGTTCTGAAAAAATCTGGCCTTGCGAATTGGCTTTATTAGCACTTGGATTTACTGGTCCTGAAAAAACGTTAAGTGAACAATTGGGTTTAGAAATTGATATGAGAAACAACTATAAAGCTACTAATTATCAAACGAACAAACCTCATATTTTTACCGCTGGAGACATGCGTCGTGGGCAATCTTTAATTGTTTGGGCAATTTCTGAAGGTCGTGAAGCTGCGAGAGTTGTCGATTTTTACTTGATGGGTTCTACCAATTTACCTACAAAAGGAAATGGAGATCTGCCAAGTTTATAATAGTTTTGTTAGGAATACAACAATTTGTTATTTTTTGTTATTAAAGTAAAATAGCTTTGATTACGATTGATATAAATCTAAATTTGCATAAAATTAAATAGCAATGCAACCACAAGAATTAGTAAAATTAGCAGAAGAATTTGGTAGTCCATTATATGTTTATGATGCTGAAAAAATCCAATCTCAATACAAAAGATTAACCAATGCTTTCGCTAAAGTGCCAAGGTTGCGCATTAATTATGCTGTTAAAGCATTGTCAAATATTGCTGTTCTTCAACTATTAAAATCTATTGGTTCTAATTTAGATACCGTTTCGATTCAAGAAGTAAAATTAGGTATTTATGCAGGTTTTAACCCCCCACAAATCATTTATACTCCCAACGGCGTTTCATTTGAAGAAATTGAAGAAGCTGCGGCACTTGGTGTTCAAATTAACATTGATAACCTTTCAGTTTTAGAACATTTTGGAACAAAACACCCCAAAGTTCCAGTTTGTATTCGTATCAATCCACACGTTATGGCAGGTGGAAATTCAAATATTTCTGTGGGTCATATTGACAGTAAATTTGGTATTTCAATTCACCAAATGCCTCATATCTTGAGAATTGTCGAAAATACAAAAATGCACATTAATGGAATCCACATGCACACGGGTTCTGATATTTTAGATATTGAAGTGTTTCTTTATGCTGCAGAAATTCTATTTGAAGCAGCCAACAACTTCAAAAATTTAGACTTTTTAGATTTTGGAAGTGGTTTTAAAGTTCCTTACAATAAAGGTGATATTGAAACGAATATTGAAGAATTAGGGAAAAAATTATCAAAAAGATTCTTAGCTTTTGAAGCAGCGTATGGAAGAGAATTGACATTAGCATTTGAACCAGGTAAGTTTTTGGTAAGTGAAGCAGGATACTTTTTAGCAAAAGTAAATGTGGTGAAACAAACTACTTCAACGGTTTTTGCTGGAATTGACAGCGGATTCAATCACTTGATTCGTCCAATGTTATACGGTTCACAGCACTACATTGAAAATATTTCAAACCCAAAAGGGAAAGAACGTTTTTATACTGTTGTAGGATATATTTGTGAAACCGACACCTTCGCCAACAACCGCAGAATTGCTGAAATCAAAGAAGGCGATCTTTTATGTTTTAGAAATGCCGGTGCGTATTGTTTTTCGATGGCTTCCAATTACAACTCTAGATTTAAACCTGCAGAAGTTTTATGGAAAGATGGAAAAGGAATCTTAATTCGCGAACGGGAAACTTTTGAAGATTTATTGAAAAATCAAATTCTACTAAGTTAATAACAAAAATAACAAAATTAAAACCCCAATTTGAATTACAAATTGGGGTTTTTTATATAAATATTTTGTATTATTCTAAAATTTCTAATAACACATTGGCGTCTGTTCCGTTTGGAAATGGAATTTTTATTAATTGAGCGATCGTTGGTGCAATTTGTGTAATTACTTTTCTCTCATGCGTTTCTCCGTGTTTTATATGCCAACCATAAAAAAGTGCAGGTACATGAGAATCATAACTATAAGGCGTTCCGTGCGAAGTTCCAGTTCCACTATACTCAATATTTCCTGGTTTATCTAGAATTACCAAATCCCCATTTTGACTTGGATCATATCCATTCGCAATAAAATTTAGGAAAAAATCATTTCCGGTTGATGCCAAAATTTCTTCTTCAGAATACACTCTTTTTACGTGGATTTGTGTCATCAAATAATCCTTAAAAGATTGCTTTACTTTTGACAATTCAAATCCTTTATTTTTGATGATTTCTTTATTAAAATAAAGATTAAAATTTGAATAATTTAAAACCAAATCCTCTCCAAAAGTATCCTGCGAGTATTTTTTTAACCCTTTCACTATATCTTTTGGATTTATACTATTTACAGCGTATTTATTGTCTTTTAAATACGAAACATTTTCTGCACCTGCATGATCTGCGGTTAAAAAAAGTAAGTAGTTGTCTTTCCCAACAGTTTTATCCAAATAGATTAAAAAATCAGCAATTGTCTCATCTAATCGCAAATAAGTATCTTGTAATTCCATAGAACGTGGCCCCATTATATGTCCTACATAATCTGTTGATGAGAAACTAACGGTTAGAAAATCGGTGCTATTATCTTTTCCAAGTTCCTCTTTTTCAATAGCTTTCATTGCAAATTCAGCCAATAAATTATTTCCAAATGGCGTGGAACGCAAAACTCCAGCATCATTCTTGTCATACATATTTTTTAAATTATATGGGAAAACAGGTGCTAAACTTTTATATAATTTTCCCTCGTAAGGATTGTCGTCAGGAAGACTTTCATCGTAGGTTACAGCTGGTTTCAATAAATCCCAACCTTTATTAATATAGGGCATAAATCGTTTTTCTCCATTGAAATCCGTTACCCATTCTGGCAGTTTTTCACCGTAAAAAGTACTCGAAATAAATGCACCCGTTTTGCTATACCAAAATGCCCAATTTGCAAAATGTCCAGCGGGTAAAATTGCTCCTCTGTCTTTTAAACTTATCCCGATAACTTTTCCTTTGAAGTTGGTCCCTAAACGCAATTCATCAGTAATCGTTGTGCTTAACAAGTTTTTTGGGGACATTTGTCCTTCCTCAATTGTTCCGTCACCAATTGTTTTTACAGAAGCATCGTCGGTACAATACACCTCTTTTCCCAAAGATCTACTGAACCAATCATTTCCAACAATTCCGTGCGTTGCAGGTATTGTTCCGGTATAAATGGAAGCATGGCCTGGTCCAGTATATGTAGGCATATAATTGAAATGCATGTTTTGAAATGTATATCCATTAGCCATTATTCGCTTGAATCCATTTGGAGTAAAATCATCTGAAAAACGGTATAAATACTCCATTTTCATTTGATCTACCACAATTCCTACAACTAATTTAGGACGTTGTTGCGCATTTAAAACAGAACTTAATCCAAATGCTAAAAACAGAAATATCTTTTTCATAACTTTTAATTTGTTGAAACTTATTTAATTTTAACCTACTTTTTAGCTTTTATCTCTTTATCTGGAAAGTTAACTATGTTGTAAACAATAATTACATTCTTTTGATTGATGTACAATTGCTTTCTATTGTCTTGATTTTTTCTAGTAATTATTGAAATCGTGAACGGTTCTCCATCAATATCTTTACAGACAAATGGATAAATTTCGTCGGTTTCATTATCTTGTTTTTGTTCGTAATTTTGAATTTCATACAACTGAATTTCTTTAGAATAAACAATAATTCTATTCTTATCCGTATCCAAAGTAATTACAATATTTACAGCTTGTAAATCAGACCATTTTCCCCATGCTCCTTTATTATCTTTTTCTAAAACACTAAATCCTATGGCTTCAAATTTATACGTTTGACCGAATGTTTTTTGAATTCCTACACTCAAAACCAGAAATAAGAGTAGCGTTTTTATTGTTTTCATATTTATATCTTTATTCAATTCTCTTAAATTTTTTTATCTAATTATTTTATAGATTTTGAACTTCTTTCTTTGCTATTTCGAACTCTGAAACCATTTCATTTACAATATCTGCTGCTGATTTTATTTCGTGAATTAATCCTGCAATTTGACCGATTTCTAATTCACCTTCTACTAAATCGCCTTCAAACATTCCTCTTTTAGCTCTTGCTCTTCCCAACAAGGTTTTCAATTCCTCTGGAGTTGGTGCCTTTTTGTATAATTCTTGAAGGTCGTCATAAAACTTGTTTTTTATCAATCGAACAGGAGCTAATTCCTTCAAAGTTAATTGTGTATCGCCTTCTTTCACATTGATAATTGTATTCTTAAACTTTTCATGAGAAGAAGATTCCACAGAAGCCGCAAATCTTGAACCCACTTGCACTCCATCTGCGCCTAAAACCATAACCGCCAGCATTCCTCTTCCTGTAGCAATGCCACCAGCAGCGATTAATGGAATTGAAATTTGCTCTTTTACCATAGGAATTAATGTTAATGTAGTTGTTTCTTCCCTTCCATTATGTCCTCCAGCTTCAAAACCCTCGGCAACAATGGCATCAACACCCGCTTCTTGTGCTTTAAAAGCAAATTTAGAACTGCTCACCACGTGAACTACAATAATTCCTTTTTCTTTTAGAAATGACGTCCACGTTTTAGGATTTCCTGCCGATGTGAAAACAATTTTAACCCCTTCTTCGATAATTATATTTATAATTTCTTCAATATTGGGATACAACATTGGAACATTTACACCAAAAGGTTTATCCGTTGCTTTTTTGCATTTTTGAATGTGTTCTCGCAATACTTCAGGATACATTGAGCCTGCTCCAATTAACCCCAAACCACCAGCATTACTTACTGCACTAGCTAATTTATAACCACTATTCCAAATCATTCCACCTTGAATAATTGGGTATTTAATGTTGAAAAGTTGTGTGATTTTGTTCATTTAATAAATGGAATCTAGTGATTATTCGAAAGTTTATTGTTTTAATATTTTTCCAATTTTAGTTCCATTTGCAACAGCAATTCTATAAAAATAAACTCCGCTTTCTAGTGATTGCAAAGAAATGATTTGGATTGGATTATTGCTAATTTGATTGATAACTATTTGTCCTAAATTATTATAAATTGTAATTTCTTTAGAAGAACCTACTGTTGGAATAGAAAAAGTAACTTCATCTTTTACGGGATTTGGATATACACCGATTACATCAGAATGAAATTGCATACTTGATAGCGCAATGGTTTGTGCCAATTGGAAGTCAGGAATTCCATACCCGTATTGAGGATTTGGATTTGTAAAGCGATCCGCAGATTCTTTTATAAATTGTACTAATTGAGCATTTGTAAATGTTGGAAAAGCCTGCCAAAAACTTGCTACCATTCCTGCCATAATTGGTCCTGAGAATGAAGTACCACTATTTGTACCCACAACACCACTTGGCGTTGCCACAACAGCATAAAGTCCTTGAGCCATTACATCGGGCTTTATCCTTCCGTCAAAAGAGGGCCCGATAGAACTAAAACTAACATAATTTCTTGAAGTATCAACAGCACCTACAGTTAAAACATTCACTGCATCTGCAGGAGCACCAATGTGAACGTTTGCAGAATTTCCTGAATTTCCAGCCGAAACAACTACAATCATTCCTCTGCTAAATGCAATATCGGCACCACGCGAAATGAACGTAGTTGTACCATTCATTTCAGAATAGGTATGACTATAATTCGGATTGTCATATCCAAAATAGCCCAATGAAGTATTTATTATATCAACACCTAAATTATCTGCCATTTCTGAGGCTTCAACCCAAAGTGATTCTTCTAAAGGGTTTTCAGATGAATTGTCTTCTGTAATAAACAAATAATAGGACGAATCTGGTGCAGTTCCAACCAACTGATTGTCAACATACCCACCCATATTTGAAAGCACCATTGTTCCGTGTGAATCCAAAGAATAAAAATTAGAATTTCTACCCACAAAATTATAACCACCTAAAATTTGATTATTACCTCTTAATCGTTGAAAAGGTTGCACCACATCTACACCTGGAAAACCAGCATCTAAAACAGCAATTATTTTTCCAGTTCCTGTATAATTTTGTTGGTGCAATAAATGACCTTTCAACATCTGAATTTGATTCGCAGAAGTGCCATAATTATAGGAAACTTGTATTTCTAAAACCTTATTCACGGAATTAAAAGTAGTAGCATTTGAAAATCTTCCGCCCATATTCAAAGTGCGGTTTGCAAATGAAACGTGATCTACAAATGAAAGTAATGTCAATGCTTGAATATTAACCTGTGAACCACGAATATGCAAACAATTCAACCATTTTGATTTTGCCTTAACCGCTATTCCAGCAGCTGCAGTAATTTGGTCGATATAGGCTTGATGAATTGGAATATCTAATAAATCTAAAGGTATGTTTTGCATCGTTCTTCTGTCCAAGGCACGCTGCGAAAGCATTTGTAAAGGATTTGCAAAATAATATTGACTATCCGGTTTATCCTTAAAATATACCCAAGCATCTTCTTGTGAATAGCCAAAAAAGGAAACAAATAAGAAAAGAATCAATATTGTTTTTTTCATTTAAATAGTTTTTAAAATACTAAATTAAGAAATAACTCCCGAACCAACTAATTCGTCCTCTAAATACCAAGCAACAAATTGCCCTTCTGTAATTGCGGATTGCGCTTCTTCAAATTGAACGTACATTCCACTTTCAAATTGATGTAAAATTGCTTTTTGCAAAGGTTGTCGGTACCGAATTCGAGCCATTACAGCAAACGTTTCTCCATTGGCTAAAGCCAAATCTTCGCGAATCCAGTGAATTTCAGATTTTTCAATGAACAATGCTTTTTTGAATAATCCAGGATGTTCATTTCCCAAACCAGTATAAATTGTATTAGTTTCAACATTTGTGGCGATAATGAATAAAGGTTCTTTTGTTCCTCCAACATTTAATCCTTTTCGTTGTCCTGTTGTAAAATAATGTGCACCTTTATGCTTTCCAACCACTTTTCCCATTTCAGGGTTGTACGGAATATTTCGAGCTTCAGCAGCTACTTCTTCTTCGATTGAATTAAAGTGTAATTCTTGATTATTATAAACCAAGTCGGATTTGTCAATTTGAATTATCAACCCCTCTTTTTGTTGTAATTTTTGTTGTAAAAACTCTGGCAATCTTACTTTTCCAATGAAACAAAGCCCTTGTGAATCTTTCTTTTCAGCTGTAACCAATTCCATTTGAGTTGCAATTTCACGAACTACTGGCTTGGTTAATTCCCCAATTGGAAATAAAGATTTAGATAATTGTTCCTGCGACAATTGACATAAAAAATACGATTGATCTTTATTATTATCAGCGCCAGTAAGCAATTGAAATACTTTTTTACCATTAACTTCGGTTTCTCCTTTTCTGCAATAATGTCCCGTTGCAACAAAATCGGCACCAAGACTTAAAGCGATTTTCATAAAAACATCAAATTTAATTTCTCGATTGCACAAAACATCAGGATTTGGGGTTCTTCCTTTTTCATATTCGTTGAACATATAATCAACGATTTTCTCTTTGTATTGTTCACTTAAATCAATAGTTTGAAAAGGAATTCCTAATTTTTCAGCAACTAAAAGTGCGTCATTACTGTCTTCAAGCCACGGACATTCATTAGAGATTGTAACAGAATCATCGTGCCAATTTTTCATAAAAAGTCCAATAACTTCATATCCTTGTTGTTGCAACAAATAGGCCGCAACACTTGAATCAACACCACCAGAAAGTCCAACTACTACACGCTTCATTTGTATTTTTTGAAAGATTTAAAACCTAAAAAAGGTATGTAAAGATACCAAAAATTTTAGTTTTTCAAAGGTGGTATTCTTGTGAATTTTAATTCAACTATTCCTCTTTTCTAATTTCTTCTCGTTTTTGGAATTTTTTTCGAAGTTTATTGAAATTGTCTTTACTTACTAATTTTCCGTTTTCATAGAACAACCAAATTCCAACTTTTTTTCCTTGCTTGAACATTCCTTTTGCAACTACTAATCCATCAGGACCTTTGAAAGTAGAAACGCCATTAATTTCGCCATTTACATAAAATGAATCCTCAAGTAAAACGCCATTTTCAGTGATTTTTTTATAAGCTCCTTCCTTGATTCCGTTTTTATAATTGGTCAATTCGGCAACTTTTCCTGAAGGAAAATTAATCGTTTTTAAACCTTCTAATTTTCCGTTTTTGTAGTTTTCTAAAGTCATAATTATTTTTGAAGCTTCATGATAGTAAGTCCAAGTCCCTTCGTGAATTTTATTTATCACTTTTCCTTCGCTTACTTTATTTTTCTTTTGGTCGTAAAAAATAGTATATGCCGAATTGTCTTTGCTATTAAATTCGCGAGTCGCCATTATCGATGAAGCTTTAGAATCTTCAAAATAAGTAAACAAACCTATTTCCTTTCCGTGTTCAAAAGTACCTTCATATCGAGGACGTTTTGATTCTTCATAAACACCTTTCCAAACTCCATTTTTCTTACCATTTTCATCTAATTTATTAAAATCAGATTGTGCGAAAATAGATGTTGTAAAAATAAATGCAAATACTATCAATAATTGTTTCATAACTAAGGGATAAATTATAAACTTATAAACTCAAAATTAAATTTTTTATTTTATCAAAAAATAAGCCGTTTATTAAAAAAGCACCCGTTTAGAGTGCTTTAAAATTTATTTTTTCTTTTGCTGTGCCTTTTGAGCTTCAGCTTGTTCCATAATTTCTTGCATTTTTTGTTGAAACTTACCTAACTTTTTGGGCTCTTTCAATTTGTTCGCTTGAATTTGGGTGTGAATTTTATCATTGTCAACAATATAGTTTTTAATGACTAACATAATTCCAATCGTAATTAAATTGGATATAAAGTTATACAAACTCAATCCAGCCCCATAGCTATTGAAGAAAAACAACATCATTATCGGTGAAAGATAAATCATTATTTTCATTATTTTTGCCATGTCAGGCATTCCTTCTTGTGTTGGAGCCGCCATTTGTTGGTCGCCAGAAGTCATTTTCATATAAAAGAAAATCGCAATTGAAGCTAATATCGGAAACAAACTAATATGACTACCATAAAATGGAATGTTGAAGGGTAATTTTGCAATTTCATCAAACGAAGATAAATCGTCTGCCCAAAGAAATCCTTTTTGTCTTAATTCAAATGCTGATGGGAAAAACTGAAATGACGCATACATAAACGGCAACTGAATTAATGCAGGAATACAACCAGCCATAGGGTTTACTCCCGCTTTATTGTATAATTTCATAGTTTCTTGTTGCTTTTTCGCTGGCTCTTTTTTGTATTTCTCCCCCAATTCTGTAATTTCAGGTCGCAATACTTTCATTTTTGCTTGAGATAAAAACGACTTGTACGTAATAGGCGACATTGCAATTTTTATCAGAATTGTGAATAAAATAATTGCAATTCCATAAGAAATATAAGAGCTTAAAAATCCGAACAATGGAATGAAAATAAATTTATTAATCCATCCGAAAATCCCCCAACCCAATGGAATTATTTGCTCAATGTTTTTATCGTAAACCTTTAAAGTTTTATAATCCGAAGGTCCAAAATACAAACTCATTTTATAGTTTACTTCTCCGTTTGCAAACGCCAAAGGTACGTTAGCATTAAATTGTTTGATGAAAATTGTATCTTTATTTTCGTCAACAACTAAATTATTAGATTTTAAAACCGCTTTCGCAAATGGCGTTTCGGTTAATAAAATTGTAGAGAAGAAATGTTGTTTGAAAGCAATGAATTTAACATTTTCCAGTGTTTCTTCTTGGTTATTTCCATCACTAACATTATTGAATTTTTCGTCGTCATATTCATAATTAAGCAAGGTATATCTGTTTTCATAAGAAATACTTTTCTCTGTTCTGAAAGTTTTTAAATCCCAATCTAAATCCAATGGTTTATTCGTATTCAATACTTTATTTAAACCTTGTGAACGAAGATCAAAACCAATCATATAATCGTTTGGTTTCAATGTATATTGGTATTCTAAAAATTCATTTGCGCCAGCTTTCAAACGCATCGTTAGAATTTGATTGACACCAACTTTAGTTAATGTTGGTTCAAAAAACAACTCTTTCGTATTTAAAGTATGATTGTCGTTGGTTACTAATTGAATGTTTAAATTTGAGTTATTGTCTTTAATCAATTCAACTAATTTTCCAGAACCTTTCTTGGTTTTTTCAAAATTTTTCAAAATTGCTTCAACAATATAACCTCCTTTATTAGCGATTTTAATGCTCACAAATTCATTTTCAATAGTTGTAACCGTATCTTTTGCAGAAGGTAAAGTTGCAGAATAAGCAAAATTTCCTAAAGATTTTTTAAGTTTTGCTATTTGCAATGTGTCGCCAACAGTTGCAGCAACAGAGGTAGTTACAGCTTGTTTCGCAACGACTTGCTTTGATTTCTCAGCAGCAACAACTTGTTCCTTTTTTGCCTTTTCGGCAGCAACTTGTTCCTTTGATGGTTGATTTTGATACATCATCCAAATCAAAATTCCAAAAATTAAAACGAAGCCAATGATTGAATTGAGGTCTAATTTCTTATCTTCCATTATATATTCACTATTATTTAATTTTATTAATCAGCGAAATTACTATTTTTTTTTCGCTTTAACTGTTGCTGCCACAAAACTCACAAAAAGTGGGTGCGGATTGTCAACCGTACTTTTGTATTCAGGATGGTATTGAACTCCAATAAAAAACGGATGGTTTTCTATCTCTACAATTTCTACCAATCCTGTATCTGGATTGACTCCAGAAGCTTTTAATCCTGCTTTTTCCAATGCTTCAAGATAATCACTATTAAATTCGTAACGATGACGATGGCGTTCTAAAATACTGGTTTTACCATATATTTTGTGTGCCAAAGTATTTTCTTTAATATCACATTTCCAAGCTCCAAGACGCATTGTTCCTCCTTTATCGGTGATGGTTTTTTGTTCTTCCATCAAATCAATAACTGGATTAGAAGTACCTTCATCCATCTCGGTAGAATTAGCATCTTTTAATCCTAAAATAGTTCTTGAATATTCTATAACCGCCATTTGCATTCCCAAACAAATTCCTAAAAATGGAATGTTATTTTCTCTTACATACCGAACGGTTTCTATTTTTCCTTCGATTCCACGACCTCCAAAACCTGGCGCCACAAGAATTCCGTCTAAATCTTTAAATTTTTCATTTACATTGGAAGCATCCAAATATTCCGAATGAATGGAAACCACATTAACTTTTGTTTCATTTGTAGCTCCAGCGTGAATAAATGCTTCTAAAATGGACTTGTAAGAATCTTGTAATTCTACATATTTTCCAACTAAACCAATATTTACAGTATGTTTTGGATTTTTTAATCTGCGTAAAAAAGTATTCCAATTTTTTAAATTTGGGGCAGCTTTTTTAGGTAAATCTAATTTCTTCAAAGCCACCACATCAAGGCCTTCTTCAAGCATCAAAATGGGCACTTCATAAATAGTTGAAGCATCAATAGATTGTATCACTGCTTCGCGTTTTACGTTGCAAAACAAAGCCAATTTATTTCTTAATTCCTCAGACAGTTCGTGTTCGGTTCTACAAACTAAAATATCCGCTTTTATACCACTTTCCATCAATGTTTTAACGGAATGTTGTGTTGGTTTTGTTTTTAATTCTCCAGCTGCAGCCAAATATGGAACCAATGTTAAATGAATAACAAGTCCATTATTTTCGCCTAATTCCCATACCAATTGCCGCACCGATTCGATGTAAGGCAAGGATTCAATATCACCAACAGTTCCACCAATTTCAGTGATTACAATATCAAAATTGCCAGAATTACCAAGCAATTGCATTCTTTCTTTGATTTCATTGGTAATATGAGGAACAACTTGTACTGTTTTTCCTAAAAATTCGCCTCTTCGTTCCTTTTCAATTACCGAAAGATACACTCTTCCTGTGGTAACATTATTGGCTTGAGAAGTGGGAACATTCAAGAAACGCTCGTAATGTCCTAAGTCTAAATCGGTTTCTGCTCCGTCATCTGTAACGTAACATTCTCCGTGTTCATAAGGGTTTAGAGTACCTGGATCCACATTGATATAAGGATCAAATTTTTGAATTGTAGTGCGATATCCTCTTGCTTGCAATAATTTTGCTAAAGAAGCTGCGATAATTCCTTTTCCTAAAGAAGAAGTAACTCCGCCAGTAACAAAAATATATTTCGTTTGAGCCATTGTATAGTGTGTTGTTGTTGTATAAAAAACTTGGCAAAAGTACGAAAATAATTAGATAATGTGATAATTTAAATAATAGATAATTAAAAAAAATAGTCGGCAATTATATCCTAATAATTCTATTATTTTCCCCAATTTATGGCTTCGGATACTTCTTTCTAATGTTTCGAATTAATTCTTCCAAACCGTTTAATTTCAATTCATAAACCAACTGCAATTGTTCGCCTAGTTGTCCTTTTGGGAAACCTTTATTGCTATACCAAACCACATAATATTCAGGCAAATCAATTAAATGCCAGCCTTCGTATTTGCCGAAAGGCATTTTTGTATGCGCTAAAGCAATAAGCTGTTGTTGGTTTTCGTCCAAAATTAATTCCAATTAAAAGTAATCACTTTCTTGATATCTGGGTGCAAACTATAATGAACTGGGCAAGTCATTGCGGTACGTTCTAAAATAGTTTTGGTTTTTTCATCTAGAACTGCAGTGAAATTAAAAACAACATGAATTTCAGAAATTCTTCTTGGTTCGGCTGCCATAACTTTTGTGATTTCGGCAGTAGAATTGAAAAGATCGACATTCATTTCTGCAGCTTTGATACCCATTACCGTAAACATACAACTACCTAAACCATTGGCAACAGTATCTGTGGGTGAAAAAGCAGCTCCTTTTCCATTGTTGTCAATTGGGGCATCAGAAATAATTTCAGATCCCGATTGAATATGAATTGAGGAAGTTCGTAATTCTCCTAAATAAGTGATTTTTGAAGTCATTATTCTGCTTGTTTTATGGTTAAATCGGTGTCGTAATACAATATATAAATCCCTTTATTGCTATAACTTTCCGAACTATTTTTAATATAACTAAATTTGTTTTCTATTTGTTCTGTAGCAACATTTTCAGATGTTACTTGATAATTTTTATCTTGAGACAATCGTAATAAGGTATCAAATGTCAAATCAAAGCCACGAATTGCGAATTGATTAGGAAATACTTTATTCGCTTTTTTGAAATTATTTCTAAAAATATCGGCTTCTGGATAAAGGTTTTCCCGAACAATTGAAGGAAATAACATTTTTAATTTTGTCAAACGAGTCATATCAATTTCATCAAAATCCAATGTTGGATTGGCTTCTAAAATTACCAATTGCACTTGATATTCTGGCAATAAAGCCAACATCGCATTGGTTGTAGCCAAAATCACTCCTGTTTTTTGAGAATCTAAAATAACATAATTCATTTTATTTTTTGAGAACAATTTTTTCAAACTGTCTTTGGCAATGCTTCCCTTTTCATTGAAACCAACTATTTTAATTCCTTTTTTACTTTTGATAAAGAAATCTTTCAAAGTAGTTTTTTTAGCATCTATTATCGCAACTATATTTCCATTTTTTTTGTAAATATAATCTAACATTGCAGCTTTAGAATCTTCATTTGAAGGCATCGATTGGTATAAATTAGAAAATGATTTTCCTATTTCTTTTGATAAAGGTGAAATCACTGGGATATTATTTTCACTTACCAATTCGGCTAATTTTTCAACATTTGTTTGATAAAAAGGACCGATAATAGCATCGGCATTTTGAAGATTATTCTGTTGCCCTAATCCTGAAATTGCTGATGAATTCTTAGTTTCTTCGGAATCTAAAATTCTAATATTAACATTCAAACCGATCACTTTTGCAGAATCAATTGCCATCAAAACGCCTGAATAAAAGTCCAAAGTCATATTCAGAAATTTGTCTTTTTTCAATTTTGATGCAACCGAATTCAAACTGTCATTTTCGATTTTTGAAATATTAAATGGTAATAACAAAACCAATTCTTTGGCATTTTGAGAAGTACTACTTTTTGTTAATTTAGCAACTACTTTATTCGATTTTGCAACGTCCTCAATTTTTATAGTTTTAGACGCTACAACTACTTTTAGATGTTCTTTTGAAACGAATTTATTTGTTGTTCCGCTCACAATTAGCTTAAAACCAATTGGTAAACCCGAAACAATTTCAGGATTTAATTGCTCCAATTGTTCAACAGTCAATCCGTATTTATTTGCAATAGCATATTTAGTTTCCTTTGGTAAAACTTCGTGAAACATAATGTTATCAGATGCTTTTACAGTAGTTTTAACCGCTGGTTTCAATGCAGATTTTGATGGAATAACAAGTATTTGACCAATTTTCAAACCTTCCTTTAAAGTGTCTTTATTGGCAGCTTCCAAATCTTCAACGGAAACAGCATATAATTTTGAAATGCTATAAACCGTTTCTTTTGCAAGAACTTCATGTATTTTTGGATTTCCTTTTGAAACAGGAATCAACAACACTGAATTCAATTGAACTCCGCTTTGAGCATCCGGGTTTAAATTATAAATATCTAAAGGTGTAACATTATATTTCAGAGCAATTTGCGTAATCGTTTCCCCTTTGAGAACGGTATGTTTGGTGTAATTCTGCCCAAAAAGTGACATTGTAAAAACCAAAACAAGAATATAAATTACTCTTTTAAACATAGTTATAATTTTAAAAATTCAAATGTAATAATGCTATTCCCACTCAATAGTTGCAGGTGGTTTCGAGCTAATATCATAAACGACTCTGTTTACACCTGGCACTTTATTGATAATATCATTAGAAACTTTCATCAAGAAATCATATGGTAAATGTACCCAATCTGCGGTCATTCCATCGGTTGATTCCACTGCGCGAAGTGCCACCACTTTTTCATAGGTACGCTCATCGCCCATTACTCCCACACTATTCACTGGAAGTAAAATTGCGCCCGCTTGCCAAACTTTGTCATACAATCCCCAAGATCTCAAACCGTCAATAAAAACAGCATCAACTTCTTGCAAGATACGAACTTTTTCGGGTGTAATGTCGCCCAAAATACGAATTGACAATCCTGGTCCTGGAAAAGGATGTCGTCCTAATAATGCCGCATCAATTCCCAAGGTCGCTCCCACTCTACGCACTTCATCTTTGAACAACATTCGAAGTGGTTCTACGATTTTCAATTTCATATAATCTGGTAAACCACCCACATTATGATGTGATTTGATTGTCGCCGAAGGTCCTTTTACAGAAACCGACTCGATAACATCAGGATAAATAGTTCCTTGAGCCAACCATTTAACGTTTTCAATTCGGTGTGATTCATCATCAAAAACTTCAATGAAAACTCTACCGATTGCTTTTCTTTTTAATTCTGGGTCTTCAATTCCTGCTAAAGCGTCCAAAAAGCGTGCCGAGGCATCCACTCCTTTTACATTTAAACCCATTCCTTTATATTGTTCTAATACTTGTTCAAATTCATTTTTTCGCAACAATCCGTTATTTACGAAAATACAATATAGGTTTTCACCAATGGCTTTGTGCAATAAAACTGCCGCCACGGTTGAATCTACACCGCCTGAAAGTCCCAAAACTACTTTGTCATTTTGAACTTTTACTTTTAATTCAGAAACCATATCTTCAACGAAAGCATTTGGTGTAAAGGTTTGAGGTACATCGGCAATTTTCACTAAGAAATTCTCCAACATTTGTTTTCCATCAGTAGAATGAAAAACCTCTGGATGGTACTGAATTGCATAGGTAGTTTCGCCTTCAATTTTATAGGCTGCAAATTCCACATCGTGCGTGCTTGCTAATTTTATTCCATTGGTAGGCAATGCTTTAACACTATCGCTATGACTCATCCAAACTTGAGAATTTTCAGAAACGTTATCGAAAAAAACTTCATTTTCTTTGATAAAAGACAAATTGGCTCTACCGTATTCTCTGGTGTTGGAAGCCGCAACTTCGCCACCACTAAAATGTGCTAAATATTGTGCTCCGTAACAAACGGCAAGCAAAGGTAATTTGCCTCGAATTTGGGATAAATCTGGGTGTGGCGCATCTTCTGAACGAACAGAGAATGGGCTTCCACCAAGAATTACCGCTATATAACTTGATAAATCACTCGGAATGTGATTGTAGGGAAAGATTTCGCAGAATATGTTTAACTCGCGAACTCTTCTTGCAATAAGTTGTGTGTATTGCGATCCGAAATCTAAAATAAGTACGTTGTGTTGCATGCGCAAAATTACTTTTAAAAATCGGAACTGAAAAATGGAATTTTGATATTTTACAAATTATTTTCATTTGAATTCAAATACTTTTTTTACAAAAAAATCGTTACACTTTTAATATCAATGCAAAACCCAAAAAATAAATTATTTTTGTAGATGCATTTAAAAAAAAAATGCAAATTTGTACACTTACTAAATTAAAATTATCGCTATGTTTTTAAACTTTTTGCTTCAAGCCGCGAATCCTATTGCTGGTAATCTTGCAAACACTGGGGCAAATCCCGAAATGAATGTTAGTGTAACTGAAAATGTTTCCTATTTGGATTTTTTGCTGAAAGGTGGAATTATGATTATTCCAATTATTTTGCTGCTCTTCTTTTGTATTTATGTAATTATTGAAAGGTATTTATCTATCAAAAAAGCGACTAAACAAGATGCAAATTTGATTAGCGATGTAAAAATGCAGTTGAAATCAGGCAAATTAGACAATGCAATTATGATGTGTAGTCGAGAAAATACGGCTTATGGAAATATTATGAAAAGTGGCATTTCAATTATTGGAAGACCCATTAGTGAAATTGAGTCGGTAATGGAACGCACCGCCAATGTTGAAATTGCAGAAATGGAAAAAGGTTTGGGACATTTAGGATTGATTTCTGGAATTGCACCAATTCTTGGTTTTATAGGAACAATTTCTGGGGTTATAAAAATATTTCATACGATTTCAAATACAGGAAATTTGAATATTCAAACAATTTCTGGGGGTTTATATGAAAAAATGATTAGTAGTGGCGCTGGTCTTGTTGTGGGCGTAGTGGCTTATTCTGCCTATCATTTATTCAATATGATGATTGATAGTTTTTCACTTAAAGTTCAAAAACAGACTTTAGAAATCATTAACGCAATTCAACAACCGTAATATGGCAATTAAAAGAAATAAGCGATTTCACGCAGAAATTCCTACTTCGTCACTTAGCGATATTATGTTCTTTTTGTTTTTGTTTTTTCTAATTATATCTACTTTGGCAAATCCAAATGTGATAAAATTGACCTTACCAAAAGCAGCTTCAAATGAAACTACTAATAAAGATCATATCAGTTTGTCGGTAACGGAAGATAAATTGTACTATATTGACAAACAAGAAGTTCCGTTCAATCAATTAGAGCAAACTTTAGCAGAAAAAACTTTGGGTACCAATGACAAAACTGTTGTGGTTCGAGTTCCCGCAGATAACAAAGTACAAGATTTAGTCGATTTAATGCAAATGGGGGTAAAATTGAAATTGAACTTTGTAATTGCAACTTCTAAATAATTAAAAAATGATGCGAACCTTATTATTTATTGCATTGGGAGGTGGAATTGGAAGTGTTTTCCGATATTTAACCACTGTTTTAGTGCAAAAATACTATGCTTCCGTATTTCCAATTGCAACCTTAATTACGAATGTTTTGGGTTGTTTCCTGATTGGAATTGCTATCAGTTTATTAGAAAAAAATGACATGGTAAATTCCAATTTAAAGTGGTTTTTTATAACAGGATTTTGTGGCGGCTACACTACATTTTCAACTTTTGGACTTGAAAATATTAATTTACTACAAAACAATAATTCTGGTTTGGCTTTTATTTATATTGGTTTAAGCATAATCACTGGGTTATTTGCCGTTTGGTTGGGACTAATTATTGCAAAATAAAATTGTAAGAACGTGTTAAATTGTTTCTATTTTGTGAAAAAAATGTAACTTCGCACTCTATGAAAAATTTTGACATCCAAACGATAAAGTCGCTTTTAGCTACACCAAAAAAAATTGTAATTATTCCGCATCGTAATCCGGATGGAGATGCAATGGGTTCTACTTTGGGTTTATACCATTTTTTATTAAAATTAAATCACCAAGTACTTGTGATTTCGCCAAACGAATTTCCTGAGTTTTTGGACTGGCTTCCTGGTTCAGAAACCGTTTTGACGTATGAAAAACACAAAGACGAAACCACAAAAATTCTTCAAGAAGCAGAATTACTTTTTACTTTAGATTTCAATGCGCTACATCGTGTTGGGGAAATGGAAACTGTTTTGAAAGAACTGACCGCAACTTATATAATGATAGATCACCATCAAAAACCAGATGATTATGCAGAATTTATTTATTCTGATACGCAATTTGGTTCTACTTGTGAAATGATTTACAATTTCATTGAATTATTAGATCAAACTCATTTATTAGACAAAACAATTGCAACTTGCATTTATACTGGAATTCTAACTGATTCTGGTTCGTTTCGATTTCCAAAAACAACAGGAAAAACACATCGAATTGTAGCAAGTTTGATAGATTTGGGCGTTGAAAACTCATTAATTCCTAATTTATTATTTGACAATTATTCCTACAATCGTTTGCAATTATTGGGCAAAGCGTTGCAAAATATGAAAGTGATTTCGGAATTTAATACTACGTATATTACGCTATCTCAAGCAGAATTAGATAGTTTTGAACACGTTAAAGGCGATACAGAAGGAATTGTAAATTATGGATTAACAATTAAAGGTATTATTTTTACAGCGATTTTTATCGAAAATAAAGAAGAGAAAATCATAAAAATATCGTTCCGTTCCCAAGGCGATTTTGACGTCAACCAATTTGCAAGAGACAACTTTAGCGGAGGTGGACATAGCAATGCTGCTGGGGGAAAATCGGAATTATCATTGGAAGAAACTATCAAAAAATTTGAAGATTTGGTAACTCAAAATTTAAAACTAAATGAAATTATTTAATCAATTACTACTTCTAATTATTGGAGTATTTACTATTTTGAGTTGTAGCCAACAAAAAGCGAGAAGACCAATTTCGCAATCGTCGGGAACTTTTATGAAAGAATCTGTTGAGCGCAATAAAAAACTGGTTGCTACCGAAGAAGCGAAGATTGACTCTATCATAAAAAGCAATCCTGAAATGAATTATATCGCTTCAAAAAAAGGATATTGGTATTATTATGAAAGCAAAAATGAATTAGATACTTTGCGACCTAAAAAAGGTGATATTGCCTATTTTGATTATGAAATCAAAGATTTAAAAGGAAATATTATCTATTCCGATGTAGAATTAAAACCGCAAGAATATCACGTTGATAAAGAGCAAAAGATAATGATTGGGTTGCGTCACGGAATAAAATTAATGCACAAAAAAGAAAAAATAACCTTTCTTTTCCCTTCTCATGTTGCCTACGGTTATCACGGTGACGAGCGAAGAATTGGAACAAATGAACCAATTATTTGCACCGTTACCTTAAATGATTTTAAGACTGAAAGTAAAGTAATAACAGAATAAATAGTAATTAAAATGAAAAAAAGAATACTTTTATTGTTAATCGTAATTGCAACATTTATTTCTTGCAAAGATGCCCATAGCAATTTAAAAGACGGATTATATGCTGAAATTGCAACTAATAAAGGTACAATATTAGTACAATTAGAATTTGAGAAAACACCTATAACTGTTGCCAACTTTGTAACATTGGCAGAAGGAAATAATACCTATGTAAATGAGCAATTCAAAGGAAAACCATTTTACAATAACCTGAAATTTCACAGAGTAATTCCTGATTTTATGATTCAAGGTGGCGACCCTTTGGGAGATGGAAGTGGCGATACCGGTTACAAATTTAAAGATGAAATTACCGATTTAAAATTTGATACCGGTGGATTATTAGCAATGGCAAATTCTGGTCCTTCAACAAATAGTAGTCAGTTTTTTATCACTCACAAAGAAACACCTTGGTTGAATGGATTGCATACTATTTTCGGTCATGTGGTAGAAAATGGAATGGAAACTGTGAATGCGATCGTTCAAAATGACAATATAAAATCCATTTCAATTATAAGAAAAGGAGAAGCCGCAAAGAAATTTGATGCCATTAAAGTATTTAGTAATTTCTTTGCAAACGAAGCTGAAAATTTGAAAAACCAAGCTAAAATTGAAGCTGAAAATAACAAAGTTTACATCGAAAAATACAAACCCATAATCGAAGCTAAAGCAGCTTCTTTTGCAGCATTGAAAGCATCTTCTGTTACCACAAAAAGTGGTTTGCAATTTAAAATTACCAAAAAAGGAAGTGGCAAAAAACCAGTAAATGGAGCATCAATTTACATCCATTACGCAGGTTTTTTAGAAGATGGGAAACTATTTGATACAAGCATTGAAGCAGTTGCAAATGCGTTTGGAAAATTTGACCAACGTAGAGCTGACGCGAATCAATACACACCAATCCCTTTTCAAGCTGGTAAAAAAGACGGTATGATTCCAGGTTTTATTGAAGGTATTGAAAATATATCTTTTGGAGACAAGGCAATTTTATTTATTCCTTCTCGATTGGGTTACGGCGAAGCTGGTGCTGGCGGAGTAATTCCACCAAATGCCAATATCATCTTTGAAATTGAATTGTTAGAAAATATGCCTAAATAATTAATAACGAATTGGGAATAAACCTGAAATCCCAGCATAACGCAAATAAGTAAGGAGCTTTTAAACTAAATAAAATGAAATTTAAAGTATTGTTTTTATTGTTCTTTGGAATAACTACCTCGATTTATTCTCAAAAAACTAAAAAAGTTGTTGCCGCTAAAAAACCAGTTGCAACAGTTCAGAAACTAAATCCAACAACAATCGAAGGGATTTTCGCAGAATTTGAAACTACAAAAGGAAAAATCGTAGTGGTATTGGAATACAAAAAAACACCAATAACTGTTGCCAATTTTGTATCATTAATTGAAGGTACAAACTCATTTATAACGGATGAAAAACTAAAAGGAAAACCTTTTTATAACGGATTAAAATTCCACAGAGTTATCAAAGATTTTATGATTCAAGGTGGTGATCCTGCTGGAAATGGTTCTGGAGGTTGTGGTTATAGCTTTAAAGATGAATGTATTCCTGAAATGAAATTTGACAAAGGAGGAATTCTTGCTATGGCAAATTCAGGTCCTGCAACCAATAGCAGTCAGTTTTTCATTACACACAAAGACACGCCTTGGTTAAATGGAAAACACACTATTTTTGGGCATGTTGTAAAAGGAATGGATGTTGTTAATGCAATCGTTCAAGATGATGTAATGCTAAAAGTGACCGTTTCAAGAGTTGGTGCAGAAGCAAAAAAATTCGATGCACCTAAAGTTTTCTCAGATTACTATGCAAATAAAGCGGCTGACGATGCAAAACAAAATGCAGCACAAGCAGAAGAAAGAAAAGTTTACGATGCAAAATATGCTACTGTGAAAGCTGCAAAAGTAGCTGAATTAGCAGTAATCAGAGCTACAGCAACAAAATCTGAAACAGGATTAGAATATAAAATTGTTCAAAAAGGAGCTGGTGTAAAACCTGCTGACGGAGCAAATGTTTTTATTCACTATGCTGGTTATCTTGAAGATGGTTCTTTATTTGACAGTAGCTATGAAGAAGTAAATAAACTTTGCGGAAAATTTGATCAAAACAGAGCGTCTCAAAATGGTTACCAACCTTTTCCTTTCCAATATGGTAAAAAAGACGGCTTGATTCCTGGATTTATCGAAGGATTGAACGCAATGTCTTTTGGAGATAAAGCGGTAGTTTTCATCCCTTCAAAATTAGGATATGGAGAAAGAGGCGCAGGAAATGTGATTCCACCAAATGCTAATATCATTTTTGAAATGGAATTATTAGAAGGTATTCCTCCTCC